>Ga0247829_10000404_pt1 | contig 15986 bp, 10 predicted proteins | sample 12C_Control_Day4_FD_207765 | JGI IMG/M metagenome (GOLD analysis project Ga0247829, IMG submission 207765) | Soil microbial communities from agricultural site in Penn Yan, New York, United States - 12C_Control_Day4 | ecosystem: Environmental > Terrestrial > Soil > Agricultural land | place... | reverse complement strand
CCCGCAGGACGAGATCCGGCGGCGCAACTTCATTCGCGACTTTCCGTACCAGACGCCGGTTGCGCTCCTCTACGACACCGGCGGCTACGACGCGACGCTCGACGATGCGAACAAGGCCGCCGACGTGAAGGGCTTTGCCGCGCGCAAGGCGGAAGCCGCAAAGCGCGGCAAGCTCCGCGGGCTCGGGTACGCGTCGTACATCGAGGCGTGCGGCATCGCGCCGTCGAACGTCGCGGGCGCGCTCGGCGCACGTGCGGGCCTGTTCGAGGCGGGCGAGGTGCGCGTGCATCCGACCGGCAGCATCACGGTGTTCACCGGCTCGCACAGCCACGGCCAGGGGCACGAGACGACGTTCGCGCAGGTCGTTGCGACGCGCCTCGGCATTCCGGTCGACAACGTCGACGTCGTCCACGGCGACACCGGCCGCGTGCTGTTCGGCATGGGCACCTACGGCTCGCGCTCGCTCGCGGTCGGCGGCACGGCGATCGTCAAGGCGCTCGACAAGATCGTCGCCAAGGGCAAGAAGATCGCCGCGCATCTGCTCGAGGCCGCCGAAACCGACATCGAGTTCAAGGACGGCAAGTTCACCGTGGCTGGGACGGATCGCAGCAAGGCGTTCGGTGAAATCGCGCTCGCCGCCTACGTGCCGCACAACTATCCGCTCGACAAGCTGGAGCCGGGGCTCAACGAGACGGCCTTCTACGATCCGACGAACTTCACGTTCCCGGCGGGCACGCACATTTGCGAAGTGGAGATCGATCCCGACACCGGCGCGGTCGAAGTCGTCAATTTCACGGCGTCTGACGACTTCGGCAACATCATCAATCCGATGATCGTCGAGGGCCAGGTGCACGGCGGGCTCGCGCAGGGCATCGGCCAGGCGCTGCTCGAAAATTGCGTCTACGACACGGACAGCGGGCAGCTGCTGACCGGAAGCTACATGGATTACGCGCTGCCACGCGCCGACGACCTGCCCTCGTTCAAGGTCAGCACGCAGGTGACGCCGTGCACGCACAATCCGCTCGGCGCGAAGGGTTGCGGCGAAGCCGGTGCCATCGGCGCGCCGGCCGCGCTGATGAACGCCGTGCACGACGCGCTTGCTGCGACCGGCGTCAAGCGCTTCGACATGCCTGCATCGCCGCATCGCGTTTGGCAAGCGATCCAGTCCGCCAAAGCGTCCGCCTGACGAGGAGCCACGATCATGTACGCAGTCGAGTATCAGAAGGCCAAAAGCGTCGCCGACGCGGCGGCAATGCTCGCGAAGACCGGCGGCAAGGCGCTGGCAGGCGGACAGAGCCTGGTGGCGGCGATGAAGCTGCGGCTCGCGCAACCGGGAACGATCGTCGATCTTCGCGGCATCGCCGAGATGACCGGCATCCGGCGCGACGGCGACAAGCTCGTCATCGGCGCGATGACACGCCACGCCGAAGTCGCGTCATCCGCGGAGGTCAAGCGATCGATTCCCGCGCTCTGCGCGCTCGCCGAAGGCATCGGCGATCGGCAGGTGCGCAACATGGGGACGATCGGCGGCTCGATCGCGAACAACGATCCCGCGGCCGACTGGCCCGCCGCCGTCGTCGGGTTGAATGCCACCGTCGTCACGAACAAGCGCAAGGTCGCCGCCGACGATTTCTTCAAGGGCATGTACCAAACGGCGCTCGCGGCCGACGAGATCATCACCGAGGTCGCGTTCCCCGTGCCGAAAAAGGCCGCGTACGCGAAGTTTCCGAATCCGGCGTCGCGCTTCGCGCTGGTCGGCGTATTCGTCGCGAAGCTCGCCGACGACGGCGTTCGCGCCGCGGTGACGGGCGCCGCGCCGAGCGTCTTCCGGTCGAAGGAGATCGAAAGCGCGCTCGCGCAATCGTTCACGCCGGACGCCGCGAAAGCGGTGAACATCGGCGCGTCGGGCCTGAACAACGACTTGCACGGCTCAGCCGAGTATCGCGCGCACCTCGTCAGCGTGATGGCGTCGCGCGCGGTCGCGGCGTGCGCGTAGCTTCGCCTTGACGGCGGCCGGCGTGTTGCCGCCGGCCGCGTACCGGTGGTGCCGTAGAATCGAAGTCCACGTGTTGACGCGGTGATCGATGTGGACGACGAACGAGGCCTTGCGCACCCGCCGGCGACGGTCGATGCGACGCTCGACCTGCTCGGGCGGCAGAACTACGTCGCCGATCGAAAGCTCGCGACCGCGGTGTTCCTCGCGCTCAAGCTCTCCCGCCCGCTGTTTCTGGAGGGCGAGGCGGGTGTCGGCAAGACGGAGATCGCGAAGGTGCTCGCAGCGGGTCTTTCGCGTCCGCTCGTGCGCCTGCAATGCTATGAGGGGCTCGACACCGCCGCCGCCGTATACGAGTGGAACTATCCGCGCCAGATGATCGAGATCCGGCTCGCGGAAGCGGCCGGCAACGTCGAGCGCGGCGAACTTGCGCACGACATCTTCACGACGCGGTTCCTGCTGCGACGGCCGCTGCTGCAGGCGCTGTCGCCGGATGACGGCGCGACGCCGGTGCTGCTGATCGACGAGCTCGACCGTGCCGACGAGCCGTTCGAGGCGTATCTGCTCGAAGTGCTGTCGGACTACCAGGTGACGATTCCCGAGCTCGGCACGATCCGCGCGGCGACGCCGCCGGTGGTCGTCATCACGTCGAACCGAACGCGCGAAATCCACGATGCGATCAAGCGCCGCTGTCTTTATCACTGGGTCGACTATCCGGACGCCGTGCGCGAACTCGCGATCGTGCAACGCAAGTGTCCGACGGTGCCCGAGTCGCTGGCGCGCGAGATCGTCGCGTTCACGCAGCGGCTGCGCGCGCTCGATCTGTTCAAGTCGCCTGGCGTAGCCGAGACGCTCGACTGGGCCGAAGCGCTCGTCGCGCTCGACCGCATCACGCTCGACCCGCAAACGGTGGCCGACACGCTTGGTGCGCTGCTCAAGTATCAGGACGACGTCGGCGCGATCACGCCCGAAGTGGCGGCGAAGCTCGTGCGCGAGGCGCAGAGTGCGTAAGGCTCTTCGGCGGACGCGGGAATGATCGACGCTGCGCCGCACACCGCGGCCGCGCCGACAGGCGGGCTTCGCCCGAACGCCTTCCTCGACGCGCTGCCGCGCGGGAGGCTCGCGGAGAACGTCATGCATTTCGTGCGCATCCTGCGCGCGGCCGGGCTGCCCGTCGGCCCCGCGAAGGTCCTCGATGCGCTCGCCGCAGTGGCGGCGATCGGCGTGAGCAATCGCGACGACTTTCGCGCGGCGCTCGCCGCCGTGCTCGTGTCGCGCCGGGAGCACCAGCCGGTGTTCGAGCAGGCATTTGCCATGTTCTGGCGCAACCCGCGGCTGCTCGAAAGAATGCTGGCGGCGCTGCTGCCGAAGGTCGAGGGTCGTGCAGGCGCACCCGACGAGCTGCCGGCGCGCCTCGCGCAGGCGATGCTGCCGCCGGCTCCGAGGCATCGTGAAACAGACGACGAGGAAACGGATCTCGACGCCGCATTCTCGTTCTCGGCGCGCGAAGTCCTGCAGCACAAGGACTTCGCGTCGATGACGAGCGATGAGCTCGCGCAGGCGAAGATGCTGCTGCGTGCGATGAAGCTGCCGCTGCCGCGCGTGCGCGTGCGCAGGACCGTGGCCGCGCCGCGCGGGCACGCGATCGACCTGCGCGCGACGCTTCGGCGCAGCGTCGGCGCCGGCGGCGCGTTGACGCCGCTGCGTTTTCGTACGCGCAGGCGCCGGCCGCCGCCGCTTTGCGTGCTGTGCGACATCTCGGGCTCGATGGACCGTTACGCGCGGATGCTGCTGCACTTCCTGCACGCCGTGACGAACGATCGCCACCGCGTGCACGTGCTGACGTTCGGCACGCGGCTTACGAACATCACCCGGCATCTGCGCCATCGCGACGTCGACGTCGCGCTGTCGCGCGTCGCCGAGGCGGTCGAGGACTGGGCAGGAGGCACGCGGATCGGCCGGTGCCTGCACGAGTTCAACTTTCGCTGGTCGCGGCGCCTGCTCGGGCAAAACGCCGTCGTGCTGCTGATCAGCGACGGCCTGGACGCGGACGCCGGCGATGGGCTGGCCTTCGAGGCCGAACGCCTGGCCAAGTCCTGCGCGCGTCTCGTGTGGCTGAATCCGCTGCTGCGCTACACAGAGTTCGAGGCGCGCCCCGCGGGCATCCGGGCAATCCTGCCGCATGTCGACGATTTCCTTCCGGTGCACAATCTCGAAACGCTGACCGACCTCGCGCATGCGCTGGCGCGGCCCTCGGCGCGCGATCCGGCGCTTGCGCTTGGCGCTTGATGCCCGTCAAACATGGAACTCACCAATACCCGTATCGTTCCTGCACCGCCGTCCGCGGTGTGGGCGGCGTTGAACGACCCTGCAATCCTGAAGGAGTGCCTGCCTGGCTGCGAGTCCCTGGAACGCGCGGGCGAGAATGCCTTCCAAGCCGTGATGGCCACACGCGTCGGTCCCGTCTCGGCACGGTTCACCGGACGCGTCACGATGAGCGACATCGAGCCGCCGAACGCGTACACGCTGCATTTCGAGGGGCAGGGCGGCGCGGCCGGGTTTGCTCGCGGCGAGGCGCGCATCACGCTCGCGCCGGACGGCGACCGGCAGACGTCGCTTCACTACGCCGCGAAGGCGCAGGTGGGCGGCAAGCTCGCGCAGATCGGATCGCGGCTCGTCGACGGCGCGGCCGCGAAGATGACCGACGATTTTTTCACCCGGTTCGTCGAGCGCGTCGGCGCGCCGGCCGCGGAGGCGCCCGTTGCCGCGGCCGCATCCGTGCCGGCGACGGCGCTGGCGCCGCCGGGCGGCTCGACCTGGATTCGGTACGCGGCGATCATCGCGATCGTGATCGTGTTGATCGCGCTGTACTGGAAGGGCTATCGTTGAAGGCGAAGGAGTGACCGGCATGGACAGCGTCGATCTCGAAGTCCTGCGCAAATGCGCCGACTGGGTGGACGAGGGACGCCGAACGCTGCTCGTCACCGTCGTCAAGACGTGGGGCAGCTCGCCGCGCCCCGAAGGCGCGATGCTCGCGGTGCGCGAGGACGGGCACGTCGTCGGCTCGGTCTCGGGCGGTTGCATCGAGGACGACATCGTCGATCGCACGCGGCGCGAAGGCCAGCGCGCAACGAAATGCGAAGTGGTGACGTATGGTGTCTCCGCGGACGAGGCGCGCCGCTTCGGCCTCCCGTGCGGCGGCACGCTGCAACTGGTGCTGGAGCCGCTCACGCGCGAGTCCGGCATGCGCGCGCTGTTGCGCGAGGTCGAGACCGGCCATCTGGTCGCGCGGAAGCTGGACCTCGCATCCGGCTTCGCGACGCTTCATCCGGCACAGGCGAGTGACGGTCTCGCCTTCGACGGCAAGGTGCTGCGGACAATTCATGGCCCGCGCTACCGGATGCTCGTGATCGGCGCGTCGCAGCTGTCCAAGTACCTGGCGCAGATCGCAGTCGGGCTCGACTACCAGGTGACGATCTGCGATCCGCGCGAGGAATACACGGAAACGTGGGACGTGCCCGGCGTCACGCTCGTGCGTACGATGCCCGACGACACCGTGCTGGCGATGAATCTCGACGAGCGCTGCGCGGTCGTCGCGCTTACGCACGATCCGAAACTCGACGACCTCGCGCTCATGGAGGCGCTCAAGTCGCCGGCGTTCTACATCGGCGCGCTCGGCTCGCGCGCGAACAACGCGAAGCGGCGCGAGCGCTTCCGCGAGTTCGACCTGACCGACGACGAGATCGCGCGCCTGCACGGGCCGATCGGCCTCTACATCGGCAGCCGCACGCCGCCCGAAATCGCGATCTCCATCCTCGCCGAGGTCACCGCTGTCAAGAACGGTGTCGATCCACGCCAAGTCGCGCCGGTGGCCGTCGCCAAGGCGGAGATGGAGGCGACGCCGCTTTGCAGCAGCGCCGTGGAATGACGCTCGCGTATCAATCGGGTTTCGCGAGCGAGCTCGCGACCGAAGCGCTCGAAGGGGGGCTGCCGGTCGGCCGCAACTCGCCGCAGCGCGCGCCGTACGGACTGTATGCCGAGCAGCTGTCCGGTACCGCGTTCACGGCGCCGCGGCATGCGAATCGCCGCACGTGGATGTACCGGATCCGCCCGGCCGTGCTGCACGGACCGTTCTCCGAGCTTGCGCATCCGTCGCTCGAATCCGCGCCGTTCCCCGCGGCGGACACATCGCCCAACCAGTTGCGCTGGGATCCGTTCCCGATTCCGGACGCGCCTACGGATTTTGTCGACGGCCTCGTCACGATCGCCGGCAACGGCAACGCCGCCGCGCAGGCCGGCATCGGCATCCACGTGTACGGGCTCAACCGGCCAATGCGCGAGCGCTTTTTCTACGACGCTGACGGCGAGCTGCTGCTCGTGCCGCAGCAGGGTGGCTTGCGCATCGCCACCGAGCTCGGGGTTCTCGACGTCGCACCCGGCGAAATCGCGATCGTGCCGCGCGGCGTTCGCTTCGCGGTCGAGCCGTCGGCAGGCGACGAGCGTGCGCGCGGCTACGTCTGCGAGAACTATGGCGCGCTGCTGCGCCTGCCCGAGCTCGGCCCGATCGGCGCGAACGGTCTCGCCAATCCGCGCGATTTCCTGGCGCCCGTCGCGGCGTACGACGAGCGCGAAGGCGCGTTCGAGCTGGTCGCGAAATTCGGCGGCAAACTGTGGCGCGCGCCGATCGACCACTCGCCGCTCGACGTCGTCGCGTGGCACGGCAACTACGCGCCGTGCAAGTACGACCTCGCGCGCTTCAATGCGATCAACACGGTCAGCTTCGACCATCCCGATCCGTCGATCTTCACCGTGCTCACGTCGCCGTCCGACACGCCGGGCACGGCCAACGTCGACTTCGTGATCTTTCCGCCGCGGTGGATGGTCGCCGAGGGCACGTTCCGCCCGCCGTGGTTTCATCGCAATGTCATGAGCGAGTACATGGGCCTGATCCGCGGCGTGTACGACGCGAAGGCGGAAGGCTTCGTGCCGGGCGGCGGCAGCCTGCACAACGCGATGTCCGGGCACGGGCCCGACGCGGCGACGTTCGAGCGCGCGTCGACGGTCGAGCTTGCGCCGCAAAAGCTCGACGCGTCGCTCGCCTTCATGTTCGAGAGCCGCTACGTCATTCATCCGACCGCACGCGCGCTCGCGGCGAAAGAGCTGCAACCCGATTACCAGGCATGCTGGCGCGGCCTCGCGAAGCAGTTCCGGAGCGACCGACGATGACGACGCGGGCGCCTTGGCGGGGAAGCGGCTCCGGCTGCTAAAGGGCTGATCGCCGTGGATCCAAACGATCCGAAGCTTCGCACGTTCGTCACGGTCGCCCGCGATTCGCACTTCCCGATCCAGAATCTGCCGTACGGCGTGTTCACGACGCCCGCCAACTATTCACCGCGCGTCGGCGTGGCGATCGGTGATCAGGTGCTCGACCTGTCGGTGCTCGAGCAGGCCGAGCTGCTCGAAGTCGTTCCCGGCGAGCGCCTGTTCAACCGCCCGACGCTCAATGCCTTCATCGAGCGCGGTCCGGACGTGTGGAAGCGCGCCCGCGCGGCGATCAGCGACCTGCTGCGCCAGGAAAACGCGCGCCTGCGCGACGACGCGCGCTTGCGTGCCCGCGCGTTCGCGCCGCAATCCGCGGCGAAGATGCTGCTGCCGCTCGCGATCCCCGGATACACCGACTTCTATTCGTCGAAGGAGCACGCGACGAACGTCGGGTCGATGTTTCGCGATCCCGCGCACGCGCTGCTGCCGAACTGGCTCTACGTGCCGATCGCCTACAACGGACGCGCGAGCTCGGTTGTCGTCAGCGGCACACCGGTCATCCGACCGAACGGCCAGACGAAGCGCACCGACGCGAAGCGCCCGGAGTTCGGGCCGTGCCGCAGGCTTGATTTCGAGCTGGAGATGGCGTTCATCGTCGGCGCCGGCAATGCGCTCGCCGATCCGATTCCCGTCGCTTCGGCGCTGCGTCACGTGTTCGGCATGGTGCTGATGAACGACTGGAGCGCGCGCGACATCCAGCAGTGGGAATACATTCCGCTCGGACCGTTCAACAGCAAGACGTTCGCGACGTCGATCTCGCCGTGGATCGTGACGATGGACGCGCTCGAGCCGTTTCGCGTCGAAGGGCCGGTGCAGGACCCGGCGCCGCTGCCGTACCTCGCGACCGAGGGACCGCAGGCCTACGACATCCGCCTCGAGGCAGCACTCGCGCCGGCCGGCAAGGCACCGGCGACGATCTGCCGCACGAATTTCCGCACGATGTACTGGAGCATCGCGCAGCAGCTCGCGCACCACACGGCGTCGGGATGCAACACGCGTGTCGGCGACCTGATGGGCTCGGGCACCATCAGCGGCGCGACGCCCGACTCGTATGGCTCGCTGCTCGAGCTTGCGCGAAACGGCGCGCAGCCGCTGCTGCTGCCGGACGGCAGCACGCGATCGTTCCTCGAGGACGACGACGAGGTCGTCATCACCGGCTGGGCGCAGGCGAAGGATTACCGGGTCGGCTTCGGCGAGGTGCGGGGCAGGGTGATCGGCGCGCGCGGCTCGTAAGCTCCGAAGGTCGGCCAATGAGCCGGCGCCTTCAGTGGAAGTCGCGCGAGCGCGTCGTCAGCGCGCCGAGCAGCGGCGTCATGTCGACGAGATGGCCGGCCAGCACGTGCACGACCGCGCCTTCGCGCTCGACCTTGCCGTATACGCCAAGCAGGCGTGCGCCCAGCAATTCGCGGCGCTGGCGATCGCCGAGATCGCGCCAGACGATGACGTTCGTCGCGCCCGTTTCATCCTCGATCGTCACGAACACGACGCCGCTCGCCGTATCGGGGCGCTGGCGGCCGATGACGATACCGGCCGTGCGCACCAGGCGTCCGTGCGGCGCGCGCAGGACGTCTTCGGCGGTCGCAAGGCGCCGCTTGCGCAATTGCCCACGCAGAAGCGCGAGCGGATGCCGCCGCAGCGTGAGGCCGAGGCGACGGTAGTCGGCCACGATGTCCTGGCCTTCGGTCGGCGGCGCAAGCGAGGGTTGCGTCTCGTCGAACGCGGCGCCCGCCAGCAGCGCGGGCAGCCGCTCGACGCCGGCGACGTCCCATGTCGCTTCGTGCCTGTGTCCGCTGAGCGCGGCGAGCGCGTCGGCATCGGCAAGCGCGGCGAGATCGCGTTTGTCGAGTCTCGCCCGATGCGCGAGGTCGGCGGCGCCTGCGAAAGCGCGCTCGCGCCGCGCCGTGACGATGCGCGCCGCGCCCGCTTCCGTGAGCCCGCGGACGAGGCGCAGCCCGAGCCGCAATGCTACCCCGGTGTCGGAGGTGCAACCCCCGGTGTCGGAGGTGCAACCTCGCATTTCGAGCGTGCAGTCCCACTCGCTGATCGTCACGTCGGGCGGCCGCACGTCGACGCCATGCCGGCGCGCGTCGCCGACGAGTTGCGCCGGCGCATAGAAGCCCATCGGCTGCGAATTGAGCAGCGCCGCGCAGAACGCGGCCGGCTCGTAGGCTTTAAGCCACGACGACACGTAGACGAGCAGCGCGAACGACGCCGAATGCGATTCGGGAAAACCGTATTCGCCGAAGCCCAGGATCTGCTGGTAGATCTGGCGCGCGAACGCCTCGTCGTAGCCGCGCGCACCCATCCCGTCGACGAGGCGCTGCTCGAACACCTGCAGGCCACCCTTGCGTTTCCACGCCGCCATCGAGCGCCGCAGCCGATCGGCCTCGCCGGGCGTGAAACCGGCGGCGACGATCGCGAGCTGCATCACCTGTTCCTGGAAGATCGGCACGCCGAGCGTGCGCTCGAGCACGCCTTTCACGGCATCGCTCGGATACGTGACCGGCTCCAGTCCCTGCCGGCGCTTCAGGTACGGATGCACCATGCCGCCCTGGATCGGGCCGGGACGCACGATCGCGACCTCGATGACGAGATCGTAGAACGTTCGCGGCTGCAATCGCGGCAGCATCGACTGCTGCGCGCGCGATTCGATCTGGAACACGCCGATCGTGTCGGCTTTGCAGATCATCGCGTAGACCGCCGGATCCTCGGCCGGGACGTCCTGCATCCGCATCGGCGTGCCGCGGCGCGCGGACACCATGTCGAGCGCGCGGCGGATCGCCGACAGCATGCCGAGTGCCAAGCAGTCGACCTTGAGCAGGCCCATCGCGTCGAGATCGTCCTTGTCCCACTGGATGACCGTGCGGTCGGCCATTGCCGCGTTCTCGACCGGCACCATGCGCTCGAGCAACCCGCGCGCGATGACAAAGCCGCCGACGTGCTGTGACAGGTGCCGCGGAAAGCCGAGCAGGCGGCCTGCGAGTGCCACGACGCGCCGGATCACGGGATTGTCGGGATCGAAGCCCGCTTCGCGGATGCGGTCGCGGTGGATCGCGCGGCCGTCCCACCAGGCGAACACGCCGGTGAGCCGGTCGAGCTGGGCGAGGTCGAGCCCGAACGCGCGGCCGACGTCGCGCACGGCGCTCTTCGGGCGATAGGTGATGAGCGTTGCGGCGAGCGCGGCACGATCGCGGCCGTACTTGCCGTAGACGTACTGCATCACTTCCTCGCGCCGCTGGTGCTCGAAGTCGACGTCGATGTCGGGCGGCTCGTTGCGCTCCTTGCTGATGAAGCGCTCGAACAGCATTTGCATGCGCGCCGGATCGACTTCGGTGATGTGCAGCGCGTAGCAGACGGCCGAATTGGCGGCCGAGCCGCGACCCTGGCACAGGATGCCCTTGGAGCGCGCGAACGCGACGATGTCCTGCACGGTGAGGAAATACGGCTCGTAGCGAAGCTCGGCGATCAGCGCGAGCTCGTGCTCGATCAGCGCGCGCACGCTCGCAGGTGCGCTCGTGCAGCGGAACGTGTCGTCGCCGGAAAGCAGGGCCGGAGACGATTTTTCCGCGTAACGATCCGCGAGCCCGCGCTCGACCAGCTTGCGCAGCCACGACGCGGCCGTCTCACCCGGCGGGACGATTTCCTCGGGATATTCGTAGCGCAGCTCGTCGAGCGAAAAGCGGCAGCGCGCAGCGACTTGCAGCGTTTCCGCCAGCAGCTCCGGCGGATAGATGCCGGCGAGCCGCGCCCGCGAGCGCAGGTGCCGTTCGCCGTTGGGATGCAGCGCGTGCGTGCATTCGGCGAGCGGCGTCTTCAGGCGGATGGCGGTGAGCGTATCCTGCAGCGCGCGGCGCGCCCGCACGTGCATGTGCGCATCGCCGGCGGCGACGAGCGGCAGTCCGCTGGCCCTTCCCAGCGCCGCCGAGTGCGCGAGACGGGCGGCGTCGCCCGCCTGCGCGAGCAGCTCGACGCCGATCCACGCGCGATCGGCGAACACGTCGCGCACGAATTGCGCATCCGCACGCAACGCGTCGCCGATCGTGCGGGCGGCCGGATCGAGTTCAGGCAGCCACAGCGCGAGGCATCGCGAGCCGAGCTCCGCGATGTCGTCGCGCGCGAGGCGATAGGTACCCTTTGTCGCGTTGCGGCGCCCGCGCGTGACGAGCTGGCACAAATCGCCGTAGCTTGTGCGGCCGGTGGCGAGCAGAACGAGCTTCAACCTGTCGGTCAGCGTGAGCTCGCTGCCGATGACCAGCGGAAGCGCCGCATCCTTCGCCGCCAGGTGCGCGCGGACGGCGCCGGCGAGCGTGCATTCGTCGGTCAGCGCCAGCGCCGCGTAACCCTGGCTCGCCGCGCGCTCGACGAGCTCCTCCGGATGCGACGCGCCGCGCAGGAACGAGAAATTCGACAGGCAATGCAGCTCGGCATAGGCCGGCAGCAGGTCGGGGGACGTCATACCGCATAAATATACGGCATCCGGCCGGCGCCGGTAAGATCGTGTCCATCTCCTGTGACTGCTTCCCTCACTGTCCATGTCCACGATCCCCTGTGACCGCTTCCTTCGCCATGCGGAGCTCACCGAGGGCCTGCATGCGCTCGTGCGCGACCATCCGCGACTCGTCGGGATCGAATCGATCGGCAAGAGCCACGAAGGCCGCGACATCTGGGTGCTGACGGTGACGAACGCGGCGAGCGGGCCGCCGCACGAAAAGCCCGCGTTCTGGGTCGACGGCAACATCCATTCGACCGAAGTCGCGGCGTCGGCGGCCACGGTCCATTTCCTGAACGAGCTCGTCGCCGGCTACGGCACGGATGCCGACGTGACGCGCGCGCTCGACACGCGCGCGTTCTACGTCTGCCCGCGCATCAATCCCGACGGCGCCGAATGGGCGCTCGCGGACAAGCCGAAGTGGGTGCGGTCGAGCACGCGCGCTTATCCGTTCGACGAAGACGACATCGAAGGGCTGTCCGTCGAGGACATCGACGGCGACGGCCGCATCCTGCAGATGCGCATCGCGGATCCGAACGGGCTGTGGAAGGCGCATCCGCAGGAGCCGCGGCTCATGATCCGCCGCGATCCCACGGAAATCGGCGGCATTTACTACCGCATCATGCCGGAGGGTCGCTACGACGGTTACGACGGCTACACGCTGAAGATCAAACGGCCCCGGCAGAGCCTCGATCTCAACCGGAATTTCCCCGCGAGCTGGCGGCAGGAGTTCGAGCAGCCTGGCGCCGGTCCCTACCCGGCGTCGGAGCCGGAAATTCGCGCGATCGTCGACTTCATCGTGCGCCATCCGAACATCACCGCGGGCACGACGTTCCACACGTGGAGCGGCGTGCTGCTGCGTCCGTTCGAGCACACGCCGGACGACGACATGGACGCCGAGGACCTGTGGTTCTACCAGCTCGCCGGCCGCAAGGGAACCGAGCTCACCGGCTATCCGGCGATCTCCGTCTATCACGAATTCCGCTATCACCCTAAGTCGGTCATCAGCGGCACGTTCGACTGGATCTACGAGCACCTCGGAATCTTCGCGTGGGTCGTGGAGATCTGGTCGCCGATGCGCGAGGCCGGCATCACCGATTACAAGTTCATCGACTGGTTCCGCGACCACCCGATCGACGACGATCTGAAGCTCTTCCGCTGGAGCGAGGAGAAGCTCGGCGGCACGGCGCACCATGGCTGGAAGCCGTTCGACCATCCGCAGTTCGGCCGCGTTGAAATCGGCGGTTGGGATCGCTTTCACGCATTCGGCAATCCGCCGCTGCCGCTGCTTGCACGCGAGCTCGCGCGGTTTCCGAAGTGGCTGTTGTGGCAGGCGCTGTGCTCGCCGAAGCTCGAGCTCGTGCACGCAGGCGCGACGGCCCTCGGCGACGACACGTGGACGATCACACTCGTGATCCAGAATGCCGGCTGGCTGCCGACGTACGTGTCCAAGCGCGCGCTCGCCCGCAAGACGGTGCGCGGCGTCGTCGCGGAAATCGCGCTGCCGCAAGGCGCGTCGCTGGCGAGCGGCAAGGTGCGCGACGACGTCGGCCAGCTCGAAGGCAAGGCGCACAAGCACACCGGCGTCGCGTTCTGGCCCGACTACAACGTCACCGATGACCGGATAAAGATCGAGTGGGTCGTGCGTTGTGGCGCCGGCCAGCAGGTCGATGTCACCGCGCGCCACGAGCGGGCGGGCACCGTGCGCGCGAGCGTGCTGCTGGCCGAGGCGGGTGTGTAGAAGCCAGGCGACCTTCCGACTCGGCACCACCTGGCCGCACCGACCGATCACTGCGAAGGGAGAACGAACATGCGTCACACGACCAAGCGGCATTGGCTGTCGCTCGTCATCGTTGCGGTTGTATCCGGCTGCGCCGCGCCGCCGTCCGCCGACCGCGCCGGGCTTTCGAAAATCGAGCACATCCTCGTCATCTACGCCGAGAATCGCAGCTTCGACAATCTGTACGGCTTGTTCCCGGGCGCGAACGGCATCGCGAACGCGACGCCCGCGCAGTACACGCAGGTCGACCGCGACGGCAAGCCGTTCACGACGCTGCCGCCCGTCTGGAAGGGCAAGGAGGCCGATCCCGCGTTCCCTCGCGATTTGCCCAACCGCCCGTTCCGCATCGACGCGTCGCCGATCAACCTGCCGCTGTCGACACCGACGCGCGACCTGATCCACGAGTTCTACCGCAATCAGGAGCAGATCGACGGCGGGCGCAACGACCGCTTCGTCGCCGCATCGGACGCGGGCGCGCTCGCAATGGGGTACTACGACGGGTCGAAGCTGCCGATGTGGAAGTGGGCGCAGGAATACACGCTCGCCGACAACTTCTTCATGGCGGCGTTCGGCGGCTCGTACCTCAATCACGTCTGGCTGATCTGCGCGTGCACGCCGCTCGACGATCACGCGCCCGCCGGTGCGCGGGCGCAGGTCGACGAGCGCGGCTGGCTGAAGACGAAAGGTCCAGCGGGCGCCTCCGTGATGACGGCGCCCGCCGAATTCCTGGGCGGCGAGACGACGCCGGACGGTTTCTCGGTCAACACGACGCAACCGCCTTACCAGCCGTCGCGGATTCCTCCCGCCACGGGCGGCGATCCGCGCTTCGCCGACCCAGCGCGGCACACGCTGCCGCCGCAGAAGCTGATGACGATCGGCGACACGCTATCGGCGAAGGGCGTGTCGTGGGCGTGGTACTCGGGCGCGTGGGACGACGCCGTCAGGGACGGCATGCAGCCGCCCGACGCAAAGCGTGTGGTCATCAACTATCGCGAGAAGGGTGCGCCGAACTTCGTCACGCATCACCAGCCGTTCAACTATTTCGCGCGCTTCGCACCCGGCACGGCCGACCGCGAGCGGCACCTGAAGGACTACAAGGACCTGGTCGCCGCGGTCGACAAGGGCGATCTTCCGCAGGTCGCGTTCTACAAGCCGCAGGGCAACCTCAACCAGCATCCGGGATACGCCGACGTGCTGTCGGGTGACGAGCACGTCGCGGCGCTGATCGCGAAGATCAAGGCGAGCCCGCTGTGGAACTCGACGGCGATCATCGTCACGTACGACGAGAACGGCGGCTTCTGGGATCACGTCGCGCCGCCCAAAGGCGACCGCTGGGGACCGGGCTCACGCATTCCGGCGATCGTCGTGTCGCCGTACGCGCGGCGCGGCTTCGTCGACCATACCTATTACGACACGACGTCGATCCTCAAGCTCATTACGCGGCGCTTCGACCTCGAGCCGCTTCCCGGCGTGCGCGCGGGCGCGGGTGATCTGACGGCAGCGTTCCAGTTCTGAAGCATTTCTGATTTCCGTGGCTTCCACGCGGGTTCCACGCGGGGTGTGGACGCTCGGCTTCGTCAGCCTGCTGATGGACACGTCGAGCGAGTTGATCCACGCGCTGCTGCCGCTCTTCATGGTGGGAACGCTCGGCGCGTCCGTGCTCGTCGTCGGCATCATCGAAGGTATTGCCGAGGCGATCGCGCTGATCGTCAAGGTGTTCTCGGGCTACTGGTCCGACGTGACGCGGCACCGCAAGCCGCTCGTGGTGGTCGGCTACGGGCTCGCGGCCGTGTCGAAGCTTGCGTTCCCGCTTGCGCCGACGCTGTCGTGGGTCGTCGCGGCGCGGTTCGCCGACCGCGTTGGGAAGGGCGTGCGCGGCGCGCCGCGGGACGCGCTGATCGCTGACCTGACACCTCCCGCCGTGCGGGGTGCCGCCTTCGGATTGCGGCAATCGCTCGATACCGTGGGGGCAGTCGCGGGGCCGCTGCTCGCGGTGGCCCTGATCGGCTACTTCGCCGGCAACTTTCGCGCAGCGTTCTGGGTGGCGGTCATCCCCGCTGTGCTGTGCTTGGCCCTGCTGGTGTTCGGCGTGCACGAGAAGGACGAACCTGCGAAGGCCGCGGCGAAGCGCATTTCGTGGCGCGATGCACGGCGCCTCGACCGGCGGTTCTATGTCGTCACCGGCATCGCGTTCGTGCTGACGCTCGCGCGGTTCTCGGAGGCATTCCTCGTCTTGCGCGCGCAGGATTCCGGCCTCGGCACCACGGGCGCGCCGTGGGTGATGGTGGCGATGTCGCTCGTGTACGCGGCGGTCGCCTTTCCTGCCGGACGCGCGGCGGATCGCGGCCGCACGACGGCGTTGCTGTCGGCGGGACTCGCGGCGCTCATCGCGAGCACGACGT
>Ga0247829_10000403_pt1 | contig 16011 bp, 16 predicted proteins | sample 12C_Control_Day4_FD_207765 | JGI IMG/M metagenome (GOLD analysis project Ga0247829, IMG submission 207765) | Soil microbial communities from agricultural site in Penn Yan, New York, United States - 12C_Control_Day4 | ecosystem: Environmental > Terrestrial > Soil > Agricultural land | place... | reverse complement strand
CACAGAGGGTGAAGAACATGCTGTTGTCCATGTTGGGGCCGTTGGAGTCGAACGTGATCGGGTGGATCACGTCCTGCGAGATCCGTACCGCCAGCACCGAGACCGGGATCAGCCCGACGCCGAGCAGTGTGTACACCGCAGAGTAGGTCGAGCGCTTCTCTCCCGGGTCGATCGAGAACCGCAGCATGAAGTAGGCGCAGTAGAACAGGAAGATGATCAGGAAGGTGGTCAGCTGCTTGCTGCCCCAGTACCACCACACGCCCCACGACGCCTTGGCCCAGATCGAGCCGGTGATCAGCGTCAGCGTGCCGAAGATCACGCCCAGGTGCATGGGCACGTAGCTCTTCAGGTCGAGCGACTCGTCCTTGCTCATCAGGTAGCGGAACGCGTTGACCGCGCTGACACCGAACAGCGTGTAGGTGGTCAGCGCGATCGGCACGTGGAAGTAGAAGATGCGCTGCGAGTAGCCCTGGTCGGCGTCGCTGGGGACGTAGAAGAAGATCAGCCCCAGGGCCACCGGCATCAGCCCCGCGGCGGCGATGGCGAACAGCGTTCCGGTGTCCGGCCGAGCGCTTCGAGAGGCGGTAGCCACGGGTTCAGTCCTCCACGACGTACTCGAACAATGCCCAGCCCAAAAGCGCGAAGATCGTAGCATAGAGGCCGAGAAACCCGAGCCTCTCAACCGTCTCGAACGTGCCCGTTTGCGGGGGAATCGTGGCGACCGTCACCTGGAGGCCGACCAGCACGAGCGGCACCGCGAACGGGAGGAAGAGCACCGGCAGGAGCACCTCCCGGGCGTTGCTGGCGGATGCCAGCCCGGCGAGCAGCGCGCCCAGCGACGCGATGCCGACGTCGGCCAGAAGCAGCGCCGCGACAAGCGCCCAGACGGACGGCCCGGCGCCCTCCTGGAGGAAGAACAGCCAGAACAGCGGCAGTGCCACCACTTGCATGGCCAGCAGGAAGACCAGCGTCGAGCACGCCTTCGCCAGCCAGATCAGTCCGCGGTCGACGGGCGACGACAGCAGCCCGTCCCAGATCCGCTGCTCGCGCTCCTGCGCGAACGCCCGGCCCAGCCCGAGCATCGCGGTGAACACCACCGCGACCCACAGCATGCCCGTGGCCGCGCGGACGCCGCCGCCCAGCCGGTCGCCACCCAGCGCGAAGCGGAACAGCACGAACGCTGCGAGCACGAAGACGACCATGGCCGGCACCACCTCGCGGCCGCGCAGCTCGAGCAGCAGGTCCTTGCGGACAAGCGCCGCCAGCGCGCGACGGCTCACGCCACCACCCGTCCGGCCTCGAGCCGCACCGACCGCTCGGCGACGTCCGTGAACCAGTCCGGCTCGTGCGTCGCGACGAGCGCGGTGACGCCGCCCGTCAGCACCGTTCGCAGCACGTCCCGGCCGTCGTCGTCCAAACCGGTCGTCGGCTCGTCCAGCAGCAGCAGCGACGGACCATGCAGCATCGCCCGGGCGAGGGACAGCCGCTGACGCATGCCGCGTGACAGCTCGGAGACACGGGCCGTCGCCCGGGCCGCCAGCCCCACGCGATCCAGCGCGGCACCGACCGCATCCTCCGGTGCGCCGTGCAGCGCCGCGTACAACTCGAGGTTCTCGCGGGCGGTCAGTCCGGGGTAGAGCAGCGCCTCGTGGGCCGCGTACCCGACCCGGCCGCGCACCGCCGTCGCCTCCTTCGGCAACTCGTGGCCGGCCACCGCGGCCGTCCCGGCGGTCGGCTTGAGCACCGTGGCCAGGATCCGCAGCAGCGTCGTCTTGCCTGCGCCGTTCGGCCCGGTCAGCAGCACCACCTGCCCCTCGCCGACCTCCAGGTCGACGCCGGCCAGCGCCCGGCGATCGCCGAACCACCGCTCCAGCCCCCCGCAGCGGACCGCCGGGCTCACCAGACCAGGTCGAGCAGCACTCCGGCCAGGTAGACGATCGAGATCGCCCCGTTGACCGTCAGGAAAGCGATATTGACGCGCGAGAGATCGTCCGGATGGACGATCGAGTTCTCATAGGCCAGCAGCACGGCCACCGCCGCCAGGCCGAGGAAGTAGCCCGGGCCGAGGTCGAGCGTCAGCCCGGCGCCGGCCAGCAGGGCGATCGACGCCAGGTGACAGACCCGTGTGACGATCAGCGCGGGGGCGATGCCGAACCGTGACGGCAGCGAGCACAGGCCCTCCTGCCGGTCGAAGTCGACGTCGGTGGTGGCGTAGATGATGTCGAAGCCGCCGATCCACAGCGCGACCGCGGCGGCGATCATGAACGGTGCCCAGGCGGCCCCGCCGCCCACGGCCAGCCAGGCGCCCAGCGGCGCCAGGCCGATCGAGCAGCCCAGCACGAGGTGACACAGCCAGGTGAAACGCTTGGTGTAGGGGTAGACCACGAACAGGGCGACCGGGATCGGCCACAGCCAGCGGACGACCGGGTCGAGCTGCCAGACGGCGATCAGGAACAGCACCAGCGCGCCGACGCAGAAGGCGACCACCTGGCCGCGGCTGAGGAGTCCCGCCGGGATCTCCCTGGCTTTCGTGCGCGGGTTGCGGGCGTCGATCTCGGCGTCGATCAGCCGGTTCAGCGCCATCGCCAGGCTGCGTGCGCCGACCATCGCCAGCGTCACCCAGACCACCTGCGAGAGGCTGGGGATGCCGTCGACGGCCAGGATCGCGCCGACGAAGGCGAACGGCAGCGCGAACACCGTGTGCTCGAGCTTGACCAGCGAGACGAAACGGCGGGCGTTGACGGCGGTGGCGCTCACGGGTGCTCCGTCGGTCGCTCGGTGAGCAGGTCCACCCCGTGCGGCAGCGCGGCCGCGACGGCGTCGAAACACTCCGCGCAGGCCTTCGGGCTGCCCGGGAAGTTGACGATCAGCGTCCGCCCGGTGATGCCGCTCGCGCCCCGGGACAGCAGGCCGTGCGGCGACGCGCGCCGCGACACCTCGCGCATCGCCTCGTCCAGCCCCGGCGTCGGCCGCTCGACCACCTCGGCGGTCGCCTCCGGTGTCACGTCCCGCGGGGCGAAGCCGGTGCCGCCCGTCGTCAGCACCAGGTCGGCGACGTCGGTCAGGCCCCACAGCGCCTCGGCCACCTGCGACCGGTCGTCGGGCACGACGACGCGCTCCACCACCTCGAAGCCGGCGCCCTGGGCGCGCTCGGCCAGCACGGCGCCACTGGCGTCCTCACGCGTTCCCGCGGCCACGCCGTCGGACACGGTCAGCACGGCCGCCCTCACGCGGGCCTCCGCCAGTGGCCGCTCTTGCCGCCGTCCTTCTCCAGCAGATGCGCGGAGACGATCTCGATCGAGGGGTCGAGCCCCTTGGTCATGTCGTAGACGGTGAGCGCCGCCGCCAGCGCGGCGGTCAGCGCCTCCATCTCGACGCCGGTCTGCGCCGTCGTCTCCGCCGAGGCCGTGATCACGACCCCGTCGCCGACCACCTCGGGGGTCACGTCGACCCGCGACAGCGGCAGCGGGTGGCACAGCGGGACGATGTCCGGCGTCCGCTTGGCGGCCATGATCCCGGCCACCCGGGCCACCGCCAGCACGTCGCCCTTGGGCAGGGTGCCCGCCTCGATGCGCTCGCGCACGGCGGCGGGCATCGTCACCTGCGCCCGCGCCACGGCGCGCCTGCGTGTCACCGGCTTGTCGCCGACGTCGATCATCCGGATCTCCGACATCGCGGCGGTAGTCTACGGCGCTGCCCGCGCCGGCAGGGCTACCTGCCGATGATCTCGAGCCGGTTGCCGAACGGGTCGGTGGTGTAGAAGCGCGGCACCCCGGGGATCCGGGCGTCCCAGCGGACGATCTGGCCGGCAGCCTCCAGCCGCGCGGCGAGCGAGGTCAGCGTCGCCGGGTCGACCGAGAACGCCGGATGCGCCTTGGCCGCGCCGGCGTGGGCGTCGTCGGTGCCGACGTGCAGCTCGGCGGCGCCGCAGACGAACCACAGCCCGCCGTCCCCCATCGCCGGCGGCCGCGGGATCTCGGGCAGGCCGAGCAGCTCTCCGTAGAACGCCCGACCGGCCGGCTCGCACCCCGGCGGTGCGGACACCAGCACGTGATCGAGCCCGCGGATCACGCCTCGACGGGTCGCAGCGCAGCCAGGTCGTCGAGCTGCGTGTCGATCCAGAGCGCGATGTCGTGCGCCTGGACGTGCTCGCGGATCCCCTCGATCCGCGTCTTGCGTTCCTGCGAGTGCATGGTCAGCGCCTGGTAGATCGCGTCCGCCTGCTGCTGGATGTCGAACGGGTTGACGCAGATCGCCCACTCGGCCAGCTCCTCGAACGCGCCGGCGTTCTCGGACAGGATCAGCACGCCGTCGCGCTGGTTCAGCAGCGGCGCCTCCTTGGCGATCAGGTTCATGCCGTCGAAGATCGCGTTGACGAGCAGCACGTCGTAGTGCTTGTACGCGGCCACCGCCTGCGGGAAGTTGTCGGACATCCGCAGGTCGACCGGCGTCCACATCCCGGTCTGGTACCAGCGGTCGTTGACCTCGCGCGCGGCCCGCTGGATCGCCCCGACGTACTCGGCGTACTCCGGGATGTCCGGACGCGACGGGTCGAGCAGGGCCAGCATCGTCACCCGGCCGCGCCACTCCGGATGCTGCGAGAAGAACAGGTCGTAGGCGCGGAAGCCGCGGACGATGTTCTTGGACGGATCGGTGCGGTCGACGCGCAGCAGCATCTTCTCCGGGCGCGCGGCCAGCACGCCGGGCTCCTCGGCGATCACCTCGGGCGTCGCCGCCAGCCGGTGGAACTCGGCCGGGTCGACCGAGATCGGGTAGTGGCGGACGCGGATCTCCCGCCCCCGCCAACGCACTGTCCGGCGCTCGAAGTCGACCTCGCCGTCGGTGAACTCCTCGACGCAGTGTAGGAAGGCGCGGACGTAGCGCTCCGTGTGCAGCCCGATCACGTCGCAGCCCAGCAGCGACTCGTGGATGGGCGTGCGGATCTCGTTCGGCAGCACCCGCCAGTAGTCCGGCATCGGCCACGGGATGTGGGTGAAGTGCTGGATCAGCGCGCGCGGCGCTCGCCGGCGCAGCGCCTGAGGCACCATGAACAGCTGGTAGTCGTGCACCATCACCATCGGGTCGCTGTCGTCCGGCAGCGCCGCCACCTCGTCGGCGACCGCCTCGGCGAACCGCTCGTTCACCGGCAGGTACCCGGTCTCCCAGGCCAGCCGGATGTTGCGGTCGACGTCCGGCTCCATCGCCAGCCCCCACAGGTAGTGGTGGATGAACCACAGCGTGGGGTTCGCGAAGACGTTGTAGTAGCGGTCGTACTCCTCGCGATCCAGCGCCACCAGGCGCAGGCGGAGGTTGCCGTCGACGTACGCGCCCTCCTCGGCGACCGCCTCGTCCTCGTCAGTCAGCGCCGCGGCGACCCAGGTCACCTTCTGGTGCTGGGCCACGCCGGAGAGCGCCGTCACCAGCCCGCCGCCACCGCGCTTGGCGATACGGCCGCCGTCCGCCCCCTGGAGGAAGCGGATCGGTCCCCGGTTGGACACGATCACCAGTGGGTGCTGACCCATCTCGGGTCGAAGCGTAGTTGAACCTCACCAGAACGACGGTGCCGGCGCCGTCAGATCCACGTGGCGGCCGTCGATCGTGCCGGTGACGTGCGCCATCGCCCGCGGCTGCCGCGATCCCCAGGTGATCTTGACCGAGCCCTTCGCGGCGCCCGTGAAGCTGACCACGACCCGGGCATCGCCGGCCCCGCGCGGCACCTTGCCGGAGCCCGTGACCGACAGGTCGGACGTCCACCGCTCGTGCACCAGGTCGAGCTTGAACACCCGGGTGACGAACGGCAGCGTGTAGTTGGTGGTCATCGTGAACTTGCCGCCGAACAGCCCGACCCCGGTGTAGCCGGGGATCGCGTACCAGCGGTCGATCACGTCGGCCACGGTCTCGACGGCCACGGTCGCAGCCCGGCGGTCGGCGACGGTCGAGCGGTCGTGCGGGGACGCCACCTCGGCGGGCACGGCGTCCGCCGTCGTCTCCGCGTACTTTCCGACCAGCCGGTGCTCGGGGATCTGCGCGGTGCACGCCGTCGAGCCGGTCGCCAGCGTGGCGACGAACCGGCGGACGATCGCCGCCGAGCAGGCGTCCGCGTCGGAGATCGCCGTCACGTGCCCGATGTTGGGGATGACGACCATCGTCGAGTTCGGGAACTGGCTGTGCACCTGCTCCGCCTGCGGCACGTCCGTGCGCAGGTCGAGGTCGCCGTTGACGATCAGCGTCGGGGTGTTCGGGTAGGTCGCGCCCGGAGGGATCGGCGGCTGCGCCACCGTCGGCGCCGGCCACTTGATGCAGTAGTCGAACGCGTTGAACGAGGAGTGCGCCCACTCCGCGTTCGTCCACGGCGCGAACGCACCCGGGGTGAGCGCGGCGGCCGCGGCGTCGAACTGCCGCTGGCGCTGGGCGAACGAGGCGTGCACGTCCCACAGCTGCGGGTAGTCGTTGCACGCGTAGGCGAGGTAGGCGCCCTCCGAGAAGCCGACGTACGCGCCGGCGCCGCCCGCTGTGTTCTCCTCGCCGACCAGCCGCAGCAGCGGGCGGTCGAAGCCGTTCAGGGCGGCCACCGCCGCAGCCGGGAACTCGCGGTAGATCGCGGGGACGGTGTCGGCCTCGAAAACAGTGGTGAACAGCGTGTCGGCATCGATCGTGACCTTCGACTCACGGCCGTTGGCATCGGGCGCCGTCCCGGTGATCGGGTGCGCGCGCACCTTGTCCAGCAGCTGAGCCAGCAGCGCGGTCATCTGCGACGGCGCGACCGGGCAGGTGGCGGCGCTGCGCTGGCACACGGCGCGGAAGTTGCGGAGCAACGAGCCGGCGGACGTCGGGTACCACGGGTCGAGGTGCGACGCCGGGTAGGTGCCGTCCAGCACCAGGGCGCGCACTCGGTCGGGGTGGCGCACGGTGAACGTCTGCGCGAAGAACGAGCCGTAACTGTCGCCGTAGAGGTCGATCTTCGCGACGCCCAGGCTGTCGAGCACGGCCGCCAGGTCGTCGGCCGCCGCGGCGCTGGTGAACAGATCGGCCTGATCGCCGAGCTGCTCGCCGCACAGCCGCGCGTTCTCGACCGCGTCGCCCACGTAGCTCTGCGCCGGGGCGCACTTGATCACGTGCGAGGAGCCCGTGCCCCGCTGATCGACCACCAGCACGTCGTGCCGCGCGCGCAGCGGCGCGAACAGCTCGAGGTAGCTGTCGGCGCTGCCCAGCGTCGAGTAGCCCGGCCCGCCCTCGGCGGCGACGATCGTCTCCAGCGGCGGCTTGGACGCGTCTGTGTGCTTGTATAGCCGGAAGCGCACCGTGATCGATCCGGGCGTCGCGCCGGTGCGGTCGAGCGGCACCCTGAGCGCGCCGCAGACCACGCCGGTCGGGCACTTAGCCGCGCCCGCCTCCGCCGGCGATGTTGCCAGGGCAAGCGGCACCACCGCCAGTGCGGTCAGGAGCAGCCGTCGCAGCATGCAACAACCGTACCGCCCGGCGGCGGATCCGGCAATGAGCGCGGTCGCAGCGCCGTCAGGACTCGCCGTGGACGTCCAGCACGACGTCCTCGCCGTCCAGCCGGTGCATCAGCGCCAGCCAGTCACGCACCAGCCGCGGCGTCAGGAAGTGCGTGCGGACGTGCTCCTTGCCGCGCCGCGCCATCGCCCGTGCGGCCTCCGGGTCGGCCAACACGTCCAGCACCCGGGCGGCGCACTCCTCCGCGCTGGACACGGTGTAGCCAGTGACGCCGTCCTCGATCTGGCGCACGATGCCGCCCACCCGGCCGCCGATCATCGGCCGCGCCTTCCACAGCGCCTCCGCGACGGTCAGCCCGAACCCCTCCTTGATGGACTTCTGCAGGCAGACCCGTGCATGCACCTGGAACGCGTTCACCTCGACCGCGCCGACGTTGTTCAGGTTGGAGAGGATGCGGATGTCGGGGTCGTCGCCCGCGTACTCGACGGTCTGGTTGTAGAACTCCCAGCCCTCCGGGTCGTCGTGGGCCATCGAGCCGACCAGCGCCAGCTGCACGCCGGGATGGTGCTCCTTGACGATCCGGTAGGCGTCGATCACGCCCGACGGGTCCTTCCAGGGGTCGAACCGCGAGACCTGCACCAGCATCGGCCGCTCCACGTCGATGCCGAACTGCTCGACGATGTAGGCGGCGTCCTCGGGCGCGAGCGCCATGTTCTTGGGCGCCAGCGGGTCGATGGCGGGCGGCCAGATGATCGCGCTGCGCAGGCCGTCGGCCGGCGGCACGTACTCGTGCATGTGGAACACGGCCGCGTCGTAGCTGCCCAGCGACGGCAACAGGAATCCCAGCACGTCGGGGTTCGGCGCCGACAGGTCGATGTGGCAGCGCCAGATCCACTTCGGCCGCGAGGTCTCGAGGAGCTGCGGGATGCCGGCCGGCTGCGGATCGTGGACGACGATCATGTCCCACTCGTCGGCGTCCTCGAGCGCGTCGGCGTTCAGCTGCTGGTAGCGCCAGTACGTCTCGCGCGCGGCCTCGTCGAGCCCGCGCGGGTCACCCTGCAGTGCGTTGTGGATCGTCTTGGTGACGTCGAAGAACTCGTCCCGGCCCTCGATCACCCGCCACTCGGTCTCGATCCCGGCGTCGTTCAGCAGCGGGATCAGCGTGTACTGGATCTCGGCGACGCCGCCGCCGAAGGCGGTCGCCGAGAGGTGCAGCATCCGCCGGCCCTGCATGGGCTCGGCGAGCGTCCGGATCTCCTCTGCGAGCGACCTGCCGACGATTGACGCGTACTCGGCGAGCGACTTGTGACCGACGTTTACACGGTGCATTGGCGCGCGAGACGATAGCAACCGAGCCGGTCAGGCGAGCACAGGTTCGGGCAGCGGCTCGGCCGGCAGGCTGAGCGCGAAGGCCGTCTCGCCGTTCCGGGTCCGCAGCTCCAGCGAGCCGCCCATGCGCTCCGCCAGCTCGCGGGCGATGGCGAGGCCGAGCCCGCTGCCCGCGGCCGAGGACGTCTCCCCGCGGTAGAACCGCTCGAACATGTGCGCCGCCGTGTCGGCGTCGATCCCCGGGCCGTCGTCGCCCACCGTCAGCCGGACAACGCCGTCCTGGGCGGCCACCGCGACCCGCACCTCGGTGCCCCGCGGGTTGTGGCGGATCGCGTTGTCCACGAGGGCCCGGCCGATCTGTCGCACCCGCTGCTCGTCCGCGATTGCGTGCGGCAGCTCGCCCTCGGCGCGCACCAGCGCCACCCGGCTGCCGTGGCCCGCCGCCAGGCCTCGGAACTCGCGGACCAGGCCGCGCGCGGTGGAGCCCAGGTCGACCGGCTCGCGGGCGACGTCGAAGGCTCCGGCGTCCAGACGCGACAGGTCGAGCAGGTCGGACGCCAACTTGGTCAGCCGCGTCACCTGCTCGCGCATCTCCCGCAGGAACTCGTGCCGCGTGTCGATGTCCATGTCCTCGTCGTCCACCAGCTCGAGGAACCCGCCGAGCGTGAACAGCGGCGTGCGCAGCTCATGCGAGGCGTTGGCAATGAAGTCCTTGCGGGCGCGGTCTGACTGCTCGAGCCGCACCTGCATCGTGTCGAACGCCCGAGACAGCTCGCCCAGCTCGTCGGGCGACGGGTCGCCGATCGACTCGCCGAACTCGCCCATCGAGATCCGGGTGGCCGCCCGCTCCAGCCGCGCCAGGCGGCGTGACACGGCGTGTGCCGCGCCCCAGCCCACAGCGCAGGCGACGGCCAGCGCCAGCACCGCGGCGATCAGGATCCGCCGCTCGACCGTGTCGGCGGTGGCGTTGACGTCGCTGACCTGCTGCGACAGCGCAACCACCGCGTTCGAGCCCGGCATCCGCACCGCCACGACCAGGTCGCCGTCCTCGCCCCGCCCGCGGACGATCGGCGTACCCTCGGCCGCCCGGCGCACCGCGGCGTTGCCCGGCTTGACCGCCGGGATCGCCCTCGTGGGCACCGGCTTGCCGTCGGCATCCAGGTGGTAGACGTCGACCCGTGCGTTGGCCAGCCGGCCGATGCGGGTCAGGATCGGCTGGTAGGCCGCGCGGTCATCCGCGGCCAGGTACTTCTGGAGCGCCTGGCTGCGGCGCTCGGTCTTGGCGACCTTCTGGAGCCGGTCGAAGCGCTGGCTGATCAGCGAGTCGCGGAGGGTCGGCACGACGTAGAGGAACACCACGCCGATGGCCACGGCGACGACCGCAGTCATGACCAGGATCAGGCGAACGCGGAGGGTCGAGAGCGCGCGCACCGCGGATCACCCGTCGCGGAAGCAGTACCCGGCGCCGCGCACCGTCAGGATCAGCCGCGGGTCGGCCGGATCCTGCTCGAGCTTCTCCCTGAGGTGCCGGATGTGCACGTCGATCGTGCGCGGCTCGCGATACGCCGAGCCGCCCCATACGGCCTCGAGCAGCGCCCGCCGGCTGTAGACCCTGCCGCGGTGCGTCGCCAGCGTCCGCAGCACCTCGAACTCGACGTAGGTCAGCGCCACCGGCTGGCCGTCGAGCAGCACGGTGCGCTTGGCCGGGTCGATGACCAGCTCGCCCAGCTCGATCGGCCGCTCGCCCGCCGGCTGCGTCGACAGCTGCGTCGCCCGCCGGAGCACCGCCCGGATCCGGCTGCGGAACTCACGGATCGAGAACGGCTTGGTGATGTAGTCGTCGGCGCCCAACTCCAGGCCTAGGACCTTGTCGACCTCGTCGTCGCGCGCGGTCAGCATGATGATCGGCACCGCAGAGGAGGTGCGCAGCCGCCGGCACACCTCGAGGCCGTCCACCTTGGGCAGCATCACGTCGAGGACGACCAGGTCGACCTCCTGTGCGGCGAACTGCAAAAGCGCCTCCTCGCCGTCGCGAGCCTGGACAACGCGGTAGCCCTCCCGCTCGAGGGGATAGGTCAGCAGCTTCTGGATCGACTCCTCGTCGTCCACCAGCAAGATCGTGGGATCGGTCGCCACGCCTCGAATTGTACCGGCGTGCTATAAGGCGCCGTGCCGCGCCCGCCCCGGCAACCCGGAAGATCGCGCGGGCGGCTCGTCTCCTGGCCGCTCTATCGTCTGCTGCTGGTGGTCTGCCTGATCCCGGGGTTGGCGGCCTTTCTGTTCGTTCGCGAGCCCGCGCTGCCCGAGCAGCCGACGCGCGAGCTGACGTTCGACGGCACGGCCGCAGCCAACCGCGCGGCGGCGCTCGTGTCGCTGACGGGCTCCCGCGCGCCCGGCGGCGCCGGCACCGAGGCGGCCGCCGAACGCGTGCGCAAGTCGCTCTCGTCCGATGGCTACAGCGTCGACGACTACACCTTTGCGGCGCAGCTGCCGGGACGCGGCGCCGTCGCGCTGCACAACGTGATCGGCTTCCAGCGGGGCACCAGCCCGCAGGTGATCGCCGTCATCGCACACCGCGACGGGATCGGCAGCGGCGCCGACGACAACGACTCCAGCACCGGCGTGATGCTCGAGCTGGCGCACGAGCTGGCCGGGTCGACCCGCGAGCGCGGCCTGGTGTTCGTGTCCACCGACGCCGGCACCACGGGAGGTCAGGGGGCGATCCACTTCGACGAGACGTGGCCGCAGTCCGACCAGGTGGTGGCGGCGGTCGTGCTCGACTCGGTGGCCGCGCCGGACGGCACGGCGCTGCGGATCGCAGTGCGGCCCGACACGCCCCGCGGCACCTCGGCGACGGTCTACGCGGCGACCCGGCGGGCGGTGCTCCGCTACATGGGGCGGGCCGCGCTGACGCCGGGCACGATCGATCAGGTGACCGGCTACGCGATTCCCTACACCCGCACCGAGCAGGGGCCGCTGATCGCGCGGCGGATGCCCACGGTGACGCTGTCGGCCGGCGGCAACCCCGACCCCAAGGGCACGTTCGAGGATCTCAGCCCCTCCCAGCTGGGCGCGGTCGGCACCACGGTGATCAACCTGCTCGGCCAGCTGGACACGGCAACCGAGATCGAGGGCACCGGAGCGCCGGGGATCTTCCTCGGCAGCTCGACGGCCCGCGGGCGGCTGGTGCAGCTGGCGCTGGTGGTGCTCCTGGCGCCGTTCATCGCGTGCGTGCTCGACGCTGCGGCGCGCTGCCGGCGGCGCAGGGTGCCGATCGCGCCCGGGGTGATCGCCTACGCGTGGCGGAGCTCGACCTGGCTGTCGGTGCTGATCGCGCTGTGGGCACTCTCGCTGCTGCCCGGCGACCTGGTGTCCAGCGTCAACGCCCCGCCGGAGCCGGGCGACACCGGGCTGACGGCGACCGGCATCCTGCTGACCACGCTGATCGGCGTCGGGTGGTGGTCGCTGGCCGTGCGGCCCCAGATCCGCGTCCGCCCGCCGGTCGGCGGCAGCGACCGGACGGGCGGTCTGGTGGCGGCGTGGCTGGGGCTGAGCTTCGCCGGGCTGGTGCTGTGCGCGGTCAACCCGTTCGCGCTGATCATCGTGCTGCCGCTGGCCCATGCCTGCCTGTGGCTTCCCCGCTTCGCCACGGCCGGACGCTGGGCGATGCTGGCGCTGCTGGCGATCGGGCTGATCGGCCCGCTGGTGATCATCTGGGAGCTGTGGGGCGGACAGGGTCTCGGATCGAGCGCGCCGCGCGCCGTGGTAGCGATGGCGGCGAGCGGCTACCTGTCTCCGGCGGTGTCGATCCCCCTGGCGCTGGCCGGCGCCGCGGCGACCCAGATGCTGGCTATCGTGCTCGGCCGCTACGGGGGCGCGCGGCCGCCAAAACGGCTGTACCCTTGAGATGTGGCCACCGGCACCGTCTCCACGCAGGTCGCGCACGAGGGCTCCCGTCGCCGCTGGCTCCGGCGATTCGCGAACGGACTGATCGCCCTCGGCATTGTCGTCATCCTCTACGCGGGGGTGATCCTGGCATGGGGCGATCCGGTCACCTGGGTGTGGGCGCACTACCAGCAGCGGCAGCTGGAGAGCCAGTTCAACGGCTACGACGGCTTCGCCGTCACGCCAACGCCGCAGGACGACGGCACGGACATCCTCGCGGACGTGCGCCACGAGGCTGCGGCCTTCAAGGCCCATGATCCGAACGGCCATGCCTTCGGCAAGCTGACGATCGGGCGGATCGGGCTCTCCAACGTGGTCGTCGTGCAGGGCACCGACCGCTACGGCGACCTCGACAAGGGGCCGGGGCACTACGACAACACGACCTTCCCGGGGCAGGGCAGCACCGTCGCCATCGCCGGTCACCGCACCACCTTCGGCGCGTGGTTCCGCCACATCGACGAGATCCGCGACGGCGACTACATCATTTTGCAGATGCCCTACGCCACGTTCCGCTACCAGGTGCAGATGCACAAGGTGGTGTCGAACACCGACTGGAGCATCATCGACCCGCAGGGCTACGAGCGGCTCGTCCTCTCCGCCTGCCACCCGCTGTACAGCGCCTCGCATCGCTGGGTCGTGTTCGCCAAGGCGGTCTCCGTGACCGTCCACGGCGGACGCTCCGTGAAGCTCTAAGCGCTCAACCGAACCGCGCCATGCGCCGATACACGTGGCGAGATTCGTTGTCGACCAGGGAGAGGTCATGCAGCTGCTGCGAAGCATCGCTGTCGGGTTTGGAACGTTCTTGCTGTTCTCGGTGTTCTTTACGCCGATCGGTGGTCTGGTCGCCGGCGTGATCGTCGGCAGGCAGAGCCATGTCGGGCGCGGTGACGGCACCGACGCAGAGCGCGCCCGGTGGTTCGTCGGCAACTTCATGGTGACCGGCGTCTGCGCCGGTGCGGCATTCCTGATCTGCCTCGGCATCTCCGCCGCGCTGAGCGCGCTGACGCCGATCCTCGGCGCCGTTGGCGTACTCGGAGCAATCGGGGCCGCGGTGTACACGTGGGTCACCACGTGGCAGGAGTCGGAGGCCCCTGGCGTGCTCATGTTCGACGAGCCGCTCGAGCCGCTCCCGGTACCGACGCTCTGACCCGACCGATCGGCTACGCGGCCTAGCCGGACCGCTCCGGCGGAGGCCGTGGTGACCGGTCGCGGCCCTGGGCGTGCCCGGTTTGGCTGGCTGAGGGAGCGGTCGGCGCCGGGTTGGGTGCTGCTCGCTGCGTTGGGCGTGGTTCGGAAGCCTTCGCTTGGCGCACGGGTGGCGCCTGGGTGGTTGGTGGTGGGTCTGCCAATTGACCGGCGATGCGTCGGTCAATTGGCATTCCAGGCGAACTGATCTCGAGCACCGGCTTCTGGCGGAGCCATCGGCGCTCGTGGAACCAGCGGCGCATCGTGCGCGCGGTCGGTACCTGCGCGTAGTCGGGCGCGTGGCGGTCGCGGAGCTCGGCGATCACGCGGGCGGGATCCTCGCCGTCGAAGAAGCGCTGCTCGGCCTCGGCGCGGAGGTTCGCCCAGGCGTAGGAGCCGGGTCGGTGGCGGGGAGCGGGCGGCTCCGAGCGCATCGCTGCGAGGTGGTCGTCGAGTGCTCTGCTGCGTGGCTTGGTCAGGCAGCCGTGGGCCGACCAGAGGCGATGCAGCGTGAGGACGAAGTCGCGGCCGCTGCGCCGGCGGCGGAACTCATCGCTGGCGTGGTCCTGGCAGAGCCAGACCTGGACGCCGCGGCCGAGGTCGACCTTGGCCGTCTTCCCGCGGGTGCGCTCGACGCAGATCGCGCACACCTCGCCCTTGGTCGGCATCCCTCGGGCCTTGTACAGCGTCGCCGCCACTCATCGATCATCCGAGGACCCCGCCGCTCTGTCTGTCACGACACCGTGCCAACCCAGCCACCGTGTCCAGGATCGCCCTCCCAACAGGGCGAATCCTGGACGCCCTCAGACGAATCGCCGGCGAGTTCTGCCAAATGACCGGCGCTCGCTCGGCCAATTGGCACACCCCACCCCGGCGGCTACACGCCGGTGTCAGAGAGGCTGTGGATGACGAGCGCCAGCGCGATCAGCGGGATGAACACGGCCGCGAGGACGCCGACCGCGATCACGGTCGTCCTCGAGCGGGTGGCGCTCGCGCCCCACAGGAAGAACTCGGCAACCGCGCCCACCAGGAGCACGGGCAGGCCGACGAAGGAGAGCGAGACGGCCAGGATCAGCGTCTCGACGGCGATCAGGCCGCCCATGAACAGCACAGCGGGTGTCGTCGGACTGAGCTCGGCTGCCTGTTCCTCGGTCATGACCGTGATATCGGCCATGGCAACGCCGTCCTACAGTGGCAGGTACTCGAGCAAGGTGCCGGCCTCGGCGTCGCCCTCGCCGGTGGGCACCAGCGCGATCGCGTCGGCGGAAGCGGCGTGGACGATCAGGTGCGAGTCCTGGACGTTGTCCGGATGCAGCTCCATGCCCTCGGGCCCCGGCACCAGCCGGCAGCGGACGGCGTGCTCACGGGAGGCGAGCTTGCGCACCGGCGCGGCCAGCCGGGCGACCGGCCGCGGGCGCCGCTCGGCGCCGGTCATCGCGCCCAGCGCCTCGCGGACGAAGAGCTCGAAGGTGACCAGGCAGGACACGGGGTTCCCGGGCAGCCCGAAGACCAGCGTCCCGCTCGGCGCGCGCCCGAACCAGAGCGGCTTGCCGGGCTTGTGCGCGACGCGCCAGAAGACCTCCTCGACGCCGAGGGCGGCGAGCGCGGGCTTGACGTGGTCGTGCGGCCCGACGCTGACGCCGCCGGTCGAGACGACGACGTCGGCCGATTCGATCGCCTTCTGCAGCATCCGCTCCGTCTCCGCGCGGTCGTCCGGGACGACGCCGTGCACGGTCACCTCCACGCCCGCACGGGCCGCCAGCGCCGTGATCGACGCCAGGTTCGACTCGTAGATCCGGCCCGGCTTGAGTGGCTCGCCGGGCGGCGTCAGCTCGCTGCCGGTCGCTAGCACGGCCACCCGCGGCAGCGCGCTCACCCGCACCGCGCCGACGCCAGATGCGGCGATCGCCGCGACCACGGACGGTGAGAGCACGGTGCCCGCCGGAGCGACCAGGCCGCCCGCCTCGATGTCGCCGCCGGCCGGGCGAATATGCGCGCCGGGCCGCGTCGCCGTGGCCACGAGCCCGCCGTCCACCTCCTCGGCCTCCTCGATCGGCACGACCGCGTCGGCGCCCGGCGGAAGCGGTCGTGCCG
>Ga0247829_10000402_pt1 | contig 16012 bp, 13 predicted proteins | sample 12C_Control_Day4_FD_207765 | JGI IMG/M metagenome (GOLD analysis project Ga0247829, IMG submission 207765) | Soil microbial communities from agricultural site in Penn Yan, New York, United States - 12C_Control_Day4 | ecosystem: Environmental > Terrestrial > Soil > Agricultural land | place... | reverse complement strand
GTCGATGAGCAACCATGTGCAGGTGTTCTTCACCAACCAGGGCGTGACGTTCACGAGCCCGGGCCGCCACACGGTGGTCGCGCAGCTCGAGGTGGACGCCGTGACGACGGCGGTGTCCGCACCGGCGACCGTGGACGTCCGCATGGCGACCTCGGAAGACGAGCTCAGCATCTCCGGCAAGTCGCTCACGAAGGGTGTAGGGAAGGCGCTGGCCCTCGGTGACTTCGCCTCGGACGAGGCGGCTCGTGCCGTTCTGACGGAGCTGGCCGAGTCGTACGCGGACACCGACACCGGCGCGGCGAGCGCCCTCGTGATGGCGAACTCCCTGGCGCGGTCGTTCACGGACTACCGCGCCGGGCGCACGCGCAGCGCCGCACCCCGAGAGGCACAGCGCTTCCTCGACCTGGCGATCCAGGGTCGGTCGGCGGCACGGGCGGTCGAGCTGGCGGTCGCGGTGGCCAGCCCGACCGAGAAGGATGCTCCCGTGGTCGCCAACATCCTCACCCGCCTGCGCCGCGGCAAGCCCAAGCCGAGGGCGCGGTCCGCAGCCGCGAACGACCTCGCCGCAGCCGAGCGGATCGCCGAGGACTTCGCCCAGCCGCAGGCCCGCTGACGGGCGGACGAGCCTTGGCCGACCTCCGTCTCACCGTCACCGCGGCGGCGGAGCTGCCACTCGATGAATGCCTCGTCGGCGTCGTGACGGTGGAAGCCGGGGATCAGGCGGTGACGGTGAGCAGCAGGCTCAATCTGATCGAGGGCGACGTGACCTTCGATGTCACCGGGCCGGCCGGCTACACCGCGAGGTGTAGCTGGCCGTGGCCGGTCGACGCCTTGTCCCGCTGGGTCGAGCTCGCGGCGGGCCAGCGCATCCGTGGCGCGATCCCGCTCCTGGCGACCGACACGAGCGCGCCGCTCTTCCCGGCGGCGGGGGACTACACGATGGTGGCGTCGTTCACTGCCACGGCGGACGCCACCCTGCGGAGCTCGCCGGCCACCGTGCGGCGAACGGCCGCCCGGACCGAGGCGCGCGCCGCCGCGCTGCGGGAGCGGGACGTGTTGCAGAGCCTCCTCAGCGCGTCCGTGCTGGGCGACGCCGCGGCGGGGTTGGCGCTGCTTGACGAGGCCGACACCGTGACCACCCGGGCGTTGTCCGCGCTGGCCCAGGACAGGCTCGACGAGCTTGTCGCTCCGCTCGACGCGGGTGACGACCGTTCGGCAGCCGCGGTCGTCCTCGCGGTGGCCGCCGTCTTGCCGCCCGGCGTCGCCGACGGGGACCCGCGCCGAGCCCCCGCCGAGGCCCTGTTCGACGAAGGTACGGACGAGGCTGTGGTGTTCCGCGGGTTGCAGGGCCCGACCTGACGCCGTCCTGACGGTCACCTGACGCGCCGCAACTTCCTACGCTCCAGACCCGATGCAACTGGCGGAACTGGTGCGGGATCTCCCAGTGATCGACCTCCAACCCGACGACGTCCTCGTCCGGGAGGGAGAGCGCACCAGCGCGGTGTTCGTGCTCGATCACGGGGCGCTGTCGGTCACGCGAGGCGGGATGGCGATCGCCGAGATCGCCACGCCGGGCTCGTTCGTCGGGGAGATCGCGGCGCTGGTCGGAGGGGACCACTCGGCGACGGTGACCGCGACGGCACCGAGCCGGCTGTGGCGGGCCGACGACGGTGCGGCCTTCCTGCGGTCGTCACCGGACATCGCCGTGATGGTGGCCACCGAGGTCGCGCACCGGTTGCACGGTCTCGTGGCCTACCTGGCCGACCTCAAGCGGCAGTACGACGGGGCGCCCGGTCTGGACATGGTTGACGGCGTCCTGATCCGCCTGGCGCAAGCCCGCAAGCCGGCGCAGCCGGGTTCCGCCCGGGAACCCGACCCCCTGTACTGAGCGCCCGAGCCCTCCCCGACGCCCGTGCGCCTCCTACTTGCTTCCGACCTGCACTACACGCTGCGCCAGCTCGACTGGCTGGTGGAGGCGGCGGCCGAGGTCGACGTCGTCGTGGTCGCCGGGGATCACCTCGACGTGTCGTCGTCGGTGCCGCTGGACACCCAGATCGTCGTCGTCGAGACGTATCTGGAGCTGCTCGCCGGACGTACGACGGTCGTCGCCTGCTCCGGCAACCACGACCTGACCGAGGTGGACGCCGGCGGTGAACGCGGCGCGCCATGGTTGGCGGCGGCCCGCCGTCTCGGCGTGCTGGTGGACGGGGACAGCAAGGAACTTGGCGGCGCGCTCGTCACCGTCTGCCCCTGGTGGGACGGGCCGATGCAGCGCGAGATGGTCGCTCGTCAGCTGGCGCAGGATGCCGCGCGGTCCCACCACCCGTGGATCTGGGTCTACCACTGGCCCCCGGCGGGTTCGGCCACGACCTGGACCGGTCGCAGCTTCTACGGCGACGAGGACCTCGCCGGCTGGATCGACGAACACCGTCCGGACATCGTGCTGAGCGGCCACGTGCACCAGCCGCCGTTCGTTGCCGAGGGGTCGTGGGTGGATCGCATCGGCTCCACTTGGGTGTTCAACCCCGGCCGCCAGATCGGCCCGGAGCCGAGCCACGTCGTCGTCGATCTGGGCGAGGGCGTCGCGACCTGGAGCTCGATGCTCGGCGTCGAGCGCCAGGAGCTCTCCGACGAGCCAGGCCGTCCCCGCGCGCTGTTCGCGTAGCGACGGCCACGCGGCCCCCCGCCACCGGTGGGTGTGCCCGTTCTCACTAGTGTCGCCGGGCACGAAAGGGCGAGCGACTGCGCCCCACCGCTGGGCCCACCGCCCGGACCGCGGCCAGAACGGAGCGATCGTGATCCATCCCAGCCCACTCCCGGACGTGGAGATCCCTGACCGGTTGCTGACCGACTTCGTCCTGGGTCACGCCGCCAGCCGGACGGACAGGCCCGCCCTCATCGACGGCCCGACGGGCCGCGTGGTGACGTACGGGCAGCTCGACGACGCCGTGCGGCGCCTGGCCGGTGGACTCGTGGCCAGAGGTTTCGGACCCGGGCAGGTGTTGGCGTTGATGGCGCCCAACGTGCCGGAGTACGCGGTCGTCTTCCATGCCGTCGCCATCGCTGGTGGCGCCATCACGACGATCAACCCGACCTACACGGAGCGGGAGATCCACCACCAACTGGTGGACGCCGGAGCGTCGCTGCTGGTGACCGTCCCGGCCACGCTGGAGGTGGCCGCGGCGGCGGCCGAGGGGACGCCAGTCACGGCGACCGCGGTGATGGCTTCCGCCGAAGGAGTTGATTCACTCGAGGAGTGGTACGGAGAGCCGCTGGCCGAGCAGGTGCCCGTGTCCGACGAGACCGTCGTCGCCCTGCCCTACTCGTCAGGCACGACGGGGCTGTCGAAGGGCGTGATGCTCTCGCACCGGAACCTGGTCGCGAACATCGCCCAGATCGTGGCGCCGGGCGACTTCATCGAGGACGACGTCATCATCGCCGTCTTGCCCTTCTTCCACATCTACGGGATGCAGGTGCTCATGAACACGGGCTTGTCGGTCGGGGCCTCGATCGTCACGATGCCGCGCTTCGACCTGCCTCAGTTCCTCCAGCTCCATCAGGACTACCGCATCACGAGGACGTTCGTGGCGCCTCCCATCGTCGTGGCGCTGGCCAAGCACCCGGCGGTGGGGGACTACGACCTCAGCTCGATCCGCCAGGTCTTCTCCGGAGCGGCGCCGTTATCGGCCGAGCTGGCCGAGGAGGCCGGCGGACGGCTCGGCTGCGAGGTCGTGCAGGGCTACGGCATGACCGAGGCGTCCCCGGTGACCCACATGACCCCGGCAGGTGGTTACAAGCCCGGGTCCGTCGGGGTGACCGTGCCCAACACGGCGACCAGGATCGTCGATCCGCTCACGGGCGAGAACCTGGACGTGGGTAGCGACGGGGAGGTCTGGGTGCAAGGCCCGCAGGTCATGCAGGGATACCTCAACAACCCCGAGGCCTCCGCCGTCACCGTCGACGACGACGGCTGGCTCCACACGGGCGACATCGGGCACCTGGACGCCGACGGCCACCTCTACGTCGTCGACCGGCTCAAGGAGCTCATCAAGTACAAGGGCTTCCAGGTGGCGCCGGCCGAGCTGGAAGGGATCCTGCTCACCCACCCAGCCGTCGCCGACGCGGCCGTGGTCGGTCTGCCCGACGACGAGGCTGGCGAGATCCCGGTCGGCTACGTCGTGCTCAAGCCCGACCAGTCGGCGTCGGCCGACGAGGTGCGGGACTTCGTGGCCGGCCAGGTGGCCACGTACAAGCAGCTCCGCGAGGTCGTCCTGATCGACGCGGTGCCAAAGTCACCGTCCGGCAAAATCCTCCGCCGCGTGCTCAAGGACCAGGCCACGTCCTCGTAGCGCGCGGCCCTCCGCCGTCCGGGCCGTCCGGCGAGTTTCTTGACTGTTTTGCGTCATATCCAGGGACGACGGCCGTTCCTCAGGTGTGACGAGCCTGACCCCGCCCTCCGGTGACCCGACGGTCGACGTGCCTTCCGCCTCCGTGGTCGAGCAGTCGCGCCTGCGCATGGTCGCGCTCGTGCCCGCCCACGACGAGGCGGTCGGCATCGGCGCCACGATCGAGGCCCTCCTGGCCCAGACCCGGCCGCTCGACGCAATCATCGTCATCGGCGACAACTGCACGGACGACACCGTGGCCATCGCCAGCCGCTACCCCGTGACCGTGATCGAGACGGCGGGCAACCAGCACCGCAAGTCGGGTGCACTGAACCTGGCCTGGCGCCGGTTCGCCGCCGACGCCGACATCGTCGTGACCGTCGACGCCGACACCGAGCTCGACGCCAACGCGGTGGCCGACTGGGAGGCCGAGTTCCAGGCCGATCCGAGTCTCGGTGGCTCGACCGCCAAGTTCACGATGCGTCCTGGCAAGGGGATGCTCCTGCGCTGGCAGCGCTTCGAATTCGCCACGTCCGTCGACGTCGCCCTGCGCCGGGGTTCGACGTCGGTGCTGGCGGGCGCCGGCGCGGCCCTCCGCAACGAGGCGCTGGGCGCCGTCATGGAGCGGGGCGACCGTGAGGGACCGTGGACCTACGCCTCGACCGTCGAGGACTTCGAGCTCACGCACCGGCTGCGGGAGCTGGGCTGGGCCTGCCGGACCAGCCCGACGATCCGTGCCTTCACGGATCCGATGCCCAGCGTCTCGGCCCTGTGGGGCCAGCGGCTGAAGTGGTCATCGGGGACAGCCGAGGACCTCATGAGCTTCGGCCTCACGCGGCTGACCTTCCTGGCCTGGAGCCAGCAGGCGGCCGGCGCGCTCGCCGTCCTCACCCGCATCCTCTGGGTGCTGGTGACCATCTGGGCGTTCATGCTCGGCGCCGGTGGCTTCAACCCGCTGTGGCTGCTGCTCCCGGCCATCACGATCACGCTCTCCGTCAAGCGCGCGTTGCGCATCCCGTACCGGGATTGGCGCGACATCGTCCTCGCCGCCCTCGTGGTGCCCCAGGAGGTCTACTCCTGGCTCCAGGTGGGCTGGTTCGCCTCGTCCTGGTGGCGGGTGCTGGCAGCGCGGGTGACGCGCCGCCGCCCCGACTACTGGGCCGTCCAATACCGCGCCGAGAGGGGGTGACAAGAATGAACTACTCCTCCACCCTCAGTGCAGGCGCTGCTACCGGCGCCGCCGGAGCGGCTGGCGCCATGCTGCCGGCCACGGGCTTCGGAACAGCTGCCACGCTGCTGCTCGCCCTGAGCCTGATCGGCGCCGGCGCAGCCGTGGTCTCGCTGGTGCGCCGCCCGGCCACCGCGAAGCCCTGAGAACTCGGCGCGTCGCGCCCTGATCGATGGCCGGGGGGCGTCCCCCCGCCCTCCGGCCGTCAACAACCAACCGCAAACCCCGCTTCACGAAGGAAAGAGATGTCGAAGAGGGCCCTTGTGCCCCTGCTGACCGGTGCGACCATCACCCTGCTCGCGCTCCCGATCGTCGGCACGCTGCGAGCCAGCGCGCGCGCCGAGGAGCGCCCTGCGGCGGCGGCCGAGCAGAGCTGTGACGCCTACGTGGCGCTGACGTTCGACGACGGCCCGACCCCCCTCACCGCCGACCTACTCGACGTGCTGGCCGACCACGGTGCCCGCGCCACGATGTTCAACGTCGGCACGGCCGTGGAGGAGCACCCGGAGATGGTGCAAGAGCAGCTGGACGCCGGGCACGCAGTCGAGAACCACACGCGGACCCATGCCGACCTCACCACGCTGACGCCCGAACAGGTCGCCGAGGAGATCACGATCTCCAACTCCGACCTGCGCGACGCCGGCGCCGACCCGCAGTGGTTCCGCCCGCCCTACGGCTACACGGACGAGCGGGTCAAGGCGGCCGTGGCGGCCGCGGGGCTCCAGGAGGTCATCTGGACCACAGACACCTTCGACTGGAAGGAGAGCAGCCCCCAGCAGCTGCTCGACCGGGCGCTCGCCGTCGAGCCGGGCGGGATCATCCTCATGCACGACGGCCAGCAGCGCACGATCGACGCCCTGCCCGCCATCCTGGATGGCCTGGCCGAGCGCGGCCTGTGCTTCGGTCAGATCCTCCCCGACACGGCCGAGCACTGGCCGGGCGAGTGGGCCACCAACAGCTTCAAGGCCGTGGCCGGCCCCTGGGCCGTCGAGGGCTGAGCGCCAGACAGTCCGGGTCCGGCGTCCACCGCCGGAGCCTGGCACGCGTCCCGGCGCGGCCACGTCCGTCCCCCGGCATCCGACTCTGAGCGCGGCGTGCCGTTGGCGGCGGGTTCTGCTCAGACTCCGGACGGCCGGCCGGGCACGGGCCGGCCAGGTTGCGGGGCCCGGTATGCAGTGGCCGCCGGCTTGACGGGCCGGGCCAGCCACAGCGGACGCCGCAGTCCCCCCGGTCCCGGCCCAGGACGGGCTTTGGCCAGCCACTCCCGGTACACCTCGGTCGAGCGGGCGGTGTCCACGACGACGTCCCCGTAGCGGTCGTCGGGCTGCGCCGGCCCAACCGTCACCCGCTGCAGCCAGCAGTGCATCCCGGAGACGGGGTCCGGCTGCACGGGGAAGGTCAGGTTCTGGTGGACGCCGGCGTCCGACCACCACACCCGCTCGGAATCCGGGTCTTCCGAGGCGAACGGCTCTACCGCCGCCTGCTGGCGCAGCACCCACTTCTGGCCGGCCCCGTCCGTCGCGCCGCCGTAGGCCCGACCGTCCGGGCCTGTGATCCCGACCCGTCCTGACGACCACCGTTGTGCCCCGCGGGTGTCGTCGAGCCGCCAACGGCCCATGTGGTGGGAGGCGCCGACCACTCCGGGCCGGATGCCCTCGGTGCGCCAGGCCCGGATGACGAACCAGCCCAGCCGGGTGCTGACCCGCACGAGGCCGTCGACCTCGATCCCCAACTCCTCGCTGTCGCTCGGGTGGATCCACAGCGGATGACCGTGGCTGATCTCGTTGAGCCACTTCGAGTTGCCGCCGCGGGTGTGGATCATCGTGGGCAGGCGGAACGTCGGAATCAGGATCCGCTCGCCGGCCGGGAAGTCGAGGTCCTCCCAGTGGACGTGGGAGGGGATCCACGTCGGCACCGCGTACTCGGGCCAGCCCCAGTCGCGCAGCATCTCGGAGTACAGCTCCAGCTTCCGCGACGGCGTGGGGAAGCCGGCCCGGACCACGCCGTCGATCTCGACGCCGAGCGAGCCGTCACCGATGAACGGCATGTGGCCGCCGATGTCCTCGAGGTTGTCGTGGCGACCGGCCGTGCCGGGCACGCGGTAGACGCCGTCGTCCTCCCGCACCGCGCCGGCGGTGTCGAGCTCCTGCTCCGGGACCATCCGCTCGTGGAGCTCGTGCTGGTCACCCGGCAGCTCGAACGCGCCGTGGCGGCGCATGTACTGGAGCGGGCTGAGGCCTTCGGCGGCGGCCGCCTCCGGCAGACCGGGCACGGAGTGGGTGAACAGGTGCTCGTAGTACTCGTCCACGGAGACGGGCCGGCCCGGGCGCTCCGGCGACTCGAAGTGGCCGCGGATGCCGAGTGAGCCGTCGGGGTCGATGTGGAATGCGAGGTCGATCCACCACTCGTTCTCCTCCCAGACCTCGCCGGGGTTGACCTGCCAGGTCCGCTCGACCGTCCGACCTTGTTGCTCGGCGAACACCTTGAACACGGGCTGGCGAAAGCCGATCCACCGGCCGGTGTGGGTCTCGTAGGAGGCGACGTCGTGGCGTTCCGCGCCGACGCCCATGGGGAGGACGTAGTCCGCGAACCAGGCTGACTCCGACCAGGAGGGGGTCAGGGCGACGTGGCAGCCCACGAGCTCCTCGTCGGTCAGCACCTCCAGCCAGGAGAACCCGTCCGGGTTCGTCCAGACGGGGTTGTAGACCCGGGTGAAGTAGGTGTCGAGGCGGCCCCGGCCCTCTTTGAGGAAGTGGGGGAGGAGCATCGACAGCTCGTGGTGGGCGAGCGGGTACTCGGCCGGCCAAGTGATGTCGTTCCACTGGTCGTGGGGATGGACCGGCTTGGGCGGCACCGGGATGAACTTGTTCCAGCCGTTGGGGCTCGTGCCGCCGGTCGTGCCGACCGAGCCGGTGAGCACGTTGAGCAGCCACAGGCAGCGGGCCGTCTGCCATCCGCCCTCGTTGCCGGCGCCGGACGCCCGCCACGTGTGGGACGAGAACCTTCCGAGGGCGTTCCCGATGAGCTCGCCGATGCGCCGGATCTGTCGCTCGTCGAGGCCACACAGCTGTGCGGCCCGCTCGGGCGTGTAGTCGACGTAGAGGTCGAGCAGCGCGGGGCCAACGGACGCGAACTCGACCGGCAGGTCCGGTCTGGTCTCGCGGAGGAACGTCTCCCAGTTGACCCAGCGGCGCACGAACTCCCGGTCCCAGGTCCCCGCCTCGAGCAGCAAGCGGGCCAGCGCGAGCAGCAGCACGGGTTCGGTGCCGGGCCAGGCCGGCAGCCAGTGGTCGACCATGGACGCGGTGTTGGACAGGCGGGGATCGACGCAGATGACCTTGGCGCCCCGCTGTTGTCCCTCGATGATGCGCTGCGCGTGGGGGTTGAAGTAGTGACCGGCCTCCAGGTGGGAAGAGATGAGGAAGATGACGTCGGCGTTCGCGTGGTCCGGCGAGGGCCGGTCGAAGCCCATCCAGGCCGCGTAGCCGACGCGTGCTCCGGATGAGCAGATGTTGGTGTGAGAGTTGTGCGCGTCGAGCCCCCACGCGTGCAGCACCCGCTCGATGAAGCTGTCGTCGCCCGGTCGGCCGACGTGGTACATGACCTCTTGGCCCCGGCCCTCGCGGATGGCCGTCCCGATGCGCCCGCCGATCTCGGAGAGCGCCCGGTCCCACGTGATGCGCTCCCACTCGCCTCCGCCCCGCCGGCCGGCCCGCTTGAGTGGGTAGAGGATGCGCTCGGGGTCGTAGACCTGATTCAGGGTGGCCGGGCCCTTGGCGCAGTTGCGGCCCCGGCTGGCCGGGTGGTGCGGGTTGCCCTCGAGCCGGTCGATGCGCCCGGTGTCCTTGTCGACGTAGGCCAGCAGGCCGCAGCAGGCCTCGCAGTTGAAGCACGTCGTCGGGATGAGCGAGAACCGCCGTCGGGTGCGCCGGCCGTGCGCCCACTCCTGGGCGTCGTACTCCTCCCAGTCGTCCCAGCGCTCGGGCGGGGGGTAGTTCGTGAGGCCCGGGGTGGTCACGAGAGCGGAACCGCCTGGCCCGCCCGGACGAAGGCGTCCTCGTAGGAGTAGAGCCCAGCCAGGACGGCGACCCCCGCGGTGACCGTGAGGGCTGTGCCGACCGTGGCGTCGGCCCCGAGCAGCCCGATGACGGCCAGCGCCAGCGGCACGATCATCCCGACCCCGACCCCCACGGCCCAGAACACGCCGGCGTGCTCGCCACGGGTCATCACCGCGAGCGCCAGCTCCACGGCCGCGGTCCCGCGGGACGTGAGCTCGACGGCGAGGAGGGCGAGCAGGCCGGCCGTGCCGCCGGCCAGCGCCCACAGCAACGTCGTGGTGACGTCGTCACCGGCGTCGAAGAAGGGCGCCAGCACCAGGAGCGCGCCCGCGCCCGCGGCCACGGCCTGGGCCAGCAGCACGGGGAGCAGCAGCGGCGTCTGCCACAGGTCGCGTCCCTCGCACTGGCCGAACAGGAAAGCCGTGTACCCGGCGGAGCCCGCGGCGAGGAGGGCCGCGGGCAGCGCGACCGCCTGCACCACGCCGGGCCGGTCGAGCAGGCCGCCGATGAGCCACACCGTCGCCGACGCGCCGTAGGCGAGGAGGATGAGCGCCCCCCGTACCAGCCAGGAGCGCCACTGCGGTCGGAGGAAGATCAGGTGGAAGCGGCGGGGCTGGCGCAGGTCGGCGACGAGGAGGGCGCCGGTCACCGCGACCAGGACGAGGGCGACGACGGGCGCCGCGATGCCGACCAAGGCCCGCTCGTCGGCATGGCCGGTCAGCACCAGCAGCGCTCCGACCAGCAGCGCACCGGCCGACACCGCCTTGGTCGCCAGGTAGGCGGCGACCTTGGCCTTCCACGGCGGCGGGTGCTCCGTCGTGTAGGCGGTGCGGGCGACCACCTCGGCTCGGTCGTGCCGCGCCGATCCCCAACGCAGGGCGGGCCGGGTCGGGTGGCCCGGTCGGGTGTCGGCCCAGATCATCCCGTCCGCGGCGATCTCCGTGCGGAGGGGATCCAGCGCCGCCTCGTCGGCGCCCTTGTAGAACACCTTCGGCTGCGTGCCCTGCTCGGGGGCCCGCACCATCGTGCCGTGACGGGCCAGCGTGATGGCGATGCGCGACGTCGGATCGTCCAGGTCGCCGGCCACGATCGACTGCGTCGGGCACACGATGACGCAACTCGGCTCCAGGCTCTGTTCCACGCGATGCGCGCAGAAGTTGCACTTGTGGGCCGTCTGCGTCTCGGGGTTGATGTAGATGGCGTCGTACGGGCACGCGTTCATACACGACTTGCAGCCGATGCACCGTGAGTCGTCGAAGTCGATGATGCCGTCGGACCGTCGGAACAGCGCGGTGGTCGGACAGATCGTCACGCACGGCGCGTTGTCACAGTGGTTGCAGCGCAACACCGAGTAGAAGCGGCGGGCGTCGGGGAAGGTGCCCTTCTCGATGTACTTGACCCACGTCCGGTTCACACCGAGCGGGACGTCGTGCTCCGCCTTGCAGGCCACAGTGCAGGCGTGACAACCGATGCACGTGTCCTGGTCGATGAGGAAACCGAAGCGGGTCACGGGACCCGCACCCTACGACGGCGCGGCCGGAGCCGCCCGGGGTCAGGCCGGGCCCATGGCCAGCGTCACGGTGGCGCTGCGCGCCGTACCGGAAGCGTCGGTCCAGTCGACCGTCACCTCGTCTCCGGGCTGGGAGCCGTGGAGCCCTGCGCTGAGCCCGTCGCCGGAGTCGACCGGTTCGCCGTCGATGCCGGTGATGACGTCCCCGGCCTGCAGCCCGGCATCGTCTGCCGGGGTCCCGTCGAGCACGCTGGAGATCACCGCGCCACCGACCTCGCTTTCGGCCGGGTTGGCCGCGTTGATCGTGACACCGAGGAAGCCCCGGATCCCGATCTGCACCGTGTCGGTGCCGTCGCCGGATCGGATCTGCTCGGCGACCGTTTCGGCGGTGTCGATGGCCACCGCGTAGCTCTCGCCGCTCTGGCCCGGGAACTGCCGCCGACCGTCAGCCGCGGTGCTGATGCCGATCACCTCGCCGTCGGCGTTGAACATCGGGCCGCCGGAGTCTCCCGGCGCGAGGGCGGCGTCGGTCTCGATGAGGCCGCTCATCCGGTCGAACTCACCACTGCCGGGGTCGCCGACGGTGATCGTCTCGTCGATGCCGGTGACCGTCCCCTCGGAGACGCTGGGAGGGTCGCCGGTGCCCGTCGAGTTGCCGAGGGCGACGATGGACTCGCCGAGCTCGACTCCCGAAGAGTCGCCGAGCGTCACGGCGGCCAGCCCGGATGCGTCTTCGAGCTGGAGCAGGGCCACGTCCCGCGTCTCGTCGCTGCCGAGCACGGTGGCGTCGTAGGTCTCGCCGGTGGAGACGATGGTGACGACGATGCTTCCCGCGTCGTCGATGACGTGCGCGTTGGTCAGCACCTGGCCGTCGTCCGTGATGATCATCCCGGTCCCGGCGGCACGCCCTTCGTCGTAGGCCAGGCGGGTGTCGATGTCGACGAGCCCGCGATACAGGTCGCCCAGTGAGGCGCGACCCTCGGTCTCGGGAGCGATGGAGACCTGGGGGGCGATCGGAGGGCTCTCCGGCGCCGTGTCGGTGTCCCGCAGGATGGTGGCGGTGGGGACGGCGACGGCGAAGCCGACCGCGGCGGCGCCGACGACGAGGGCCGCTCGGGCCCACGCCCGCGAGCGCCTCCGGGGCGAGAAGTCGTCGTCCGCTGGCCCGGCTGGTCCGCCAGGAGGGGGGCCCTGGTAGGGGCTACCCGTCGGTGGGCCCCACGCAGGGTCCGCCGCCGGCGGGGGTCTGTCGCGGTGATCGCCGTACTCGGTCATGGTCCGTCCTCGGGGTGGGTTGCGGCCAGTCAACTCCCTGGGTGTAAGAGCGCGCTGGGGGCAACGTGAGAACTCGGTGAGGAGAAGATACCCCTAGGGGGTATAGTTTCCTCATGCCTACCCAGCCTGGCTACCACGACAGCAAGGACGACGTCCTGAAGCGCCTGCGTCGCATCGAGGGGCAGGTGCGGGGGCTCCAGCGCATGGTCGAGGAAGACACGTACTGCATCGACGTGCTCACCCAGGTCTCCGCCGCGACGAAGGCCCTGCAGAGCGTGGCCGTCGGACTCCTGGACGAGCACCTGCGGCACTGCGTGACGGACGCCGTCGCCCACGGTGGCGAGGCCGAGGCCGATCGCCTCGTGACGGAGGCGAGCCGCGCCATCGAGCGCCTGGTGAAGAGCTGATGGCCGGCCGACTGCGCCGACGCCGGCCGGGACCGGCAGCGAAGCTGGCCGCGTTCGCGGTGGTGCTCGCGGCGTCCTTCGGGGTGGGGGTCGCCCTCGGAGGCGCGCTGCCCGAGCTCGGTCCGGCGTCCGAGCCCACCCCGTCCCTGCCGCCATCGGCGCCGGCCGACACCGCTCCCTCGGTGCCACCGGCCACACCGTCGTCCGATCCCGCCCACGAAGGGGGGCACCAGCCGTGAGCGCCCGCGCTCCCGCCGACGTCCACGTCGACCTGGCGTTGACCGGGATGACCTGCGCGTCGTGCGCTAACCGCATCGAGAAGAGCCTCAACCGGCTCGATGGCGTGACGGCCAGCGTCAACTTCGCCACCGAGAAGGCGGCGGTGGACTTCGATCCTGGTCGAGTAGCACCTGACGAACTGGTCGCTGCCGTGGAGTCCGTCGGGTATGGCGCCCAGGTCCCGCACCCGACTGCGCCTGGCGGCCACACGGTCTCTGACGATGCCACCGCCGAGCCGGCCGAGCTCCTCGCGCTTCGCCAGCGCTTGACGCTGTCGATCGTGCTGACCGTGCCCGTGCTGCTGATGGCGATGGTCCCCGCGCTGCAATTCACCAACTGGCAGTGGCTGTCGCTGACGCTCGCCGCCCCGGTCGCCACCTGGGGTGCGTGGCCGTTCCACCGGGCGGCGTGGGCCAACCTGCGCCACGGCGCCGCCACCATGGACACCCTCATCTCCGTCGGGGTCCTGGCCGCGTTCGGCTGGTCCCTCTGGGCGCTCTTCTGGGGCGACGCCGGAATGCCGGGGATGACGATGCCCTTCTCCCTCACCCTGTCCGACGGGGAGGGAACCGACCAGCTCTACCTCGAGGTGGCGTCGGCCGTCACCGTGCTGCTCCTCACTGGGCGATACCTGGAAGCGCGGGCCAAGCGCCGTGCCGGCGCCGCGCTCCGAGCGCTCCTCGACCTGGGCGCGAAGGACGTGGCCGTGCTCGGCGCCGACGGCACCGAGCGGCGCCTCTCGATCGGCGAGCTCGCCGTCGGCGAGCGCTTCGTCGTGCGCCCGGGGGAGAAGGTGGCCACGGACGGGGTCGTCGAGCAGGGCACGTCGGCCGTGGACGAGTCGATGGTCACGGGCGAGAGCGTGCCGGTCGAGGTCGGGCCGGGCGACCACGTCGTCGGCGCCACCGTCAACGCCGGCGGCCGGTTGGTCGTGCGGGCCAGCCGCGTCGGGGGCGACACCCAGCTGGCGCAGATGGCCCGCCTCGTCGAGCAGGCACAGACCGGCAAGGCGCCGGCCCAGCGCCTGGCCGACCGGATCTCGGCCGTGTTCGTACCCGCGGTGCTGGCCCTGGCTGCCGCCACCCTCGGCTTCTGGCTGGCCAACACCGGCGACGCCACCTATGCCTTCACCGCTGCGGTCGCCGTCCTCATCATCGCCTGCCCGTGCGCCCTCGGACTGGCCACGCCGACCGCCCTCATGGTCGGGACCGGCCGGGGCGCTCAGCTCGGCATCCTCATCAAGGGTCCCGAGGTGCTCGAGTCGACTCGCCAGGTCGACACCATCGTGCTGGACAAGACGGGTACGGTCACCACCGGCGCCATGGCCCTCGTGGATGTCGCCACGGCCGACGGCGTCGAGCGCCAGGACGCCCTCCGCCTCGTCGGTGCCCTCGAAGCGGCGTCCGAGCACCCGATCGCCCGGGCAGTAGCGGCCGGTGCGGCCGAGGAGGTCGGTCCACTGCCGGGCGTCGAGAGCTTCGCCAGCCGGGCCGGGCTCGGCGTGGAGGGAGTCGTCGACGGCTATGCCGTGGTCGCGGGCCGGCCCGCCCTGCTCGCCGACTGGGGTCTGGTGCTCCCGGACGATCTGGAGCGACGTCGCCAGGAGGAGGAGACGTCAGGCCGGACGGTCATAGCCGCCGGCTGGAACGGTCGCGCCACAGCGCTGTTCCTGGTGGCGGACACGGTCAAGGACGGAAGCGCCGAGGCGGTGTCGCGGTTGGTCGACCTCGGCCTGCATCCCGTGCTGCTGACGGGGGACAACAGCGCCACGGCGCGAGGCGTGGCTGCGAAGGTCGGCATCGCGCCCGACGACGTCATGGCCGAGGTGCTCCCCGCCGACAAGGTCGACGTGGTCAAGCGGCTGCAGAGCGAGGGAGGGGTCGTCGCCATGGTCGGCGACGGCGTCAACGACGCCGCGGCCCTGGCCCAGGCCGACCTCGGCATCGCCATGGGCACGGGCACGGACGCGGCCATCGAGGCCAGCGACCTCACGCTGGTGAGGGGTGACCTGCGCGGCGCCGCCGACGCCATCCGGCTGTCCCGACGCACACTCGCCATCATCAAGGGCAACCTGTTCTGGGCCTTCGCCTACAACGTGGCCGCCCTCCCGATCGCCGCGTCCGGTTACCTGAACCCGATCGTGGCTGGCGCGGCCATGGCCTTCTCGTCCGTCTTCGTGGTCACGAACAGCCTCCGCCTGCGCCGCTTCCAGCCGCTGGCGTGAGCGGCCCTGTTCACATGGCCGTGTCGCGAACGGTTCCCGTCAACGGCTGGCCGCCGGGCCGAAATGCGAGACACAGGATGGTGCGGTCCCCGACATCCCAATTCTCCTCGACCGGCCAGAGGTAGCCGAGTTCGAGCGAGGACTCGCTGTACGCACGACCAACCCACTGTTCGAACGCCTCCATGCACTCCATGTCGGCATGGGCGATCATGGCCTCGTCTCCCGGGAAGTCGGCGTCCGGATCCGCCGGGTGCCGAACCTGCCCGACGACCTCCTCGTCGTGGGACTCGGAGCAGGGAACGACGTTGACTGCCAGCACTGTCGTGATCTCTTCCGTGGCATCCGACCAGGCCGGCGGATCATCGAAGCAGTCGCCGAGCGCCAGATCCAGCGCTAGCACGCTGTCGCGCGACGCCTCTTCATCCTCGGGCGCATCGGACCGCCCTTCACCGTCAGCGGAGCCGTTGTCGGCGGCGGCGAAACCGGCGAAGGCGAAACCGAAAACGGCTGTCGCAAGGATTGGGCCGAGCCAGACGGCGTGTTCCCAGGCCGCAGACCGCTTGGGCGCGTTCCCGGTGGCCCGGAGCTCCTGGCTCTCGGTCAAACGCGTGACGACGACGATGGCCAGCGCGCAAGCGACGATGAG
>Ga0247829_10000399_pt1 | contig 16073 bp, 14 predicted proteins | sample 12C_Control_Day4_FD_207765 | JGI IMG/M metagenome (GOLD analysis project Ga0247829, IMG submission 207765) | Soil microbial communities from agricultural site in Penn Yan, New York, United States - 12C_Control_Day4 | ecosystem: Environmental > Terrestrial > Soil > Agricultural land | place... | reverse complement strand
AATCCGTTTCGCATTGCCGTCGAGATCGCCAACGGCGCAGTTCATCTGGGCGACTGCAATACGGACGTGCGAAGTCATCGAGTGGAAATCGCGGGGCAAGGCGCGTGAGCAGCGCGAATTATCGCATCCGGGCGGTCGACGACCTCGGCGCAATCGACGCGTCGCACTGGGACGCGCTGGTCGAGCGTGACGGCGGCGGCAATCCCTTCTTGCGCCACGCTTATCTGCACGCGCTCGAAGCGAGCGGCAGCGTCGGGCCGGACAGCGGCTGGACGCCGCAGCACCTGACGCTGTGGCGCGCCGGTGCACACAACGGCGCGCGCGACGAGCAACTCGTCGGCGCCGTTCCCGGTTACGCCAAGGAGCACTCCTACGGCGAGTACGTGTTCGACTGGTCGTGGGCCGAGGCCTACCAGCGCTACGGCCTGCGCTACTACCCGAAGTGGCTGGTCGCCGTGCCGTTCACGCCGGTGCCGGGCTCACGCTTGATCGCGGCCGACGCGGCGGCGCGTGCCGAGCTGACGGCAGCGCTCGTCGTCGCGGCACGGCGATCGCAGCAGTCGTCGCTGCACGTGCTGTACGCGCCGCCCGAGCAGATCGCGCTGCTGCACGCCGAAGGTCTGCTGGTGCGCAAGGGCGTGCAGTTCCACTGGCGCAACCGCCAGCCGCAGCCCTACGCGGACTTCGACGAGTTCCTCGCCGCGCTCACCCAGTCCAAGCGCAAGAAGATCCGCGCCGAGCGCCGCCAGGTGCGCGAGGCCGGCGTCACGCTGGAGCGGATCCCGGGCGCGGCGATCTCGGCGTCCGACTGGTCGTTCTTCTACCTGTGCTACCGGTCGACGTATGCGGCGCACTTCTCGACGCCGTACCTGAACCTCGAGTTCTTCACGCGTCTCGGCCGGTCGATGCCGGACAACGTCGTGCTGGTGCTCGCCCGCCGCGGCGCCAAGCGCATCGCCGCGAGCCTCGGCATCGTCGACGACGCGACCCAGCCGCAACCACGCTTGTACGGTCGCTACTGGGGCGCGGTCGAGGACGTGCGCTGCCTGCACTTCGAGTGCTGCTACTACCAGATGATCGAGTGCGCGATCGAGCGCCGCCTCGCCTACTTCGAGGGCGGCGCCCAGGGAGCGCACAAGCTGGCGCGCGGGCTCGATCCGGTAGAAACGTATTCGGCGCACTGGCTGGCGCAGCCGCAGATGCACGCGGCGGTGGCCGAGTTCCTGCAGCGTGAGACCGCGAGCCTCGAGCACGCGGTCGACGAACTGGGCGAGCACCGGGCCTTCAGGAAAACACAAACGGACCGGCCTTAGGTCGATCCGTTTGCCGATCCCGCGTGGGTCGGGAAGTTCCTGTGCTACGCCGCGCGCGCCAGCGTCGCCATGCGCGAGGCCAGCGAGAACGCCTGCTGCAGCCCCTCGACGTTCGCCACTCCCTTGCCGGCGATGTCGAAGGCGGTACCGCTCGCGCAGGTGGCCACCGGCACCGGCAGGCCACCGTGCAGCGTGACGCCGTTGTCGAAGCCCATGAGCTTCATCGCGATCTGGCCCTGGTCGTGGTACATCGACACCACGGCGTCGAAGTCGCCGCGCTTGGCCCGCACGAACACCGTGTCCGACGGATACGGGCCCTGCGCCTCGACGCCCCGTGCGCGGCACTGCTCGACCGCGGGCGCGATGATCTCGATCTCCTCCATGCCGATCGAGCCGCCGTCGCCGGCATGCGGATTCAAGCCCGCGACCGCGATGCGCGGCCTGGCCACGCCGGCGCTCTTGAGCGCGCGGTCGATGATGTCGACCGCCTCGCCCACACCCGCGGCGGTGATCGCGTCGGCGACGTCGCGCAGCGGCACATGCGAGGTCACGCGCGAGGTCCACAGGCCCTGCGTGATGTTGAACTCGCAGACGAAGCCGGGCACCGCGAAGCGTTCCTGCATGAAGCGCAATTCGTCCTCGTGCGTCATGCCGGCCAGCCGCAGCGCGTGCTTGTTGAGCGGCGCGAAGACGATCGCGTCGACCAGTCCCTGGCGCGCCGCCTCGACCGCGGCGTCGAGCGCGCGCAGCGCCGCGCGGCCCCCCGCCTCGGTGGCTTCGCCCAGGCGCAGGTCGCCCGCCGCGATCGTCGGTTGCACCCACCAGGTGATGCGGCCGGGCTCGAAGCGCAGCGCCCTTTGCAGTTCCGCATCAGTCGATTCGATCCGCAGGCAGTCGAGCTTCGCCGCCGCGACGCGCTCGCCGGCGGCAAGCACGTTCGGATCGGCGATCAGCAGCACGTCGACCGCCGCGGTGTTCTGCGTCCGGGCCAGCAGCTTGACCGCAATTTCGGGACCGATGCCAGCCGGATCGCCCAGCAGCACCGCCACGCGGGCGCGTCGCCCGCTGTTCTTTCCACCATCCATGACTGACTCCTCGTCGTGTGCGGTTCGATCGCGCCGCTACTCGACCTTGATTCCGGCCGCCTTGATCAGCTTGCCGTAGGACTCGAACTCGCGTCGATTCATGTCGCTGAACTGGTCGAGCGTCAGCGTGCCGACTTCGCCGCCGAGGCCCTTCAGCTTGGCCTGCACGTCGGGCAGCTGGAGCACGCGTTGCAGTTCGGCGTGCAGCGTGTCGACGATCGGCTTGGGCGTGCCGCCGGTCACGAACAGGCCGTACCAGGTCGTCACGTCGGCGCCCTTGATGCCGAGTTCGATCAGGGTCGGCACGTCCGGCAGTTCCGGCGAGCGCTGCGGCGTGGTGACCGCCAGCGGACGCAACTTGCCGCTCTTGATGTGCGGCATGGCCGAGGACGTGGTGTCGAACATCAGTTCCACCTGGCCGGACATCAGGTCGACGTGCGCCTGGCTGCTGCCCTTGTACGGCACATGCGTGGTCTTGACGCCGGTGGCGAGGTCGAACGCCTCGCCCGCGATGTGCTGGGTACTGCCAATCCCCGAGGAGGCATAACGGAACTTGCCGGGCGCGGCCTTGGCCTGGGCGACCAGCGACTTGACGTCCTTGAGGTCGCTGCCGGCGTTGACCACCAGCACGTTGGGCACCACCACGATCAGCCCGAGAGGCTGCAACTGCTTGAGCGGATCGAACTGCAGCTTCAGCAGGTGCGGCGCGATCGCCTGCCCGGTGTTGGTCGCCGCCAGCAGCGTGTAGCCGTCGGGCGTCGCGCGCGCCGTCAGATCCGCGGCGATGGTGTTCGAGGCGCCGGGACGGTTCTCGACGATGAACGACTGCTTGAGCGACTCGCCGAACTTGTCGGCGAGCATGCGCGCGATCACGTCGGTGCCGCCTCCGGGCGGGGCGCCGACCATGATGCGCACGGGCTTGTTGGGATAGGCCTGCGCCGCGACGCCACCGGCGGCGGTCAGCAGGATCGCGGTCGCGGCGCCGACGAGCAGGCGACGCGTGACGGCAATGTGCATGGGTCTGTCTCCTTTGGTCGTGCCCGAGGCGGGCCGGATGCCTTGCCGGCATCGAAGCGCAGACTGTACGCCGGGGATCCGATAGCCGTCCAATCGCGATCGGCCATTGCCCGATATACGATCGGTTATCACGTTTCCAGCGCCACACCGCCATGGCCCTGCGTCCCGAAGACACGCTGAAGCTGCGCATCCGTCCGCGCCAGCTCGCTCTGCTGGTCGCGCTCGACGCCCAGCGCAACCTGCGGCGCGCCGCGGCCGCCGTCAGCATCAGCCAACCTGCGGCCACCAAGCTGCTGGCGCAACTCGAAGCCGACCTCGGCCTGCCGTTGTTCGAACGTTCGGCGCGCGGCATGACGCCGACCGCCTACGGCGCGACGATGATCCGCCACGCCCAGGTGGTGCGCAGTGATTTCCGTCACGCGCACGAGGAGCTCGAGGCGCTCGCCAGCGGACGGCACGGCGTGCTGCGGGTCGCCTGCGTCGCCAGCGCGGTGCCGGACCTGCTGGCCCCGGTGCTCGAGCGCTTCAAGCGGGACTGGCCGCTGGTGCGCATCGGCGTCACCGTGGACACCAGCGACGTGGTGATGCCGCAGCTCGCGCGCGGCGACATCGACGTGGCGCTGGCCCGCCTGCCCGACCGGCCGCTGCCCGAGGACATCGACGCGGAGCTGCTGCGCCGCGACCGCCAGGTGATCGCCTGCGGTATCGACGATCCGCTGGCGCGGCGCCGGCGGCTCGCGCTGCGCGACCTCGCCGGCCGCACCTGGGTGCTGCAGCCACCCGGCTCGCCGCAACGCGAGCGCATGGAAAGCGCGCTGCGCGAGGCCGGCGTGTCCGGAGCGCTCGACGTGATCGAGACCGCGTCGATCATCGCCAACACCGCCCTGCTGCAGCCGCTGCGCGCGCTCACCGTGTTGCCGGAGTCGGTGGCGCGTTACTACAGCGCGCGGCGCGCGTTGCGCATCCTGCCGGTGTCGCTCGGCCTCGACGTGCCGGCACTGCGCCTGATGACGCGGCGGCGCCGGCCTCTCTCCCCGGCGGCGCAGGCGTTCATCGCCCTGGTACGCGCGCAGGCTGCGGCGGCGCGCGGCCGGCGTGCCGAGTGACAGGCGAAGCGAGCGCGTGCGCGGCCGGTATCGTCGACTCATGCAGTTGCAGCCGTCGCTTCAGTTGCAGCCGTCGGACCTCGCCGCCGCGCTCCTGATGGTGATCATCTGGGCCAGGCGCGCTTCGCGCGCTGCCCGCCGGGGGATGTTGACGAAAGCCCCTTCGCCCTTCCGCCGGTCTCTCTCCGCATGACTGCCTCTCACATTGCGGCGGCGCTGCTGATGGTTGCCATCTGGGGCAGGCGCGCTTCGCGCGCTGCCCGCCGGGGGATGTTGACGAAAGCCCCTTCGCCCTTCCGCCGGTCTCTCTCCGCATGACTGCCTCTCACATTGCGGCGGCGCTGCTGATGGTTGCCATCTGGGGCTTTAACTTCGTGGTGATCCGCTGGGGCCTGGAGAACGCGCCGCCGCTGCTGCTGACCTTCCTGCGCTTCCTGCTGGCGTCCGTGCCGGCGGTGTTCGTCATCAAGCCGCCACGCGCGCCGTGGCGACTGGTATTTGCCTACGGCGCCTTCGCGTTCTGCGGCCAGTTCTCGCTGCTGTTCGTCGGCATGAAGGTCGGCTTCACGGCGGGCCTGTCGTCGCTGGTGATCCAGATCCAGGTATTCATCACCATCGGCCTCGTAGCGCTGACGTTGCACGAGCGGCCGCGGCCGCTCCAGCTCGCCGGCGCCTGCGTCGCCGCGGCGGGACTGGCGCTCGTGGCGATCAACCTGCCGGGTGGCGGCTCGCTGCTCGGTCTTCTCCTCGTCCTGCTCGCGGCCGGCTCCTGGTCGGTGGCCAACCTGCTGATCAAGCGCATCGGCCCGGTCGACCCGCTGGCGTTGGTCGTCTGGGGCAGTCTCGCCAGTTGTCCGCTGCTGCTGGTCGCGAGCCTGGTGCTCGAGGGCCCGCGGCGCATGGCGCAGGCGCTGACGGTAATGGGTCCGCTCGACTGGCTCGGCGTCGCCTTCCAGGCCGGCCCGACGACGCTGCTCGCCTTCGGCATCTGGGCCTGGTTGCTGCGCAAGCACCCCGCGGCGGCGGTCACGCCGTTCGCGCTGCTCGTGCCGGTGGCGGGGATGGCGAGCGCGGCGCTGTTCCTCGGCGAACCGCTGCAATGGTGGAAGCTCGCCGGCGGCGCACTGGTGCTCGCCGGACTGGCGCTCAATGTGTTCGGCCGGTTCGGCGCCCGCGCCGTGCCAACCGCACCGCCAGCCGCCTGAGCGTCGGCGACGGCGCCGCGGCGCTAGAACGCGGGCTTGGGCGACGCCGACTTGTAGGCTTCGACGCCGGCGAGGATCTCCTGGCGCGCCGCATCCGGGCCGGCCCAGCCTCTGATCTTCACCCACTTGCCCTTCTCGAGATCCTTGTAGTGCTCGAAGAAGTGCTGGATCTGCGCGATGCGTTCCGGCGCGAGATCCTCGGGCTTCTGCCAGTGCTTGTACCAGGGCAGGCACTTGTCGATCGGCACCGCGAGCAGTTTCGAGTCGCCGCCGGCCTCGTCCTCCATCTGCAGCACGCCGAGCGGCCGGCAGCGCACGACCACGCCGTGCTGCAGGGCGAACGGCGTGATCACCAGCACGTCGACGGGATCGCCGTCGTCGGCGATGGTGTGCGGGATGTAGCCGTAGTTGCAGGGATAGTGCATCGCCGTGCCGATGAAGCGGTCGACGAACAGCGCGCCCGATTCCTTGTCGACCTCGTACTTGATCGGGTCGGCGTTCATCGGGATCTCGATCACCACGTTGAAGTCGTCGGGCAGCTTGCGCCCGGAGGGCACGCGGTCGAGGGTCATCGGTTGGCTCGTCAAGGAATGGCAGCGGAGGCAGCGCGGATTGTACGAGCGAGAAGCCGCGCGTCGCGCGGGCCCGGTTTGCGAACTTCCGATCGCTTAAGCTTCGGCGCGCTTTCCGACCGGGCCTTTTTTCACCAGGGCTGCCGATGGCGGCATTCGAACGCCTCTTCGTCGCTGCGAACCGCTGGCTGCTGATCGTCGTGCTTGCCGCGATGGTGGTGATCGTCTTTGCCAACGTCTGCATGCGCTACGTGTTCGGCACCTCGGTGATCTGGTCCGAGGAAGTGGCGCGACACCTGATGATCTGGCTGACCTTCCTCGGCAGCGGCATGGCGCTGCGCAGCGGCGCACAGATCGGCATCGACACCCTGCAGGACGCCCTGCCGGCGCGCCAGGCGCGCTGGCTGCGCGCGGGCATTGCGCTCGGCATGCTGGCGCTGTTCGTGTCGCTCGCCTGGTTCGGCGTCGACTACGCGTGGCGCGCGCGCTTCCAGATGGCCGCGGCACTCGAGATTCCGATGAGCTGGATCTACCTCGGCATGCCGGTCGGCTGTCTGTTGATGGCGCTGCATCTGTCGTTCATCGCGCGGCGCTACGTGGTCGAGCGCAGATTCATCGCCGGCGACGGCGTCGATCACGATGCCGCGGCGGCGCTCTAGTCGCGGCTGCCGGTGACTGCGCCTTGTCGCTGACGCTCTTCATCGCCACGGTCGTCCTGCTCGCCATCGGCACGCCGGTGGGCTTCGCGCTCGCCGGCGCGACGCTGTTCGCGGTCGCAGTCGGCAGCCAGTACCCGCTGGTGGTCGTGCTCAAGGAGATGTTCTCGGGCATCGACAGCTTCGCGCTGCTCGCGGTGCCGTTCTTCATCCTGGCGGCGGAGCTCATGAGCGGCGGCTCGCTGACCGAAGTGCTGCTGCGCTTCGCCAGCCAGTTCGTCGGCCATCGTCGCGGCGGCCTGGGCCACGCCAACGTGCTGTCGCTGACGTTGTTTTCGGGAATCAGCGGTTCGGCCCTGGCCGATGCCGCCGGACCGGGCGCGATGCTGATCCGCATGATGGACAAGGCCGGCTATGCGCGCAGCTATGCCGCGGCGTTGACCGCGTCGACCGCGATCATCGGCCCGATCATCCCGCCGTCGATCATCATGATCATCTACGCGTTGCAGGACGAACGCGTCACGCCGCTCGGCCTGTTCATGGCGGGCATCCTGCCGGGCCTGTTGATTGCCGCGGCGATGATGGCCACCAACCAGATCATCGCCGTGCGCCGCCACTACAAGTCCGATGTGCAGCGGCCGAGCGGCGCCGAGATGCTGCGCAACTCGGTGCGCGCGATTCCCGCGCTGCTGTTGCCGATCATCATCCTCGGCGGCATGCGCACCGGCGTGTTCACGCCGACCGAGGCCTCGGTGGTCGCGGTGGTGTATGCGCTGCTCGTCGGCCGCTTCGTCTACCGCACGCTGCAATGGCGCATGCTGCCGACACTGATCGCCCGCACCGCCGTGCTCACCGCTTCGGTGCTGTTCATCGTCGCGGCGAGCAATGCCTTCGCCTGGGTGCTAACGATCGAGAACGTGCCGCAGGCGATCTCCGAGTGGATCGCGCACCTCGGCCTCGGACCGATCGGCCTGCTGCTGATGATCAACGTCTTCCTGCTGATCTTCGGCATCTTCATCGAGCCCTTGCCCGGCGTCATGGTGCTGGTGCCGATCCTCGCGCCGGTCGCGGCGGCCAGCGGCATCGACCCGATCCACTTCGCGATGATCGTGATCTACAACCTGACGCTCGGCATGATCACGCCGCCGGTGGGCGGTCTGCTGTTCGTCGTGTCGGCCACGAGCGGCGTTTCCCTGTCCGATCTGTCGCGCGAACTGCGGCCGTTCATGGTCGCGCACCTGGTCGTGCTGGCGATCATCACCTTCGTGCCGCAGTTGTCCACGTGGCTGCCGGCGTTGAGCGGGTTGGCGGTGAAGTAGTAGCGGTGTCCCCTGCGGGCGGAGCTCTGCGGTTCCTTGCGTGGTGTGCGCGTTCAATGTGAACGCACCTTCACTGCGCGCTGGGCGCGACGCGAGGTATCTCGACTCCGCTTGGGCTGGCGGCGCGCCACGACGCGATTGGTCGTTCTCTGCGGGCCTTTGCTGTCGGGGTGTGCAGCGTCAGGGCATGGCGGACCGAGCCTTCCGGCTAACGGCGTTCACCGACCGCCGTGCCCAGTCTGGTGGGGAGGCGCGCCGCATGCGCGTCGCTCCGCGAGATACCTCGCATCACGCTCAGCGCGCCGTGCTGGTGGATGACGTAGTCATCCTTCCACTGATCGTTGTCGTCGAGAGCGTCCCATGTCATCCCGCGCGTCTGATGTCATCCCCAGCGTCCGATGTCATCCCGAGCTCATTGAGAAATGAGCGAGGGATCTCGATCACTCGAGAGGCGAGATTCCTCGCTGCGCTTCGGAATGACAAGTGGCCACACCGCCCGCTCAGAACCGGTGCCGCAATCCCGCGCCGTACTGCTTGCGATCGCGCGCCACCAGCGCGGCCACGCTGTTCTCGTTGTCGGTGTCCGCGTAGAACACCGCCAGCGAGGTTCGGCGCGACAGGTCGTACTGGTAGCCCACCGCCCAGATCCGCAAGTCGGCGTTCGCCGGACCCTTGTCATTGCGGTCCTGCCACACGAGCTTCAATTCGCCCGAACCGATCGGCGCAGTCAGGCCGAGCAGGTATCCGACCGACTCGGGCGAGTTGCTGACCGCGGCGGTGGTGAACACGTTGTCTTCCTTCGAGTACAAGGCGCGCAGCCGCACTACCTTCAGGTCGTAGGTGATGCCAGCCATCAGATGCTTCTGGTCTTCCTTGAGTGCGGCGCTGCAGGTGCCGGTGGCCGGCGTGGTCGTGTTGTCCGGACAGTTGATCGCCTCGTAGGACACACCCGCATAGAGATTGCCGGCGGTGAAGGTGACCGAGCTGGTGATCACGTTGGTGTTGTTGCCGTTGCCCGCGACCTCGGTGCCGTCGTGCCGGAATGAATAACCGAGCTTGCCCTCGAAGCCGCGCAGGTTGGGCGTGGTGTACATGGACAGATTGTCGACCCGCAGGATGGTCGACGAGGTCGCCACTGCGCGATTCACTCCGGCGTCCGAGAACACGACGCCGAACGGGCTGATGGTATCGGCCAGATCGTGTCCTGCGAGGTTGAAGCGGCCGAAGCGCACCTGGCCGAGACCCCCGCTCAAGCCGACCCACGCGAGTCGCCCGAAGAGGCGCCCGCCTTGCGCTAACTGTCCCGTGTCGGTGCCGAAGCCGCCCTCGAGCTGCATCTCGGCCGACAGCCCCGGGCCGATCTGCTCGCGGCCGCGAAACCCCCAGCGCGAACCGCTCTGCAGACCGGAGAACAACTCGGTCGTGCCTGGGCCGCTCGACGGATCGGAACGCACGATCGCGGCGTCGACGATCCCGTAGAGAGTGACACTGCTGGTCGGCTGGGCCAGCACAGTCGCTGAAGCGGCATAGATCAGCGCGGCTGCGCCGAGTCTGGAAAGGCTCACGGTGTCCCCCGATGTCTGCGGTTGGCGTAAACGAAACGCTTGCCGCGCTGTCGGGTTTCAGCGCCCATCCTCCCGGCGGTACGTGCTTCCCGTACCCGTACTGCACTGCCGCGCAGCGGTGCGCGGCGACTGCTGAATGCTAGACGCGCGCCAGCCTACTTCATGCTGGCGAGGACGCGATCGACCATCACACCGGCCTGGCCCAGATAGTTGGCCGGATCGCACCAGGCCGCGAGTTGCGCGCGATCCACATGCTTGCTGATCTCTGGGTGCTCGGCGAGAACGTCGAGCAGCGGGCGCTTGTCGCGCAGGGCCACGCGGCACAGGTCGTACACGAGGTCGTGCGCGTACTCGCGGCCGATGAAACGCCCGAGACCCATCATCACCGCCTCGGACATGACCAGGCCGTGCGTGATGTCGATGTTGGCGCGCATCTGCGCGGCGTCGACTTCGAGCCCCTCCAGGACGAACTTCGATTGCCTGAGCGCCCCGGCGAGCAGGCAGAACGCCTCGGGCAGCACGATCCACTCGATCTCCCACGGTCCGGTCGACCGTTCGTGATCGGCGATCATCGCGTCCATCAACGCAGCGGCGTGCTGGCGCAGCACCGACACCGACGCATGGATGTAGCAGCTCGAGATCGGATTGCGCTTCTGCGGCATCGTGCTGCTGGAGCCGCGCCCCGGCGCGTAGGGCTCGTAGACCTCGGCCACTTCGGTCTGCATCATGAGCTTCACGTCCATCGACAGCTTGCCGAGCGTGCCGCCGACGATGCCCATGAAGGCGCCAACCTCGGCAATCGAATCGCGCACCGTGTGCCAGGCGATCAGCGGCTGCGCCAGGCCCAGTTCGGCCATCAGGCCGGCTTGCGTCTCCATCGCGCCCTTCTCGATCGAGGCGAGCGTGCCGCAGGCGCCGCCGAACTCACCCACCAGCACGCGCGGCTTCAACTGCTGCAGGCGCTCGCGATGGCGCTCGACGGCGGCCAGCAGGCCCGCCATCTTGTAGCCGAAGGTCACCGGGATTGCCTGCTGCAGGTTGCTGCGGCCGATCACCGGCGTGTCGCGATGCTGGCGCGCCAGCTTGGCCAGGGCGGCGGAAATGTCGGCGAGGTCCCGGTCGATGAGCGCAAGGCCTTCGCGGATCTGCAGCACGGTCGCCGTGTCGGTGATGTCCTGCGTCGTCGCACCCCAGTGGCAGTACTCGCCGAGCTTGTCGCGGCACAGCGCATTGAGCTGCGACACCACGCCGAGCACCGGGTAGCCGATCTGCTCGGTCTTCTGACGCAGCTTGACCATGTCGATCTTCGCCAGTTCGCAGTTGCGCATGATCTCGTCAGCCGCGTCCTGCGGAATGATGCCGAGGCGGCCCTGCACTTTCGCAAGCGCCTTCTCGATCGCCAGGTAATGGGCGGTGCGGTTCTCGTCCGACCACACCTGGCGCATGTCCTCGGTGGAAAAGATGTTGCCGAAGATGGTCGAGTCGATGATCGTGGCGGGCATGGTGGCGAACTCCAGGGGGTCGAAGTGTCTTGTCGGTGCTTCAGATTGCGCTCTCGGCGCGCAGTGCGGCGATCCGGGCGGCAGAGTAGCCGAGGGCGCCGAGGATCGCGTCGGTGTGCTGGCCGAGCGCCGGCACGGCGTCCATGCGCGGCGCCTCGTCTTCCCACGAACCCGGTGGCAGCAGCGCGGGGACCGCGCCGGCCTCGGTCGCGACCTGGCGCCAGCGCCGGCGCGCCTGCAGTTGCGGATGCGCCCACACCGCCTGCATGTCGTTGACCTGCGCGTTGGCGATCTGCGCGTCCTCGATGCGCTCGATCGCCTGTTCGGCGGTCAGGTCGGCGAAGGCGGCGACGATCAGGCGCCGCACTTCGTCGCGCGCGGCGACGCGCTGCGCGTTGCCGGCGAAGCGCGTATCGGTTGCGAGCTCGGGCTGGCGCAGCACCTTGGCGCAGAACTGCGCCCATTCGCGTTCGTTCTGCAGGCCGAACATCACCGTCTTGCCGTCGCCGGTCGGAAACGGGCCGTACGGATAGATCGTGGCGTGGCTGGCGCCGGTGCGCGGCGGCGGCGGCTGGCCGTCGAACGCGTAGTAGAGCGGGTAGCTCGTCCACTCGACGAGCGATTCGAGCATCGAGATGTCGAGGTGCTGGCCACGGCCGGTGATGCCCCGCTGCAGTAGCGCCGCCAGGATGCTGCTGTAGGCGTACATGCCGGCGGCGATGTCGGCAATCGACGGCCCGGCCTTGCTGGGCGTGTCCTCGGTGCCCGTCACCGACAGGAAGCCGGCCTCGCTCTGGATCAGCAGGTCGTAGGCTTTCTTGTCGCGATACGGCCCGTCGTTGCCGTACCCCGAGATGTCGCACACGATCAGGCCGGGCTTGCGCGGCGCCAGGGTTTCGTAGGACAGCCCGAGGCGCGCCGCGGCGCCCGGCGCCAGGTTCTGCACCAGCACGTCGGCCTGCTCCAGGATCAGCCGCTGCAGGATCGACTGCGCCTCGGCGTGCTTGACGTCGAGCGTCAGGCTTTCCTTCGAGCGGTTGGTCCAGACGAAGTGGGACGCCAGGCCGCGCACGCGTGTGTCGTAGCCGCGCGCGAAGTCCCCGACGCCCGGCCGCTCGACCTTGATGACGCGCGCGCCCAGGTCCGCCAGTTGGCGGGTGGCGAACGGCGCGGCGATCGCGTGCTCGAGCGTGACGACGGTGATGCCATTCAAGGGTCGCATGGCGTCCTCAGCGGATCACGGCGGTCGCGTCCATCGCCAGCCAGCCTGCGTGGTCGCGTGCCCAGAGGCGGAACGACTTGCCGTCCGCCTGCGGCTCGCCGCAGACGAAGAAGTGGTTGATGTCGAAGATCGGTCGCACGGCGCGGAACTCGTAGCTCGCGACCACCGCCTCGGGCCGCTGGTGGCGCAGCAGGTCGAGCAGCAAGGTGGCGATCAGCGGGCCGTGCACGATCAGTCCCGGGTAACCCTCGGTCTCCGTCACGTAGCGCCGGTCATAGTGGATGCGATGGCCGTTGAAGGTCAGCGCCGAGTAACGGAACAGCAGCACGTCGTCCGGTATCCAGCGCTTTTCCCAGGTGGCGCTCGCTGGAGCCGCCTTGGGCGGCGGTGCGACATCGGCGGGGCCTGGCGCCTCGCGATAGACGATGTCGTGGAACTCGGTGAGCGCCACCGTGGCTTCATGCCCGCGGCGGATCTCATGCCGGACCTTGACGAACACCAGGCGGCCCGAGCGTCCCGACTTTTCGGTCACGTCGTGGATCGTCGACGTACGGGTCAACGTGTCGCCGACGTGCAGCGGCGCGTGGAACTCGAACTGGCTGCCGGCCCACATGCGACGTGGCAGCGGCACCGGCGGCAGGAAGCCGCCGCGCTTCGCATGGCCATCCGGGCCGATCTCCGACTGGCGATGCAGCGGCAGGAAGTACAGCCAGTGCCACAGCGCCGGCAACGGCGTGCCGGCCACGGGCCGCTCGGGCGACCGGTCGAGCGTGGCCGACAGCGCGGCGCATGGCGTGGCGGTCGCCAGATCGCTGACCGTTTCCGAGCGGCCGATCCAGTCGCGCAGGTTGGCGGGACTCTCAGGCATCGTCGTCTCCTTGGGATGTGGTGGAGGCGCCGCGCAGTGGGCGGCGCGTCCGGCGTCAGTCTGCGGTGATCTTCGCCGCGCTGATGAGCTGCTTCCAGCGCACCACCTCGGTCTGTACCAGCGAACCGAGTTGCGCCGGCGAACTGGTGACCACGTCGCCGCCCTGGTCGCCGATCTTCTTGATCACATCGCGCTCCGCGAGGATTGCGTTCAGCTCCTTGTTCAGGCGCTCGACGATCGGCTTGGGCGTCTTCGCCGGGGCGAACAGGCCGTACCACTGCGTCACGTCGACATCCTTGACGCCGACTTCGGCCAGCGTGGGCACCTCCTTCAGCAAGGGCGAGCGCTTCTTGCCGGCGATCGCCACGGCGCGCAGCTTGCCCGACTGGATGTGTGGCATGGCGGTGAACAGGCTCGGGAACATCAGCTGCGTGGTGCCGCCGATCGTGTCCATCAGGCCCGGCGAGGACCCCTTGTAGGACACGTGAACCAGGTCGACACCGGTGGCGATCTTGAACATCTCGCCGGCCAGGTGCGGCGCGGTACCGTTGCCCGCGGACGCGTAGTTGATCGTCCCTGGCTTGGCTTTCGCCGCCGCGAGCAGCTCCGGCACGGTCTTGAACGGTGCCTTGGTGTTGACAACCAGCACCGTCGGCGATTCCGCCACCAGGCCGATGGGTTCGAAGTCCTTGATCGGGTCGTAGCGCAGCTTCTGCAGCGCCGGGTTGATGCCGTGCGTGGCGATATAGCCCCACAGGAGGGTGTGCCCGTCGGCGGGCGCGCGCGCCACGTGCTCGGCCGCGATGCTGCCGTTCGCGCCGGGCTTGTTGTCGACGATGACCGGCTTGCCGAGCTTGTCGGACAGGCGCTGGCCGACGACGCGCGCCATCGCATCGTTGCCGCCGCCGGGCGCGGTCGGCACGACGATCGTGATCACCTTGCTCGGGTAGGAATCGGCAGATTGGGCAACGGCGCTCGGCACCGCAGCGCAGTTGGCAACGCCAATCAATGCGGCAGTCAGGATGTGTCTCATGATGTCTCCTTGCAGGAAAGCGAAGTCAGTCGGATCGCGGCGTCAGTGCCGCGTGTCAGTGGAAGAGCGCCTCGGGCAGCACGACGTGCCCTTCGAAGATGCGTCGTGCCGTGCGCACCAGCGAGGCGCGGCGCACCTGCGGCCGATCGGGCGGGCCGCTGAGCTCGAGGTCGACTTCGATGCGTCCGGCCGGGTGTTCGACGACGATCGCGCCGCCGCGGGCCAGCGCCGGATCGACGAAGCGCTGCGCGACCGAGCCCGGCAGGACCGCGCAGGTAGCCACCGCCAGGGCGCCCGTGGCCGCGTGCGAGCGGTGGCAGGTGAGCGGCGTGAAGTAACGCGAGGTGATGCTGCCGCCGTGGCGCGGCGCCGAGACCAGCACCGGCTTCGGCACCACCGCGCTCTTGACATCGCCCAGGCCCATCAGCTCGCCGGCGCGCAGCCGGACCTTCGCCAGGCGTTCGAACAGAGGGCGGTCGGCCTCGAGTTCCTCGGGCGTCTCGTCACCCCGCTTGCCGAGCGCTGCGGCGGCGACGATGAACACCGGCATCGCCATGTCGATGCAGCTCACTTCGAGGCCTTCGATCAGGTCGATCGCCCGGCCAGTCGGCAGCAGGCTGCCGGTCATCGAACCGGTTGCATCGAGAAACGTCAGCTTGACCGGCGCCGCCGGCTCGCGCACCCCGTCGATGCGCGTGTCGCCTTCGTACTGCACCACGCCGCCGGGCGTCTGCACCACGGCTTCGACGTGCGTGCGCGTGTTCAGGTTGAAGATGCGCACCACCGTCTCGGGGTGCTGCGCCTGGACCAGCCCGGCCTCGATCGCGAACGGGCCGACGCCCGAGAGCATGTTGCCGCAGTTGGGCCGCGTGTCGACGCGCGCCTCGTGCACCTTGACCTGCGCGAACAGGTAGTCGACATCGGCCCCAGGCTCGCGCGACGGACCGACGATCGCGACCTTGCTGGTCAGCGACTTGCCGCCGCCGAGGCCATCGAGCTGGAGCGCATCAGGCGAGCCCATGATGCGCATCAGTACCGCGTCACGCCGCTGCGGGTCCACCGGCAGGTCGGCAGCCAGCAGGAACGGGCCGCGCGACGTGCCGCCGCGCATCAACACGCAAGGAATGCGTCGTGCCATGTGTCTGTCTCCATTGTTTGCAGGCTTACCAGGCGCGTTGCCCGGGGAGCCTTGCCCGGGGAACGTTGCCCGCGGGTGACGCAACGATGCGCCGCGGCGACTAATATGTGAAGTGCAAATTTGCGAGCTATTGATGTGAGGAACGCATGAAATTCGGGCTGAGCGATCTGGAGGCGTTCGTAGCCCTCGCGGAGCTGGCGAGCTTTCGCAAGGCAGCCGAGAGCGTCCACCTGTCGCAACCGGCGCTGAGCCGGCGCATCGCCAAGCTCGAGGACGCCCTCTCGGTGCGCTTGTTCGACCGCACCACCCGCTCGGTCAGCCTGACCGCGGTCGGGCGCGACTTCTCGACCAAGGCGCGCGACCTGCTGAACGAACTGGAGCAGTCGCTGCTTGCCATCGACGACGTGGCGGCGACGCGCAGCGGCGAGGTCACCGTGGCCTGCGTGCCCTCGGCGGCGTACTACTTCCTGCC
>Ga0247829_10000398_pt1 | contig 16078 bp, 9 predicted proteins | sample 12C_Control_Day4_FD_207765 | JGI IMG/M metagenome (GOLD analysis project Ga0247829, IMG submission 207765) | Soil microbial communities from agricultural site in Penn Yan, New York, United States - 12C_Control_Day4 | ecosystem: Environmental > Terrestrial > Soil > Agricultural land | place: USA... | reverse complement strand
ACGAGAGTGTTCGCCAAGTTCGATCAACGCGCCGGCCAGCACCAGCTGAGCCAGCAGGTGAACTACACCGACAGCGACGTCGAGAGCTTCCTGCCCTTGTCGTCGGCATCGAGCCTGCCCTCGGCGCGAAATGACAGCAACGCCAACCGGCTGCTCGTGGGGTTCGGCGACACGGCACTGCTGGGCAATCCCGCCAACCCCTACGTCCTGACGCTGCGCGGCACGTACCGAAGCGAAGACGGCGAGACGTTTCCTTCCCAGACGTCGCTGACGGGCGCGACCCTCTACACCCCTTACGACTCGAGGTGCACGATCGCGACCTGCACGATCTTCGGCAACCTCCCGACGGTCTCCTTCGGCAACGTTCGCACCGCGTCCAATCTCGATCAGCAATACACCGCGTTCAACGGCAGCATCAATAAGCTGTTCGACAGCCACGACCTGAAGGTCGGCATGAACTTCCTGCGGACGGTGGTCGACGGCCTCGACCCGCGCCTTCTCCAGAATCAGCTGTTCGCGTCGACCGACGACTTCGGACAATACGGCGCCGCGACCGCAGGCCCGTATCTGCTCGCCGACGCCGGCGGACTCACGGCGCGGGACGACGAGATTCATCTGCGCAACAACTACACCGCGCTCTTCGTGCAGGACGACTGGAAGGTGGGCAACAACCTGTCGCTCAATCTCGGCCTGCGCTGGGACTACGATTCGGAATTCGAAGCGAAGAATAACTTCTCGCCGCGTGTGGGTGCCTCGTGGTCGGTGACCCCGAAGACCGTCGTGCGCGGAAGTTTCGGCCTCTACTACGATCAGTTCCGCCTGGGTCTGGCGCGCAACGTCCCCGCGTTCGGCGGCACCGATCAGCGCGTCGTCCAGTACATGGTGTTCCCGCGCGGGTTTTATGGATCGCCGTCCTTCGTGTCGAGCATTGCCTTGTTGAGCGGTCTTCCGGGGGGCTGCTTTTCCAACGCCCTCCTCGGCAACCTGACCGACGCGCAGGCCGCGGGCGTGGCGTGTCCGCTCGCACCGTCATTACCGCTGATCGGAGTGGATCGGCTCAACAACGTGGTTGCGCCAGGCCGCTCGCCGATTCCGGCCAACACAGTGATTACCGCCGATAACGTCCAGAGCTTGAGCGGGTTGACGCCGCAGCAGTATGCGGAGCAGGCGAGCGCCGCCATCGGGCAGCCGTCCGGATATTTCGTCTTCGGCCCGACGGGCCTGTTGACCAATGTGATCATTCCGCCGCAGCTTCGTCCCACCGCCGTCGCCGACAGCTTCGAAACGCCGCATACGGTCGGCTATACAGCCGGGGTGCAGCGGGAACTGACGCAGGACATGTCGATCGCGGTCGACTACTTCCACCGCGACATGCGCAATCTTCTCGGTCTCATAGAGTCGAACATCGCCTTCGAATCGCGCGTGCTCGGCCGCCGCTTCCTGCCGCCATTCACGCAGGGACCGATCCGGACGTTCGGGCCGTTCTTCGAAGGCACCTACGACGCGCTGGTCGTCGATTTCCGCAAGCGCTTCAGCCGCCGCTTTGCGCTCGGCGCGAGTTACACATATGCCGATGCGACGGATAATTCACTCGGCATCGAGTCGCTGGCCTCGGACAGCTTCATCGGCACGGTGCCGGCTGTCACCGAGACGTCGACCGGGAGATCGAATGTCAACGGTCCGTTCACACGCGCCAATGGCACCCTCGTCCAGCAGGCGGGCACGTTTCTGAACGGTCCCGATCGCGACAAGGGCCCCTCCGATCTGGCACTCGATCATGTGTTCCAGGTCAACGGTCTCGTCGAGCTGCCGTTCGAGATCATGGTCAGCGGCATCGTGCGGGCGCAAAGCGGGTTCCAATTCAGCCGTACTCCTCCGGCGGGCGTGCTGGTCGACCCGGACGGTGACGCGTCGTCGAACGGGATCGATGTGGACGCGGGACGCAACGCGTTCACCGCCCCTTCCCTGTTCAACGTCGACATGCGTTTCACGAAGCGGTTTACTGTCTCGAACCGCTTCAAGGTGGACGTGCTCCTCGAATTCTTCAACCTGCTGAATCGTCAGAACCCGGCCGCCGTCGGCCGACGGACGGATGTGCCAATCGAGCCGTTCGGCGAGACGATACAGGTCCTGCCCGGACGAGAGGGACAGATCGGATTCAGAATCGCGTTCTGACGGAGAGCTCGAATGCGCGTGCGGATGGACAAGAGATCCCATGCCGTCACTCGCCTGGCGGTGCTGGCCTGGATGTGCAGTCTGGTCGTCTCATACACCTCGGCGCAAAGCGCCGGGGCGTCGGCGAACGAGATCCGGGCGAAGGTTGACGAGTACATGAACGCCGCCATGGCCGTCAACGGCTTCAGCGGCTCGATTCTGGTGGCCCGAAACGGCGAACCTGTCGTCAGCAAGGGCTACGGCATGGCGAACATCGAGCTCGCGGTCCCGAACACGCCGCAGACCGTGTTTCGTCTCGGTTCGGTGACCAAGCAGTTCACGGCGATGGGCGTCATGATCCTGCAGGAGCGCGGGAAGCTGCGCGTGAGCGATCCCGTCTGTCAGTATCTGACCGACTGTCCGGCAACGTGGCAGCCGCTCACCATCAGGCACCTGCTGACCCACACGTCCGGCATTGCCAACTACACGAACTTTCCTGACTTCGCCAGAACGGCCGTCCTGCCCACGTCATCCGCCGATATGATCGGCATGCTCCGGGACAAGCCGCTGGAATTCGTCCCCGGCGAGAAGTTCGCCTACAGCAACTCGGGCTACTACGTGCTCGGAATGATCATCGAGCGCGCGTCCGGCAGAACGTACGCCGACTTCCTTCAGGCGAACATCTTTACACCGCTCGCCATGAGCCATACCGGCTACGACAACACGTCCTCCATCATCAGGAATCGTGCGGCTGGCTACACGCGCCAGGCGGGCGAAACCGTCAACGCGGCCTATATGGACATGACCATTCCTTTCGCCGCGGGCGCGCTGTATTCCACCACCGAAGATCTGCTCCGCTGGGATCGCGCGCTGTACACCACCACACTCGTCTCGCAGAAGTCGCTCGATGAAACCTTCACGCCGGACAAGGACGGATACGGGTACGGGTGGAGCATCGGCAGACGATTCGACCGTCAGGTGATCGCGCACGGCGGCGGTATCTACGGCTTCGCGACTGAGATCGCCCGTTTTCCCGCCGATCGCGTGACCGTCATCGTGTTGAGCAACGTCGAAGGCGCGGCGGCCGGACCTATCGCCAACGACCTGGCGGCCGTCGTGTTCGGCGCGCCGTACAAGATTCCCAAGGCACGCAAGTCGATCACGGTCGACGCGAAGATTCTCGATCAGTACGTCGGCCAATACAGGATCGCGTCGCCGCCAATCGACATCGTCGTCTCGCGCAACCACGAAACGCTGCTCGCAGAGATCGCTGGCCGGTTGAAGCTCGCGCTTGCCGCGGAGTCAGAAGCGACGTTTTTCTCGAGAGACGTCAGCGCGCAGATCACCTTCCTCAAGGATGCCGCGGGGGACGTGACGGGATTGACCCTGAGTATGGGCGGCGGCGAGTTGCCGGCGCAAAGGGTGAAGTAGTGCAGCTCGACCGCGTGGAGCTCAGGGAAATTTCGTTGCCGCTCAAGGCGCCGTTCGAGACGAGCTTCGGGCGCGTCTCCCGGCGCCGCATCCTGATCGTCACGGTATTCGACAGAAGCGGAATGGCCGGGTATGGCGAGTGCGTGGCCATGGAGACCCCGTTCTACAACCACGAGACGATCGATACGGCGTGGCTGATGACGACGAGGTACATCGTGCCGCTGCTGGAGGCGGCGCAGATCCAGTCCGCTGCGCAGGTACGCCACGCGCTGGCCCCGATTCGCGAGAACCGGATGGCGAAGGCCGGGATCGAAGCGGCCATCTGGGACCTCGAAGCAAGGCTGGCCGAACAGCCCTTGTGGCGGTATATCGGCGGCACGAACGCAGAAATCACCTGTGGCGTGTCCATCGGCCTGCAGGAATCGACGGCGGCGCTCCTCGAGAAAGTCAGCCGGGAGATCGCGTGCGGCTATCAGAGGATCAAGATCAAAATCAAGCCTGGCAAAGACCTGCAGCTGGTCGAAGCGGTCCGTCAGCAGTTTCCGGACGTCACACTCTCGGTCGATGCGAACTCTGCATACTCGCTCGTGTCCGACACTCCCCTCTTCACACGACTCGACGAGTTCAGCCTCCTGATGATCGAGCAGCCGCTCGCGCCCGGCGACCTCGTCGACCATGCCAAGTTGCAGCGTGGCCTCGACACCGCGATCTGTCTCGATGAATCCATCGTCAGCCTCGCCACCGTTCAGCACGCCCACGAGCTGGGCGCGTGTCGAATCGTCAATATCAAACTCGGCCGCGTCGGCGGTTACGGGGAGGCGAACGACATCCAGGCGTTCGCGCAGGCGCACGGCATGCCGGTGTGGTGCGGCGGAATGCTGGAAGCCGGCATCGGGCGCGCGCACAACATTGCCCTGTCCACACTCCCCGGCTTCACGCTGCCCGGTGACGTCTCCGCATCGGAACGGTATTGGGAAGAGGACATCATCGAGCCGCCGGTGTTGGTGAGTCGGGCGGGGACGATCACGGCGCCGACGGGTCACGGCATCGGGTTCCAGGTCAACGAAGCCTTCGTCGATGCCCTGACAGTTCGCCGTGACGACATCCGTCTCGGTTGCCAGGCACCGGTCGCATAAACCATCGAGGTGGAAACGTGTCACAGTTGCGCCTGCTCTCCGCCCTGCTTTGTGTGCTCCTGCCAGCCGTCGCGGCCGCTGAGGAGACGCGGCTCCTGCGCCGCCCGACGGTCAGCCGCGATCTCGTCGTCTTCGCGTATGCCAGCGACTTGTGGGCCGTTGGCCGGAGCGGCGGCCAGGCCCGGCGCCTGACGGCCACGCCGTTCGTCGAAACCGACCCTCGCCTGTCGCCGGATGGTTCACTGATCGCCTTCACCGCGACGGTCGGCGGAAACACCGACGTCTACGTGATGCCGTCGGCGGGCGGCGAGCCGGTGCGGCTGACGTATCACCCGGGAATCGACGCGGCCCGTGGCTGGAGTCCGGACGGCCGTCGCGTGACATTCGCGTCCACCCGGACGGCGGTGCCGCTACCCAGTGTCAGCCCATATTTCCAGTTGTGGACGATCGCGCTCGATACGACTCGATCGCGAGCCATCGCGGGCGCCGGCCTTCCCGAACGGCTGCCGATGCCTCGGGCGTTCGCCGGCACCTATTCGCCCGATGGCCGGCGCGTGGCGTACGAGGACGTCGCGGTTGCGCTGGCCGCCGAGTGGGCGCAGGAGCAGAGCAGCCAGTGGCGGCACTACCGCGGAGGGCGTACGCATCCCATTCGCCTGATCGACCTCAAAGACTACTCGGTGGAAAAGTTGCCGTGGACCGACAGCAACGACACCGCGCCGATGTGGGTCGGCGATACCGTGTACTTTCTCTCCGACCGCGGCGGGACCACGAACCTCTTCAGCTACGACGCGCGCACCAAGCAGATTGCGCAGCTGACGCGCCACGATGATTTCGACATCATGAGCGCGTCGGCGGGGCCAGACGCGATCGTCTACGAACAGGCCGGGTATCTGCATCTCGTCGACACCGCGACGCGCAAGGCGCAGCGGCTGGCGATCGAGGTGCAGGCAGATTTCCCCTGGGCGCGTCCTCAGCTCAAGAAGGTCGCCAGCATGATCCGCAGCGCCGTGCTGTCGCCGACGGGCGTGCGAGCGGCCTTCGAGGCGCGAGGCGATATCCACACGCTCCCGGCCGAGAAGGGACAGGCGCGCAATCTCACGGCGAGTGCCGGCGTGCACGATCGCAGCCCGGTGTGGTCGCCCGACGGCGCCCAGATCGCGTGGCTGTCCGACGCGAGCGGCGAGTATCAGTTGATGATCGGTGAACAGACCGGCGCCACCAAGCCGCGGGCGATACCGCTGCCCTCGAAGGCGTTCTACTCGGCGCCGGCGTGGTCCCCCGATGGCAAGCTGCTGCTGCTCGAGGACAATCATCTCAACCTGTGGAGCATCGACATCGCCGCGGGAACGGCGGCGAAGATAGACACCGATACGTACGACGATCCAGGACGACGGTTCGACGCGGCGTGGTCGCCGAATTCGCAGTGGGTCGCCTACTCGAAGAGTCTCGACAGCCACATGCGAGCGGTCTTTCTGTATTCGATCGCGGACCGCAAGCCGCATCAGGTCACCGACGGGCTCTCGGACGCTATCGCCCCGGCGTTCGACGCGGGCGGCAAGTATCTCTATTTCCTCGCGAGCACGAACTATGCGCTGCGCACTGGTTGGCTCGAGATGAGCTCGGTGGATCGCCCGGTCACGCGTGCGATCTATCTCGCCGTGCTGAGCGCAAGCGAGCCGTCGCCGTTCCTGCCCGAGACGGGGGACGAGACCGTCGCGCCGCCGGCGGCCCCGGCGTCCTCCCAGCCAGCTGCCAAGCCACCCGCCGATCCGAAAGCGCAAGGTCCGGCCACGGTTCGCATTGATCTCGAGGGCATCGGTCAGCGGATCCTGGCAACCGCGGTGCCCGCCGCCGATTACAGCGCGCTGATACCGGGCAGCGCTGGCACGCTGTTCTTCGCGGAAACGCCGCGCGCCGCCGGAAACCCCGCGCTGATCGTCCACCGTTACCAACTGCGGGAACGGAAGGCGACCCCGTTCATCGAGGGTGTTCGCTCGTTCACGCTCTCAGGCGATACCAAGCGGCTGCTCTATCGTGCCGACGGTAACCGGTGGGGCATCGTTCCCACGGAGCGTCCAGCGAAGGTAGGCGAGGGCGCCATCGACGCCGGCACGCTCGAGGCGTTGATCGATCCGCGCGTCGAGTGGGCCCAGATCTTTCGCGAGACATGGCGCATCCAGCGTGAGTTCTTTTACGACGCGTCGATGCACGGGGCGGATTGGCCGGCGCTCTACGAAAAATATAGTGCGCTGCTGCCGTTCGTCGCCCACCGCGCCGATCTGTCGTATCTGATTGCCTCGCTCGCCGGCGAGCTCGCTGTCGGCCACTCGTATCTTCTTGGCGGAGGCGACCTGCCGGGCGATGAGCCGGTCCCCGTGGGCATGCTCGGTGCCGACTATGCCATCGAGAACGGGCGCTATCGAATCAAGAAGATCTATGGCGGCGAAAACTGGAATCCCGAGCTGCAGGCGCCGCTCAGTGGTCCCGGTGTCCAGGTGGCGGAGGGAGACTATCTGCTCGAGGTCAACGGCCGTCCGTTGACACCGCCGGCCAACGCCTACCAGCTGTTCCAGGGAACGGTTGGAAAGCAGACGCTGATACGCGTGAACAGCAGCCCATCGCTGGAAGGGTCGCGCGTCCTCACCGTCGTGCCGATTGCGAGCGACGATGCCCTGCGCACCCGCGCGTGGATCGAGGGCAATCGCCGGCTCGTGGACAAGTTGTCGGGCGGGCGCCTCGCCTACGTGTGGCTGCCGAACACCGGGGGCCCTGGATATACCGCGTTCAACCGGTACTACTACGCCCAGCAGAACAAGGAAGGCGCGATCATCGACGAACGCTACAACCAGGGGGGGATGGTCGCCGACTACATCGTGAACGAACTGACCAGGCCGTTGATGGGGTATTTTGCGCGCCGCGACGGTCTGCCATCACCCTCGCCCACCGTCGGTATCTACGGCCCCAAAGTGATGATCGTCAACGAGTCGGCGGGCTCGGGAGGCGATGCGCTGCCCTACTACTTCAAGCAGCAGAAGATCGGGCCCGTCGTCGGAACCCGCACCTGGGGCGCCCTGGTCGGCACCCTCCAGGTCCCGGCGACCATCGATGGCGGCGGTGTGACCGCACCTTCGCTGGCCTTCTACGACATCAACGGCCGATGGGCGGTGGAGAACGAAGGCGTACCACCCGACATCGTTGTCGAAATCACGCCGGCCGACGCGATGGCCGGACGCGATCCCCAGCTCGAACGCGCTGTGCAGGAAGCGGTGAAGCTCCTCGAGCAGCACCCCAGTCACCGGGTGCCGCGTCCCGCACCCATCAAACGCGTGTCGCCGCCACGGCGATGACGCCCGAGGCACACATGACCTCACGCGTCCGTCCGTTGCTCGCCGCTCCCCTGTTGGTCGTCAGCCTGGCCGTCGTGTACGTCCTGGGCGAACAACCGACAGCCCAGCCAGCACTGTCGGCCAGCGACACGATGATCGCCATGCGCGACGGCCAGCGTCTCTACACGCAGGTCTACGCGCCAAAGGCCGCGAGCGGTCCGTTGCCGATTCTTCTGCTGCGAACGCCCTATGGCACCGGCGACTTGAACGCCGCACGCATCGCGGCGTCGCTTCCCGAGCTCACCACCGAGGGCTTCATCATCGCGGTGCAGGACATCAGGGGACGATTCCGGTCGGAGGGGAACTTCGTCATGCTCCGGCAGCCGCGGGAGCGCAAGGACGCGAAGAGTATCGACGAGGGCACCGATACCTACGACACCATCGAATGGCTTCTCGCTAATGTTCCCGGTCACAATGGACGCGTCGGCATCGCGGGCACGAGCTACGGCGCCTGGCTCGCGGTTATGGCCATGCTCGATCCGCACCCTGCTCTCAAGGCCGTCGTCTCCCAGGCGTCTCCGGCAGACATGTGGCTCGGCGACGACTTCCACCATAACGGCAGCTTCCGACTGAGTTATGGTCTCGAATACGTCTACCGCATGGAGTCGTCCAAGGAGTTCACCGATCCTGCAGCACTCATCGACACATACGACACCTACGACTGGTATCTGAATCTCGGACCCCTGGCGAACGTCGACGCCAAGTACTTCCACGCCAAGCTTCCGACCTGGAACGATTTCGTCAATCATCCGGACTACGACGCGTTCTGGAAACGACAGGCGTTTGCGCCGTGGCTGACACGCGTCACGGTCCCGACGCTGAACGTGGCCGGCTGGTGGGACCAGGAGGACTTCTACGGTCCGCTGAAGATCTACGAGCTGCTGGAAAAACACGACACGTCACACCAGAACTTTCTGGTCGTGGGGCCGTGGAATCACGGCGGCTGGTCTCGTGGTGATGGTCAAAAGCTTGGCCGCGTGGATTTCGGCAGCGCGACGTCCTCGCACTACCGTCAGAACGTACTGACACCCTTCCTGGTGCATTACCTCAAGGGCACCGGCCGGGCGCCGGTGACCGAAGCCCTGACCTTCAGGACGGGCACGAACGAATGGGTCCAGCACGGCACATGGCCGCCGCGCCGCGAGGTCGCCGATCGCAAGCTGTATCTGCAGGCAGACCGCCGTCTCTCCTTCGATCCGCCGCCCGCGAGCTCCGACCCCCCGTTCGACAGCTACGTGGCGGATCCGGCGAACCCGGTCCCCTATCGGCCACGGCCAATCAGGTTGAATACGGGATGGACCACGTGGCTCGTCGAAGATCAACGCTTCGTTCACCGGCGGCCCGACGTGCTCGACTGGGCCAGCGAACCGCTTGCGACTGACATCACGATCTCAGGAAAGATTGTGGCCAACCTCTTTGCATCGTCCAGCGGGACCGACAGCGACTGGATCGTCAAGCTGATTGACGTCTACCCGGAGAAATACGCCGCGGATCCGGAGATGGGCGGCTATCAACTGATGATTGCCGGAGACGTTTTTCGCGCGCGGTATCGCCGCAGCTTCGAGAAGCCGGAGCCGCTCACGCCCGACGCGGTGGAGCATTATCAGATCGAGTTTCCCGCCAACGATCACGTCTTCAAAGCGGGCCATCGCATCATGGTGCAGGTCCAGAGCTCCTGGTTCCCCGTGATCGATCGCAATCCGCAGACGTTCGTAGCGAACATCCTCCTCGCGAAGGCATCAGACTTCCAACGCGCGAATCAGCGGATCTTCCGCTCGGGCGCGCAGGCGTCCTATATCGCGGTTCCGACGATGAACGCGGCGGCCGGAGCAAAAGCGGCGGAACGCCACTAATGCCATGTACCGGCTGAATCGGTACCGCCCCCGGGCGGGTGCCCGCGCATTACTGATTCAGCCGAGACACGCCACTAAGTTTGGACTAGCAGCCGAAAGTCAAGGATCGCCTGATGAGGGAGACGCCAGGCGAGCTACAGACCGTTCCGCGTTCGACTCTCCCGAGGAGACTGAGTCTCACCGGGCCGAAGATCAGCGGCCTGCGGCCGATCCCGCTGCGGGCACCGCGCGCACGATGAAGCGCTGCGGAGCCGGCCCCACGTGGTAGAACGGGTAGCAGCCGACGAGCGTCACCGCCGGACCGGGCGTCGGGTCAATCACACTGACGTCTTCGGGAATCGTGATTCGAATCCACTCGACCCGATATTGCTCGGCGGCGACCGGCGTGTCCAGCACCAGCACATCACCTTCCTTGATGTCCTTGAGCACCCGGAAAAAGCCGTCTCGGTGGGCTGCGATGCCGACGTTGCCGGGCGACCCGGGTAGCGCCGTATCCTCGATCCGACCTGCCGCGAGATCGAGCACGGCGTCGGAGGTGCCGTCGTAGACGGGCACCTCGAGCTTGAGCCGCGGGATGCGCAGGATGGCGAGCGTGCGCGGCGTTTCGCGCAGCAGCGCGGCCTTGTAGGCCTTCACGCGGGCCGCCGACCAGAGCGTCATGTCGACCTTCCCACTCCAGGTGAGCTCGCGCGGGGGCGTGGGTGGCGGAGCCGGCGGTGCGGGCACCGGTGCCGCGGAGTTGGCAGCCGGCGGATTGCTGGCCGGCGTAGTGTCAGAGCTGCGGCTGCACGATGGCAACGTCGCTGCGACGACAAGCGCGAGGCCTCGTAAGAGAACCGTGCGGTGCGGACGCGACTGGTGAGAGACCATCGGGAACACTCCAGTGCGAGGCGCGCGGTCAGTCGAGCGAGGTCGCTGTAGCAGTCGCCGCGCGCCGACCATCTCGCGAGTTATTCCGATCGACCTATCGTAACGCAGCGGCCGTTCGGCTGACTTTCCGCATCGAGTTCGACAGGGGTTTCGCCGTCGATTTCGATCGCGACATCACCCCCGGTCCGGCGCGCACGCATGACGCGGACTCATCCAAGTTCGCGCTGGCAAGAGACAGTGTCTCCGCGTCGTGCCTTGAAGCGGACCGGATGTATGATGCCGACCCATGACCAGATCGTTCGCGGTCGTCGCCGGCGCGTGCGTCGTCTTGCGGCTCGGGGGTATCGGCCTGGCGGGCGAGCAAGCCACGGCGGTCCCTCGACCGAACGTCGTCATCATGTTTCCCGACAACCTGGGATGGGGCGAAGTGAACGTCTATGGCGGCGTGCGCGGCGCTATCACGCCGCGCCTCGATCGCATGGCGGCCGAGGGACTCAGACTGAACAACTTCAACGTCGAGTTCTCCTGCACGGTTTCGCGCGCGGCGCTGATGACCGGACGGTACGCGATCCGTACGGGCGCGACACAGGGGGCCGGCATGACGTTATGGGAAGTGACGATCGCCGAGGCGTTGCAGTCGATCGGCTACATCACGGGCCTGTTCGGCAAGTGGCATCTCGGCGGTAACCGTCCAGAGAATCGGAACCCATCGCAGCAGGGCTTCGACGAGTACTACGGCATCCCGCGCACCAGCAACGAGGCGCAGACGACCATTGCACAGGGCGAGACCGCGCCGAACACGTCGTTCATCTGGGAAGGCAAGACGGGATCGCCGCCGCGCAACGTCAAACCGTTCGATCTGCAAACGCGCCGCACGATCGATCGCGAGTCGGCCGAGAGGGCTGTCGCGTTCATGGAGCGCAGCGTTCGCGCCCGCAAGCCCTTCTTCGTCTATTACGCGATGACGCAGATTCACTTCCCGACGCTGACGCATCCCGACTTCGTCGGGAAGACCGGCGCGGGTGATATCGCGGACGCGATGGCCGAACTGGACCACAACGTCGGCGTCATGCTCGATGCTATCGATCGGCTCGGCATCTCCCGGACGACGATCGTGTTCTGGTGCTCCGACAACGGCGCCGAAGGGCGCCGGCCGTGGCGCGGCTCGTCGGGGCCCTGGTCGGGTTTCTACAACAGCGTCATGGAGGGGGGCATCCGGACACCCTGCCTGGTTCGCTGGCCGGGGGTTATTCCGGCGGGCCGTGTCACCAACGAACTGGTGCACGAGATCGATTTGTTCCCGACGATCGCTGCCGCGGTCGGCGCTGCTGTCGTGCCGCGCGACCGTGCGATCGACGGCGTCGACCAGTTGCCCTTCTTCGCGGGTAAGCAGACAACCTCGAACCGTGAGTCGGTGCTGCTTTACGCCAACGCGCAGTTGCGCGCGGTGAAGTGGCACGACTGGAAGCTGCACTACGTCTACGCCCCGGAGTCCGGCGGCCCGGCGGTTGCGCCGTTGATGCGGCTCTTCAACCTGCTCTCCGATCCCAGGGAGGAGACCGACGTCAAGGACGCGAACCCGTGGGTGCAAAGCGTAACTGATCGGATCCTGAACGAGTTCAACGCCACGACCCGGCGCTACCCGCACGTGCCGCCCAACGCGCCCGATCCCTATCAGCCGCCGAAGATGTAGGGACGGTTGCCGTGAAACGACGCGAGTTCATCGCAGTGCCGGCCGTTGCGCTCTGCCTCACGGTCCTTCCCGCCACGCTCCCGGCACAGCCGCCGGCGGACTTTTCAGGACGATGGACACTCGATTCGCCGGCGATCGCGACCACACCTGCCGTGCCCGGCACGCCGGCCGCGGCAGCTGCCCCTGGCGACATGGGAAGCGGATGGGGATCGACGATCACCATCGCGCAGGACGCGAATCGCCTGACCGTTGAGTACGCCTTTTTCAGCCGGTACGACTTGCAACCTCCGCTAACGTTCATCTACCCGCTGGATGGCTCGACGGGAAAGAACACGGTGACGATGGGACGAGGCGAGCAGGTCGAATCGTCGCGGGCGCAATGGAGCGGGCAAACGCTGGTGATCACCACGACGTTCGACGTGGTCGATCGTGCCGCGGGAAAGCCGTTCACAGCCGAACTGACGCGTAGGCTGTCGTTGGAGTCGAAGACGATGCTGATCGTGGAAGTCACCCGCGCCGGGGTGCTGGGCGGGCCCGCGTCGACCACGCGCTCGATCTATCGGAGGAGTTGAGCGTCTGAGCGCATCATCCGCGGCACGATACAGACGCCAGGTGACGGCTGGTGGCTGCAGCGCTCGCGTCGAAACATCAGAGTCTCGCGCCCACTTGCGGCAGAACACCGCGTCGTGGTCGTGCCCTTCCGCACCGCAGCCCCGGCCGGCCTGGGTGGTGACGGGGCCGTCTGTCCGGCGCGACATCTCGGCGGTGACGATGCCGGTTGGCACGGCGATGATCCCATCGCCCATCAGCATCACGAACGTTGCGAGGAAGCGGCCGAGCGGCGTCTGCGGGGAGATGTCGCCGTAGCCCACCGTCGTCAGCGTGACGACCGCCCAATAGACGCTGATCGGAATGCTGGAGAAGCCGTGCTCGGGGCCCTCGACGAGGTACATTGCCGCACCGACGATCACGACGATCATCGCGCCGGCGAACAGGAAGACGAAGATCTTGCGTCGAGTTCTGCGTAGCGCGTCCCACAGTTCTCTCGATTCGCGGAGGTACTCGGCGAGTTTGAAGACCCGGAAGACGCCCGATCGGGCGGCCCTTATCTGCATGCAGCACAGTGGCAGCGCCCGTTTCTATTCGGGCCGGATCACCGTCCGCTGCGACGTCATCGAGCCTCCCGACCTCGCGCTCGTCGTCAGCCACCGGGACGCCGGATCGGCTGACCGATTATCGGACCGGATGGGGATGGATCGCCTGGCTTCGGAATCCGGTTCTGACGCGATCGCGTTTGTCATCGTCCAGACATGTACCGGACGCTACTATCCTTGACATGACCAGACAGTTGCTCAAGGCACTGGCTTTCCTGTCGGCGACCGGGTTGGCGGCCTCCAGCCTGGCCCACGCGCAGGCGTTCAAGGTCGAAAAGTTCGACATCAAGGGGGAAGGCGGCACCGACTACGTTGCCGTGGAACCCGCGACCGGCCGGGTGTTCGTATCGCGCTCCACTCACATGATGGTGGTGGATGGCGCGACCGGCACAGTGGTTGGCGATGTGGCGAATCTACCCGGCGTGCATGGCGCAGCGCTGGTGACCAAAGCGGGCCACGGCTTCACGACCAACAGCGGCGACCAGACGGTCACGATGTTCGATCTGAAGACACTCGCGGTGCTGCGGCAGATCAAAGTCGGGCCCGGGCTCGACGGCATCATGTACGACGAGCCGGACGACAAAGTCATCCTGACGAATCACAGCCGGCCGATCGGGACGTTGACGGCGCTCGATCCAAATACGGGTGACATCGTTGCGACGGTGGAGCTGGAGGACACCGCACCCGAGGGCGCGTCGGCGGACGGTCAGGGACGCATCTTCGTCAACAACGAGGGAACCAACACGATTCAGGTCATCGATGTGAAGACGTGGAAGCCGATCGCCTCGTGGCCGATCGCGCCATGCGACGGGCCCACCGGCATTGCCTACGACAAGGCTTCGAACCGGATCTTCTCGGGCTGCTCGAAAACCTCGGTCGTTGTCGACGCCGCAACCGGCAAAGTAGTCGCCTCGATTGCGAATGGCACGCGCGTCGACGCACTGGGCTGGGATGCGTCGACGAAGTTGATGTACATCCCGAACGGTGGTGAGGGCCACGTCACCGTCGTGCACCAGGATTCGCCCGATAAGTACACGGTCGTGGCGATCGTCCCGACGTTCCCCGGCGCCAAGACGATTACCATCGACTCGACCCGGCATACCGCATATCTGTTTCAACCGGAGCGAGGTCCCGCGCCGGCGCGTCCTGCCGATGCTCCGCCACCCGCGTCTGGACGAGGCCGGGGCCCCCAAGGACCCGTCATCGCCGGCTGGTTCATTGTGATCAAACCTGGGGCCTGACTCATCATCCTGCGCTTATCCAGCGGCCCAATATTTCGGTCGAGCTACGATGCGCGTACCGACGACCGTCGCAGTCGTGTGCGCACTCGCACTATCGAGCAGACGCCTGCAGCGGGGCAGGAGCGGAGGACTCTTTAGAGAGCGCCTGCTGGCCATCGCGTGCGATACCGATAGCGTACGCGTGCCCGCGAAGTCCCTTGGCCAGCATCTGGACGGCTCCGGGCTCGTCCTCGACAGCAAGAGCCTCGCGGGGACACGCTCTCCCGATCGAAATGCAAGCCAGGAGAGCGAACCGTGAATCGGACGAGCACCATGCGGCCACGCTCGGCAACAACAGAGCTGTTCGTGCCCCTGACGGTGTCCGACGCTGCGAGCTGCGCCCAGTCTTCCCTTGTGAGTACCAGCCAACCCTGGTGCTGACGCCGAATTTCGTTTTCGAGTGCCGGCAGGTCCGGCGCTGTGTCCACGGGCTGCCGAGCGTAGAACGTCAGGGATGGTGCTCTGCGCCCGACCAGCCAGACCGGACCCTGGTCCGACTCGATCAGTCTGCCGAGTGCTTCAAGCGGATACGTCTCCTGCAGTAGCGGCCGCGCGGTCACGAGGATGACCACCGGGGCCAACGCTCCGACTCCGACGACGGCCAGCATCCGCGATCTCGCCGTCTTCGTGATCGCCAGAACGCCTGCACCGACGGCGATGAGACATCCCAGCGGTACTGTGACTGCCGTCATCAAGGCTTCCAGGACCGATGGCTGTGGCCGAACGGCTCCCAGTAACTTAGGGGTGACGACATGTCCGATCCACAAGGGAGACGACACGAGGACAGCGGCGGCGCCGCCGAGGAGCGCGCTGGTCTGCAACCACGCCAGCCGCAGCGCTGTTGGGCGGTCGAATTCTTCATCCAGTAAAAGGCCGATCATGATTCCGATCGGCGGAACGCACACGAGGACGTAGCTCGGCAGCTTCGACCTCGAAAGGGAGTAGAACACGAAGGCCGTGACGGCGCTCGCGAACATACCCGTTCGAAGCAGTTCCCTCGGGCTGATGTCGCGGGCACGCAAGCGACGAAGGGCCTGCGGCAGCATTCCCGTCCACGGAAGCAGAGCGAGCACTGCCGGCAGGCAAAGCGCGAACACACTTGTCCGGTGGCCGTAGAC
>Ga0247829_10000397_pt1 | contig 16085 bp, 20 predicted proteins | sample 12C_Control_Day4_FD_207765 | JGI IMG/M metagenome (GOLD analysis project Ga0247829, IMG submission 207765) | Soil microbial communities from agricultural site in Penn Yan, New York, United States - 12C_Control_Day4 | ecosystem: Environmental > Terrestrial > Soil > Agricultural land | place... | reverse complement strand
GCCGGCACGTCGATCTTCGTCCAGTTGCCGAACGCACGTTCTGCCCCTGTGAATGCCTCTTCCGGAGTCACGTCACCGACGATCGCGAGGATCGCATTATTCGGACCGAACCACCGCTTGTGGAACGCGGTGAGATCCTCACGCGTGATCGCCGCCAATGATTCGGGCGTCCCGGCGTCCGGCTTGCCGTACGGGTGAAAGCCGTAGACCAGACGATCGAACACGGTGCCGGCGATGTAGTCGGGATCCTCGTAGCTGACCTTCATCGCCGAGATCATCTGCTGACGCTGGCGTTCGATCTCCTGCGCCGCGAACGCCGGGTTGCGCGCAATATCCGAGATGATGTCCAACCCGACGTTCAGGCTGTTCTTCATCACGGCGGCGAAGATCGACGTCAGGTCGGATCCGGCGCCTACGCCCATCGCGCCGCCGATCGAATCGATGGACTGTGCCACCTGTTCGGCCGATTTCGTCGTCGTCCCCTGGTCGAGCAGCGAGGCGGCGAGGCTCGCCAGGCCCGGGCGGCTGTCGGGATCCTGTGCGGCTCCGGCGCGCACGATCAGACGCAGGCTCACGGCAGGCTGCTCGTGGTGCGACACGGCGATCACCTGCAACCCGTTCGCGAGCGTGCGGATCTCGTAGGGCGGGAACTTGACGTCGCGCGCGGCAAGAGGACGCGGCGGTTTCTCGACGGGCCACTCAGGCACCTGCGCGCCGGCGTTGACCGCAACAAGGAGAAACGCGAGAGCTGCAGCAGCGCCGCGGAGCGCCCTCACTGGCGGCCTCCCCCGGTCTGCGATCCCTTGGGCATGATCGTCAGCACGAGGCGGTTCTCGGGGGTGAAGTACTTCTGCGCAACCCGCTGGACGTCGGCCGCCGTGATGTTCATGAAGATGTCGAATTCATCGTCCGCGGTCTTGATGTCGTCGTGGATGACGGCCGCGTGCGCGAGTGTGTTCGCCTTGTCCTTCACGGACTCGCGGCTGAAGATGTAGTCACGCGCGAACTGGTTTTTCGCCTGCTGCAGTTCTGCGGCGCTGATCGGTTCCTTGCGGAGCCTGTCGAGCTCGGTGATCAACGCGTCGATCGCTTCCTGCGGCGTCTTGCCCGGCTGGACGATGGCGACCGCAAAGAACAGGTTCGGATTCTCGATGATGTTGCCGCCGCCGGACGCCGCGAGCGCGACCCGCTTTTCGTAAACGAGCTGGCGGTAGATACGCGCGCTCTGCCCGTCCGACAGCACCTTCGACGCGACGTGCAGGGGGTACGAGTCTGGATTCCCGTCGAATGTGATGTGGTGCGCGACCACCACCGCCGGAAGCGGCCAGTTCTCCTCGAGGCGCACGCGGCGTTCTTTCGTCTGCTCGGGCTCCTGCGGGATGTCGCGGGGCACCGGCTTGCTCGACTTCGGCACGCGCCCGAGGTACTGCTCGACCAGCTTCAGTGCCTCCTTCGGATCGAAGTCCCCGGCGAGAACGAGGGTCGCGTTGTTCGGCACGTAGTAGGTGTGGAAGAAATCGCGAACGTCGTCGATCGACGCCGCCTCGAGATCCGCCATGCTGCCGATCGTCGGGTGTTTGTATGGATGAACGGTGAAGGCCTGATCGTAGACGATCTCGTTGAGACGGCCGTAGGGCTGATTGTCGACGCGCATGCGGCGCTCTTCCTTCACGACCTCGCGTTCGTTCTTGAAGACCGATTCCTCGATACGCAACGTCGCCATCCGATCCGCTTCGAGCCACAGCACCAGCGGTAGGTACTGCGCCGGAAAGGTCTGCCAGTAGATCGTCGCGTCTTCATTGGTCGTCGCGTTGCTCTGGCCGCCTACGCTCGAGATCCAGGACGGATGCCCTTCGGGTTCGACGTTCTTGGATCCCTTGAACATCATGTGTTCGAACAGATGCGCGAAGCCCGTGCGGCCGGGCTTCTCGTTCTTCGAACCCACGTGATACCAGAGCTCCGCGTGCACGATCGGCGTCGAGTGGTCCTCGTGGAGCACCACCTTCAGGCCGTTCGGCAGTGTGGACATCGTGTAGGCCAGCTTGACCGGACGGTTCGCTTCGGTCGCACCGGTGCCGCCGTGTACGAGCACGAGCATCACCGCCGCGAGCAAACCGCAAGCGCGGCGGAGGTTGGTGTTTCGCATTGGTGCAACCATTATAGAGGCCGCAGAGGAGGCGAAACACGGAGGACGCAGAAGGAGGCAGAGGACGCGCGCGCGGAGGCCGCAAAGACCGCAGGGGCGCAGGGCTCGAGCGTGACTCGTCACCGCATTCGACCCTGCCGGGCTCGATCGCCTGCTTTATGTGCCCTCTGCGTGCTCTGCCTACTCAGCGCCCTCCTCACCTTTTTCCAGCGCCGCGACGCGCGCCTCCAGCTCGGCGATGGTTTTTCGCAATTCCGGGAGCTTGCGGAAGATCGCGGATGCCTTGAGCCAGTCGCGATTCGGGATGGCCGGATAGCCTGAAATGAACGACCCCTCCGGCACCGCGTTCGGGATGCCGGTCTGTGCAGTGGCGATCGTGCCCTTGCCGATCGTGAGGTGACCGGCCACACCCACCTGCCCCGCCAGCGTCACGGAGTCCTCGAGCGTGGTGCTGCCGGCGATCCCCACCTGCGCGGCGAGGAGAGCGTTGCGGCCGATGGACACGCCGTGTGCGATCTGGACGAGGTTGTCGATCTTCGCGCCCGACCTGATGCGAGTCTCTCCGACTGCGGGGCGGTCGATCGCGGAGTTCGCGCCGATCTCCACGTCGTCCTCGATCACGACGTCGCCAGCCTGCGGGATCTTGACGTGCGTGCCGTCGGCATTGTGCGCGAATCCGAAACCATCACTGCCGATCACGGCGCCATCCTGTACGACGACACGATGGCCGAGCTTCACGCGCTCGCGTATCGAGACTCGCGCGTGGATCAGACAGTCTTCGCCGATCTCCGCGCCACGTCCGATAGTGACGTGGGGATGCACGATCGTGCGTGCGCCAATACGCGCGCCCGATTCGATGACGGCGAACGCCCCGATCGATGCGTCGCCCGCGACCGCCGCGCCGTCGGCGACGAAGGCGCGCGGATGAATGCCGGGAGCGGGCCGCCAGGCGTCGCCGAAGATGCCGACCGCCTGGGCAAAGGCCAGATACGGATTCGCCGTGCGGAGCATCGCGCACGGCGCCACCGTGTCCTGCTCACCGAGGATGACGGCGGACGCTCGCGTGCATCGCAGCGCCGCGGCGTACTTGTTGTTCGCGAAGAACGTGACGTCACCGGCGGCCGCGTCTTCGATGCCGGTGACGCGGTGCACGTCGATGGCTCCGTCACCTTCGAGCCGGCAGCCGAGGCGGTCCGCGAGTTCGCTGAGTTTCAAGGCGACCGCAGTATAGCGAATCGGATTGCGTCAGCTGGAGGCGGCAGTCCGCTGGAAGAACGTGGCGAGATGATCGAGCTGCAGGATCGAGGCAACCGATTCCGCGACCCGCAGCCGGTCGGCCGCGCTCATCGAAAGTGCCGTCCTGAGCTCCGCAAGCGGACCGTTCGGCACTTTCGTCCAGACGACGCGATCGAGGCCATTTCGCGCTCCACGAACCGAAAAAAAATGGCCGACGACGCGGAACGCGAAATAGTAGCCGATGAAGTTCGGGCCCGGCACGAGGATGAGCAGCCCTGAAAGGACCATCAGAACCGAGTCGATCGCGAGCCAGAACCTGTGCTTCTCGTAATCGCGCGACAGCTGGTGTCGTATCTGCCTCTCGGCCGCGGGCTCGCTGAGGTCGAGCGGGTAGTGGAGCGTCGCCTCGTCGTATCTGCGCAGGTTCCAGAGCAGGCGCTGTTCGGCGATCGTCTCGGCGACCCAGCGCATCATCCGTCGGCGGACCCTAACGAACCAGCTCCCCTCGACGGCCGCCGCGTTCTCACGCCGCCGCTCGCGTTCTGCCTCGACGAGCATCTCGTGAAAGCGACGCTTCATTCGGCCGAACAAGAAACGCGGGCTGAATCGACCCAGTCTTCCAGCGGGGACCTCCTCGGCCGGCGCGTCCGGCTCGTCGACGTGCTCGCAATACATCTCGTAGGCATCGGGGCCCACCGGAACCAGAAACACGTCCATGGAGTGATTTACGATAACAGGTCGAGGCCGGATCGTTTTCTCCGCCTTGGATCCGACCTCGCCATCCTGATCAGACGCGCCGGCCGGTCACCAGGCGCAGTACGATGACCACCAGCGCGACGACCAGCAGGATGTGAACCAGGCCCCCCGCGATCTTCATCGTGAATCCGAGGATCCAGAGCAGCAGGAGCAACACCACGATTGTCCAGAGCATGCGAACGTCCTCCGTGCCACCGCCATGGCGGCCGAGCTCGACCGAGCAATCGACATGCCACGCATGAGCCCGCGCGATGAGTGATTGGGAATTGATCCAGCGGCTGTGTCTCGCCGCGCTGCTCGGCGCCGCGCTGGGATTCGAACGCGAGTGGCACCAGAAGTTCGCGCGGGCTCCGAACGAATATCCTGATCGCGATCGGATCGGCGCTGTTCACGGTCATGTCGATCGACCTCTCCGCGGCGGCCGGTGGCGACCGGACGCGCATTGCCGCCCAGATCGTGACGGGGATTGGTTTCCTTGGCGCTGGCGCCATCATGCGCACCGGGAGCGGCGTCCGCGGCCTGACCACTGCCGCGATGATCTGGGTCAATGCCGCCATCGGCGTCGCTGTCGGGGGCGGGGAGTACCACGTCGCGATCATCACGACCGGCGTCACTCTTTTCGTGCTCATCCTCCTGTATCCCGTAGAACGGTGGATCGACAGGAGGTCGCCGGAATCCCGGAAGAACGGCACCCCTAAGGACGGCGGCGACTAGCCGGACGCTCGTCTACGATCAGCCGTCGTAACGTCCGCAGATTGCGCGCGTCCCATGGATCGAGATCGCTCCGCCGCCTGCTCTCCGGCGTCTCGAGCTTCGGCGTCTCGAGCAGCATGGCGTGGTCGGCGAAACGCCGATCATTCAGGAGCATCCGAAACGGCTCCAGCCCCAGGCACCCTTTACCAATGTGCTCGTGCCGATCGACGCGGCTGCCGCACGGCTTCTTCGAATCGTTCAAATGAAACGCGTGGATCCGGCGAAGGCCGACGACCCGGTCGAACTCGGCGAACGTCCGCCGATAGCCATCTTCGCTGCAGATGTCGTAACCGGCCGCGAGCAGGTGGCAGGTATCGATGCACACTCCCAGACGATCGCTGCCACCAAGACGATCGATGATCTCCGCCAGATGCTCGAACCGGTGGCCGAGATTGGTCCCCTGCCCCGCCGTGTGCTCCAGCAGGATCCGCGTCTTCAGGCGCGGACGTTCGTCGAGCAGCTGCGTCAGTGCTTCGGCAATCAGCCGGAGGCCATCCGCCTCGGTGCCGCTCGTGTACGAACCCGGATGCATGACGAGGCCGTCGAGCCCCAGCGCGCTCGCGCGATCGAGCTCCTCGCCGAGCGCCGCGATCGATTGCGCACGCAGGTCGCGCCGTGCGGTGCCGACGTTGATCAGGTAACTGTTGTGTGCGACGACCGGACGAATGCCCGTCTCGGAGACACGCCGTCGGAACAGCGCTATTTCTTCGGGTGGCAACGGACGCGCCCGCCACTGCCCCGCCGACTTGGTGAAGATCTGGAGGGCTTCACATCGCGAGGCTTCCGCCCGGTCCACGGCGCGCGGCAGCCCCCCGGCGATCGACAGATGCGCTCCAAGCCGCGGCACGCTAGCCCTTGTCGCCGAACACCTGCGCGTCGAAGCGATAGACGCGCGCACCCGTACGCCAGGCATCCTCCGGAATCTTCGCCTTTCGACATGTCTGGCGAAGGAACTGCTCACGAGTCCAACCCCACTCCATCGGCACCTGCGGCAGCAGCAGCCCGCGCCTCCAGCCCTGTTCCACAACCAGGCCGTGGCGGCCGATCTCGATCGCGCGCTCATCGAGAGGATCGATCTCTTCGAGAGGACCGAGCACCGAGATGTCGAGCGACATGTTCTGCAGCTCGCCGGGAGTCATCGGCGCGAAACGAGGATCCTGTGTCGCGGAATCGCGCGCGCAGCGGGCGACCTCCTCGATGAGAGTGCTCCGCATCTCGAGCACGCCGAGACAGCCGCGCAGCTCTCCGTCACGTTTGATCGTCACGAACACGCCGGACGCGGTGGGCGTGTCGTGCGTGTAGGTCAGGGGCGTCTGGCTGTTGACGTGGCGCACGATCGACTCGCGTGCGACGCGCAGCAGTTCCAGCCTCTGCGCCTCACTCAACATCGTCGAACATGCCGAACGCGGCGGCAACGTACCCGACAACGGCGGTGTTGTCGCCGGAGATCTCGCCGGAATGGGAGTACTTGAGCACGCGTCCGTGCCGGGCGCCGAGCGCCCGTGAGGCGAACATGACCGCGAGCGCCGCGCCCCCGCCGCATCCCACGTAACGGCCGCGCTCCCCTTCCGGATACTCTTCGAACAACGCGAGCAGCGCGTCCGGGTCGAACGCGTCGACATGGGTCTGCACCCGTCGATCGAGCGACGCCGCGGTCGGCGCATCGAAGTAATGGGAGAGGTCGGTGCTCGCAACGAGCAGGGAGCGCCGTTCGCCGGCGGCGGCTGACAGCGCCTCGGCGAGCGCCATGATCGTCTCCTTCGTCTGGTAACCGATGACGATCGGCACAATCGACAGGTCCGGCAGCAGGCGACGAACGAACGGCAGTTGCATCTCGAGGGAATGCTCGCGGGTATGAGCGGACGGTAGATCGCGGGCGAGCGGTGCGCGAAGCATGGCGGCAGCCGCATCCACATCGACGGGCGCCGGCCCCAGCGGAGAATCGAACGCGCCGTCGGGCCACACGGCGAAGCCGTCGAAGCCTACGAAATGCGATGGGCCGACGAGAAACGCGACATCGTATTGCGACTGTGCCGCGGCCTTGTAGGACCACGCGCCGACCGGACCCGAGAACATGATCCCGGCATGGGGAGCGATGATGCCCTGCACGTGTCCACGCAGGCGCACGTCGACTTGTGCGAGATAGTCGTCAACCTCGCGGGCCAGCGCCCCTGCCGAACCCGGATACCACGTGCCCGCAACTGCGGGTTTTCTGATCGTCATCGAATCGATGTTCACTCACGCGTGAGGTAGCATCCTAACCGTGGAGACACTGACACGCGACGAGGTCCTGCGGCTCGCGCGCCTCGCCCGGCTCGAATTGACGGATGGCGAAATCGAACTGTTCACGCGGCAGCTTCGCGAGATCCTCGCCTTTGCTCAGCAGGTCAACGCCGTCGACACGTCCGGGATCGCGGAAGCAAATCCTGATCCTGCGACAGGTCAGGCCACGCTGCGCGATGACGCGGTCCTTCCCTCGCTGAATCGTGCTGAGGTGCTCGCACTGGCGCCTGACGCGGACCGCGACTCCGGTCTGTTCAAAGTACCACGAGTATTCAAGCGATGAAGGCGCGGCGGGCACTCGATATCGGGAGAGCTGTCGCGAACGCCGAGACGACGGCGTCCGCGGTGTGCGAGGCAACGCTCGAGCGGCTCGAGCATGAGACCGGCAGATTCAATCACTTCATTACGGTCGCGCACGAGCGCGCCCGCGCGCGGGCATCAGCGATCGATAGCGCCGCCGACCGTCCGCGGCCGCTCGCCGGGGTGCCCATCGCGGTCAAAGACAACATCTGCACGCGTGGCGTCCGCACGACCGCTGCCTCACGCGTGCTCTCAGATCACGTTCCGCTCTACGACGCCACCGTGATCGAACGCCTCGAAGCCGCGGGCGCCGTCATCGTCGGCAAGACGAACTGCGACGAGTTCGCGATGGGATCGTCGAGCGAGCACTCGGCGTTCGCGGCGGTCCGCAATCCGTGGGATCTATCGCGCATCGCGGGGGGATCGAGTGGCGGGTCGGCCGTCGCCGTGGCCACGCGTCAGGTACCGCTGGCGCTTGGATCCGAAACAGGAGGATCGGTGCGTCAGCCCGCCGCTCTGTGCGGTGTGGTCGGCTTCAAACCGACGTACGGACGCATCTCTCGCTACGGTCTGATCGCATTCGTGTCATCGATGGACCAGATCGGCGTCTTTGGCGCGAACGTGCGCGACGTTGCCGCGTGCGTCGGGATCATCGCAGGGCATGATCCGCGCGATGCGACGTCCGCGCTCCGCCCCGTTGACGACTACGCCGCGGCGACCGGTGATGACTCCCGGGGGCTGCGCATCGGGGTGCCACGCGCGCTGTTGGCCGAGGGGCTGGAGAACGGCGTTCGCGACGCCTTCGACGAGTCTCTGAACGTGCTGCGGCGCGACGGCGCTGAGATCGTCGATGTCGCACTGCCGCACAGCCGATATGCGACGTCCACCTATGCCATTGTCGTGATGGCGGAGGCAAGCTCGAATCTGAGCCGCTTCGATGGTGTGCGGTACGGCACCCGTGCAACGGGCGCGATGAACCTCGAACAGATGTACTCGCGCACACGCGCGCTGTTCGGCCATGAGGTGAAGCGGCGAATCATGCTCGGCACGTACGTGCTGAGCGCTGGATACTACGACGCGTACTACCTGAAGGCACAGAAGGTCCGCGCGTTGATCCGTCAGGATTTCGACCGCGCCTTCGAACGCGTCGACGTCGTCGCCACGCCCACGAGCCCGACGACGGCCTTCAAACTCGGGGAGCGGCTGGAGAATCCCGTGCAGATGTACCTGGCGGATGCGTTTACCGCGAGCGCCAATCTAGCCGGAATACCAGCGATCAGCGTGCCGTGTGGATTCTCGAGCGGTTTACCGGTCGGTCTCCAGTTGACGGGACGCGCGTGGGAGGAGGCCACGTTGTTCCGCGCCGCCGCGGCCTACGAACGGCTTACACCCTGGACAGGGCAGATGCCGGCCGCGTGAGACGGACGGCCATCCAGATCACGAAGCCAATCAGGGCGAGCGGCAGCAGCGGCACCAGAACGGCGGCGCCGACGGCAACTACCGTAATGATTGCCGTGATGGCCAGTACGGGCGCGATGACGAGGAAGACGATCCCGCCGAGCACGGCCTTCAGCACAAAGAAGAGCGGCAGAATCAGCGCGTAGAGGAGCAGCCGCACTGGCAGCAGGAAGAGCCACACCACCGCTTTGAGGAGCAGCAGGCCGAGCATCAACACACCCCAGGCGAGCAACGCGAGAATCGTCAGACCAGCGATCTCGATCATGATCGAGTCCTCCCACAGACACCGCCACGCGGTGCAGCTCTACTCGAATTTACGACTGTCGAGCTGTGGGAGTTCCGAATGACGAGGAGAAACGACGCAGCGCAACGCTGCGGCAGCGTCAGGGGTGCGCGGCCTGGTACTCCGCGCGAACCGCGGCGGACTCGAGCCCTGGAGGAAGTGAATAGTCGATGAGGCCGGTCCTCACCTCTTCCATCGCAACGCGTTCGAGCTTGTGAGGGCCGGATCCTACGTCCAGCCGGGGCAATGCGCCGCGCCGAAGCTGTTTCGCGCGCTGCGCGGCGACATCCACGAACAGAAAGCGGCTGGTGATGGGTGGGGCGGGTGTCTGCGGCCGTTCGCCGCGTGCTTCCTGCGTCTCGTCTGTCTGCGCCATGACGTTCAGCCTAACACTTTCGGCGCAGAAGAGCGCAGGCCCGCTCTGCGCGTAACGCCGCGCGGGCCCGTGCTCGTGCTCGGTCACGTTCTTACTCGGTCACTTCGATCTGCTTCGGCTTCGCTTCCTCGCGCTGGGGCAGACGCACCGTGAGAACGCCGTCTTTGTAAGAGGCGGTGATGCGGCCCGCGTCGACCGTCGACGGAATCGTGAACGAGCGACTGAACGTGCCGTACGCCCGTTCGAAGCGCTGATACCGGTCGCGACGGACGCTCTCATCCAGCTTGCGCTCGCCGCGCAGCGTCAGTACCTGATTCTCGAAGGTGATGTTGATGTCTTCCCGCTTCATGTCGGGAAGTTCCGCCTTGAGGACCACCTCGTGGTTCTCCGTCTCGTAGATGTCGACCGGTGGCAGCCAGCTGCGGGCGCCCTGGTCGCCGAAGAAGTTCGCGAACATGCGGTTCAGTCGATCGACCTCCATCGATGCCAGATCCTGCGCCGGTTCCCAACGAACAATCGCCATTTTCAATCCCTCCTTGCAGCCGGGCTTTTAGGCCCGGGGATGTTGCTGATGTGGATTTTACGAAATACATTAGCGTTAGTCAAGCATGTTATATGCGTTAGTTAGACTCATATTGAGCAGCCTGAGAAGATATTCCCTTCCAACCGGCACACCGGCCCACTCCGGCTCCTCCGCTGGATGTACGAAGTACAATCGCGCCATGCCGCGCATTTATCTGGAACGCAGGGAAATGGGCGAAGAACTGCGACGTCTGTTTGATCGTCTCGCGACCGAGACGGGCTCAGGAACCCAGCCGGGCGAGTGCAATCCCCCCGCGGACGTCATCGAGACCCCAAGCCGGGTGGAGGTGATCGTGGACCTGCCGGGGCTGGCGAATGAGGACGTCCATATCGCCTTCGCGCGAGGCACCGTGCTCATCGCCGGCCTCAAGCGATCATCCGTGTGCAGCCACAGCGACGCGGCGTTTCACCTTGCCGAGCGCGCCTTCGGACGTTTTGCGCGAGCGATCCGCGTGGCGGGGGCGGTGGACGCGGGTCAGGCGCGTGCGACGCTCTCAGCCGGCGAATTGCGCATCACCGTGCCGCGCATCGCGGAGCGGCGGGGCCGCGAGATCCGCATCGCGATCGAGACCGCCTGAGTGAAGATCCTCTTCATCGGCGACATCTTCGGCAAGCCGGGACGAGAAATTGCGCAGCGGGCCATTCCGGCACTCGTCGCGCAGCACGGCATCGATCTCGTCGTGGCCAACGTGGAGAATTCGGCGGCGGGCTTCGGTGTCACGGGTGATATCGCCGAGACGATCCTGCGTTACGGTGTGGACGTCATGACCTCGGGCAATCACATCTGGGACAAGAAAGAGGTCCTCGAATACATCCCGCGGCAGCCGCGCTTGCTCCGTCCCGCCAACTTCCCTGCCGGCGTCCCCGGTCGAGGCACGTGGATCGGTCAGACGCGCACCGGTGAACCCGTCGCCGTGATCAACGTCATGGGACGCGTGTTCATGCAGCCGCTCGACGATCCGTTCGCGGTCGTTCTGAAAGAGATCGACGCCGCGCGTCGAAAAACGCGGGTGATCCTCGTCGACTTTCACGCCGAGGCCACATCCGAAAAAGGTGCAATGGGCTGGCATCTCGACGGACGCGTCACGGCGGTGTTCGGCACGCACACGCACGTGCAGACGGCCGACGAGCGCCTGCTGCCGAAAGGCACGGCGTATCTCACCGACGTCGGCATGACCGGACCACTCGATTCCATCATCGGCGTCACGGTAGACGCCGCGCTGAGCCGGTTCGTCAGCGGCATGCCGTCGAAATTCGAAGCCGCCAGCGGTCCCGCGCGGCTGAACGCCATCATCATCACGGCCGATCCTGCATCCGGACGCGCCAGCGCCATCGAGCGGCTGAACATGTCGCTGCAGGACGTCGCCGCGCTCGCGCACCATGTCTGACCTGTTCTCGGAACCCTTCGAAGATACGCCGCTCGAAGAGCGGCCGGAATCTCCGCGACCCCCGCAGCGGCGGACGATCACCGTCTCGCAGCTGAACGGCGCGATCGGCGACCTGCTCGAAGGGCAGCTCGGAGAGCTGTGGGTGGAGGGGGAGATTTCGAACTGCCGCGTGTGGAACACGGGGCACATGTATTTCACGCTGAAGGACGACCGAGCGCAGGTACGCGCCGTCATGTTCCGGATGGCGCTGCGCTACCTGCGCTTCAAGCCCGAGGACGGCCTCCGCGTGGTTGCGCGCGGACGTGTCAGCGTCTACGAGCCCAAGGGGGAATACCAGTTCGTCTGTGAGCACATGGAGCCGCACGGCCTCGGCGCGCTGCAGCTCGCATTCGATCAGCTGAAGAACAAGCTGCAGGCGGAAGGATTGTTCGACGTCAAGCGAAAGCGTCCGCTTCCCTCCCTCCCACGCAAGATCGGCATCGTCACGTCGCTCGAGGGGGCGGCGATCCGCGACATTATCAAGGTGCTTCGCCGTCGCCATCCCAACGCCCATCTCGTGATCCGGCCAGCTCGCGTGCAGGGTGAAGGGGCCGCGGGCGAGATCGCCATCGGCCTCCGCGCGCTCGGCAAAGTGCCGGGCGTGGACGTCATCATCGCCGGGCGCGGCGGTGGATCGATCGAGGACCTCTGGGCGTTCAATCAGGAGGTGGTCGCGCGGGCGATCGCGGCGTCGCCGGTTCCGGTGATCTCGGCGGTGGGGCACGAATCGGACGTGACGATCGCGGACCTCGTGGCGGACCTTCGTGCGCCAACGCCATCAGCCGCCGCGGAACTGGTCGTGGCGGCCAAGGACGAATTCTGCAGTCGCATCGACCGGATGAATCAGCGGCTGAACAGCGCTGCACGGCAGGCGGTCCTGCGCAGGCGCTCGGCCGTCCAGTCGCTCGTCGCCCGCCGTGCGTTCGCGGGCTGGCACGGGCGGGTGGCCATGCACGGACGGCACGCCTCCGAGCTCACGCATCACTTGCGGCGCGCGGTGCTCGCGAGACTCGCGCGACAGGAACGCGAGTTCCGTTCGCTTCGGCAGCGGCTGGAGGCAAACGACCTCGGCCGCCGGTTCGCGGTGATCCGCGGCCGCCTGCGAGGCGCCGACGAGCGACTGCGCGCCGCCGCCCTGCGCAGCCGCGAGCGGGCCGACTCACGCTTCCGCGTGCTGGCCGGTCGGCTGGATAATCTCAGTCCGCTCGCCGTGCTCGCGCGGGGCTACGCCGTCTGCTGGAACGCGGATCGCACGATGATCCTGCGCCGGGCCGGACAGGTCGGCCCCGGTGATAAGGTTCGTGTGACGCTGCACGAGGGCGAGCTTCACTGCGAGGTGCGACGTCCGCCTGAAGGCGAAAGCCACAAGTAATTACGTCGAAATCCCTGGATCACACTCTATGGACCCAACGATCAAAGACTTCGAATCGGCGCTCGCCGAGCTCGATACGATCGTCAAGAAAATGGAAGAAGGCGATCTCACGCTCGAGAAATCGATGGAGCTCTACGAGCGCGGCCTTCAGCTCTCGCGGTTCTGCCACTCGACACTCGAAGCGGCCGAGCGCCGCATCGAACTCCTCAACGACCGCGGTGAAGTGCGGCCGGCGCCAGCCTCACTCGGCGCACTCGGCGAGGACGAGATCGAGCGGCGGCGGTGAATACGACGACCTCCGCACTGCAGGCCTGGGTCGAGACGCAGCGTCGTGCGGTGGACGCGGCGCTCGAACGGTTCGTGCCTGCTGATGCGCACCCGGCCCTCGTGTGGGACGCGATGCGCTACAGCCTCTTCGCCGGTGGCAAGCGGCTGCGGCCGCTGCTGACGCTGGCGGCGGCGGAAGCGATTGCCGCCCGGCAAGGGCAGGACCTTCAGCGCGCTTCGGCACTCGCACTGCCCTGCGCGTGTGCGCTCGAGCTGATTCATACGTACTCACTGGTCCACGACGACCTGCCGTCGATGGACAACGACGTGCTCCGCCGCGGACGGCCGACGGCGCACGTCGTCTACGGGGAAGGTCAGGCGATTCTTTCCGGCGATGCCCTGCTGACCGAAGCCTTCGGGCTCCTCGCGCGCGAGCCGCGCGACGCGGAAGGACTCGCACCAGCAGCGCTGGCGCAGCGAAAGATCTCCACCATTGCGCTGATCGGCGAAGCTGCCGGCGCCACGGGCATGGTCGGCGGCCAGGCCATCGACCTGCGGGCGGCGACGAGCGGCGCAATTCTCGACGCGGACTCGCTGCGCGACATGCATCGACGCAAGACGGGGGCGCTGATCCGGGCGGCTGCTCTCGCGGGTGCGACAATGGCCGGCGCCGAAGCGCCGCTGTGCGAGACGATCGATATTTATGCGTCACAGGTCGGTCTCGCCTTCCAGATCGTCGACGACATCCTGGATGTCGAGGGGGCGTCGGTAGACCTGGGCAAGACGGCTGGCAAGGACGCGGCCGCAGGCAAACCCACGTACCCGGCGCTCCACGGTCTCGAGGGATCACGACAGCTCGCCGCCGACTGTGTGGATCGAGCGCTCGAGGCTCTCGCAGCTGCCTCACTTGCAGGCCAGCTTCCCGCTCTCGCGCACTGGGTCGTCGGGCGGCACAGCTGAGGATTTGACCACCCGCAGGAAGCTCCGGCTCGACACGCTGCTCGTGGAGCGGGGGCTCGTCGCCTCGCGCGAGCGTGCACGCGCCCTGATCCTCGCCGGCGACGTGCGCGTCAACGGGCTGCCCGCCACGAAGGCCGGCACTCCCGTCGCCGAAGAAGCCGAAGTGACGCTCGCCGCGCCAGACCATCCATATGTCGGACGCGGCGGGTTGAAGCTCGCGCACGCGCTCGATGTGTTCGGGATCGATGTTCGCGGGCGCACGGGGCTCGACATCGGCGCGTCGACAGGCGGCTTCACCGACGTCCTCCTGCAACGAGGCGCTGCGCGTGTGGTCGCGCTCGACGTCGGCCATGGTCAGCTCGATTGGAAGATCCGCAGTGATCCACGCGTGATCGTCCTCGAGCGCGTCAACGCACGCACTCTGACGCCGTTCGACCTGCCCGAGCAGGCGCGCACTTTCGGCATCGTCAGCATCGATGTGTCGTTCATCTCTCTGCGGCATGTACTGCCGGTCGTCCCCGCCCTGCTGGCCCCGGTGGCGGACGTCGTCGCCCTCGTCAAGCCACAGTTCGAGTCTCGCCGGGAGGAAGTCGGCAAGGGCGGGATCGTTCGTGATGCGCTGGTTCATGCGCGCGTCGTCGAAGAAGTGACAGCGGCCGCCGATGCGCTAGGATTGACGCGCGCCGGGCTCGTGGACTCGCCCATCACCGGGATGGAAGGCAATCGCGAGTTTCTGCTGCATCTGACACCCCGCCCGGCCTGAGACGGACTGCGCATCCGATGGCATCTATTACACGCGTTGGTATCGTCGCGAAGGCTCGCCTGGCGGAAGCAGCCGGCGTGATAGCCGAAGTCGCCGGATGGCTCGAGGCGCGGCACGTGCGGCCGGTCTTCGACGCAGAAACCGCCGTCCTCGTCGGGCTGCCGCGCGAGCGACCGACGTGCAGCCGCGACGACATACCCAAGCACTGCGATCTCGTCGTCGTGCTCGGGGGAGACGGAACGCTGATCGGCATGGCTGGACGCGTGGCAAACGCCGGTGTCGAGATCCCGATCCTCGGCGTGAACTTCGGGAGCCTCGGGTTCCTGACTGAAATCACGCTGCCGGAACTCTTCCCGTCGCTCGAGTCGGTGCTCGCCGGTACCGCCCGCATCGAGTCGCGACTGATGCTTCGCGGACAGACGCTGCGCAGCGGAGCGGTTTACTCCGACCGCCTTGCTCTCAACGATGTGGTGATCACAAAAGGTGCGATGTCGCGGATCGTCGACCTCTCTGTGGCCATCGCGGATCAACCGGTGATGCGCGTGCGGGCAGACGGACTCATCATCGCGACACCGACCGGATCGACGGCTTACAACCTTGCGTCGGGTGGACCGATCGTCCATCCGGCGGTGGACGCCGTGCTGCTGACGCCGATTGCTCCGCACATGCTGACCAACCGGCCGATCGTGGTGCCGGCGGAGTCCGAAATCCGCGTCACTCCTGCCGCGGGCGCGTCGAACGACGAGTTGTTCCTGACCATCGACGGGCAGACGGGCCATCCGCTTCAGCAGGACGACGAGGTGGTCGTGACCCGTGCGGAGCGAGGTGTTCACCTGGTACGTGCCGCCACACGCACGTACTTCGACGTCCTGCGCGAAAAGCTCAAATGGAGCGAGCGCTGATCTACGCGCGCTGGTAGTAGACCCTGCGCGCTGGGAGCATGTCGGCATGCACCCGTCTCCGCTCTACCTGCTCCTCACGATCTGCGTAGCGCTGATCTTCACCTGGCCGAAGTTCGTGGCGGCCCAGCAGTCCGCGCTGATCGGGCGTGTGGTCGATACGAGGACCAACCAACCGATTGCCGGCGCGACGGTGACGCTCGCCGGCGTTCCCGGTACAGTCA
>Ga0247829_10000396_pt1 | contig 16107 bp, 12 predicted proteins | sample 12C_Control_Day4_FD_207765 | JGI IMG/M metagenome (GOLD analysis project Ga0247829, IMG submission 207765) | Soil microbial communities from agricultural site in Penn Yan, New York, United States - 12C_Control_Day4 | ecosystem: Environmental > Terrestrial > Soil > Agricultural land | place... | reverse complement strand
AGCGCAGCGCATCGTCACGGTGGCAGCTCGCGCACTGCGGCGAGACGACGGCGAAGTTGCCGTTGCGGTGGCAGTCGAAGCACGCGACGGTGCGGTGCACGCCGGTCAGCACGCAGCCGACCTTGCTGTGATCGAACCGCGCCGGCGTGAACGACCACTGCGTGTGGCACTCGCCGCAGCGAGGCGACAACCCGTTCGAGTGGATGTCGTCCTGGCGGTGGCAGTTGATGCACAGGTTGCCCGAGCCCGCGAGCGGGCGGTTGTCGCGGTGACAGCGCTCGCACGCGATCGCGTTGTGCGCGCCCTTGAGCGAGAAGTCGCCGACGTCGTGCAGCGGCTTGATGTCTTCCCACGTGCGCGTCGAGTGGCACTGCTCGCAGGCGGTGCCGTACTGCCCCTTGTGCACCTTCGGCTCGGGGTGACAGCCGAAGCAGTCCACGGGGCGCGGCTTGAACGTCACCGAGGGATGGCAGTCGGCGCACCGCACCTGCAGGTGGCCACCGTCGATGCGGAACCGCGACATCGTGTTGTGGTTGAACGTGTTGTCGCCGCTCTCGGTGTGGCAACGCTCGCATGACTTCCCGAGCCGTCCCTTGTGCGCATCGTCGTCGGCGTGGCAGCCCGAGGCCGCGCACGTCGTCTCCGCCGCGACGAAGTCACGCTTGGGATGGCACGACTCGCACTTGTTGTCCTTGTGTGCTCCCTTGAGCGGGAAGCTGTCGACCTCACCGCGATGCGGCTTGGGGAACGGCTTGTCATGATCGAAGCGCAGCGCGTCCCACGTGCCCGGGCTGTGACACGCGGTGCACTTGTCGGAGAGCGAGCCCTGGTGCAGCGAGTCCTCGTGGCACTTCGTGTTGGTGCTGCAGTCGGATGGGATCTTCTCGAACGTCGTCTTGTTCTTCTTGCGGCCCGTGTGGCACGCGGCGCACGGCACGTCCTTGTGGCCTTTGACCAGCGGGAAGCTTGAGTTCGGGCCGTGATAGACCTTCACCATCGACTGCTCCTTGGTGTCGACGTCGCCGGGCGCGGTGTGGCAGCCGCCCGAGCCCGTGCACTGGCCGTTGGTGAACTTCTTGTCGTGCACGTTCTTGTGCTCGTGGCAGCCCATGCAGTCGATCGACTTGCCCTTGACGAGATCCGGCAGCTGCTCGAAGTCCGACGGGCTCTTGCCGCGGTGACACGCGCGGCACGACGCGCGCGCGTGCTTGCCGGTCAGCGTGAAGTCCGTCTTGGTGCCGTGGTTGAATGCCGTGGGCTTCCACCCGGTCGTCGGGTGACACGTGCCGCACGACGGCGGGGTGCCGCCGAACTCCTTGAAGCGATCGCCGTGCTTGCTGTCCTTGGCGTGGCACTTCTCGCACGCACCGACGGGCTTGGCCTCGCCGAGCGCCTTGGTGTGGCAGTCCATGCACGGCAGCCGCTTGTGCGCGCCGAGATCGAACCGCGTGCGCTCGCTGTGATCGAAGTCCGGCATGTCCTTCGCGAACCGCTGCTTGAACGACTTGAACGTCGGTGAGTGGCACCAGTCGCAGTCACGCTTGCCGAACAGGTGCCCGTCGTGCGGGCTCTGGTGACAGCCCGAGTTGCCGCAGCCCGCGGGGTTCTGCTGCGGCAGGTTGAACACCGCCTTGGCGTGGCACTTGGTGCACGCGACGTCGCGGTGGCTGCCGAGGATCGGCATGCCCGCGTCCTTGCGATCGTCGTGGTTGAACTGCAGCACGCGCTTCTCGGGCTTCCACACGCTCTCGGTGTGGCAGCGCTCGCAGCGCAGCAGATCCTTGCGCTCGAGCTTGTGCGGCTGATCCGTCGCGTGGCAACCGCTCGAGCCGCACAGCGTGTCCGTGCCCATGTACGTCTTGAGGCCGGCCTTGTTGCGCGTCTTGTGGCACTTCGCGCAGTCCGTCGAACCGTGCTTGCCGTTGAGCGGCCAGCCGGTGAGGTCGTGGTTGAAGTTCTGCTCGCCGCCCGGCTGCGACTTCCAGCCCATGATGTCGAAGCCGCGGCCCTTGTGCTCCTTGTGACAGGTCTCGCACTGCTTGCCCTTCACCGCGGCCGACGCGTGGAAGCCCTTGCCGGCGTTGATCCGCGCGCCGAGGTCTTTGTGATCGTGGCAGGCGAGGCACTTCCCGTCGTCGACGTCGCGCGAGCCGTTGACGTGGCAGTCGTTGCAGTTGTTCTGCGTGTCGAGCGAGCTGTGGCTCGAGGCCAGCGGGCCCGGCGAGCTCGAGAAGAAGTCATCGGCGTGGGCGCGGCGCGAGAACATCGCGCACGCGAGGCCCAGCGCGAGGACCAGCGCGAACCACTTCATCGCCCGGAGCGTATCACCAGTGCGCATGCCCCCACGAGATCGAGATGTGAACGACCGAGAGGGCGGCCAGCAACACGGTGAACGGGACGTGGACCTTCTTCCACGAGTGCAGGAGGATCTGCGCCTTCGGAGCCACGACCTGGCGACGCGCGATGACGATCATGCGGCCCGCGCGCTTGGCGAGCTCCGCGCGCGTCTTGCGATCGACGCCGAGCTGCGCGAGCCGGCCGCGGCGCGCGAGCGTCCGGGGGATGCGGCCGACATCCTGGAAGATCAGCCACCACAGCGCGCGCAGCATGCTCGGGGACATCGCGACGCGCTGCGCCTTCGCACGCTGCTCGGCGAGCTCGCGATCGATCTCGGCCATCGCGACGGTGTTGCGCGGCCGGTGCAGCTGGAAGAACCGCTCGTGGTCGAGCTCCTCGAGCTCGACGCCACTCGAGAGCTCGGGCACCTGCGTGTACAGGTAGCGGCCGAGGAAGCCGCTGACCACGACGATCACCATGCTCCAGAACGCCGACGACACCCACGAATCGAGGCGGAGCACGGAGTGCAGCGCGATGAACATGGGGCCGACGGTGCCGGCCATGAGGTGGAAGTCGAACCACATCGTGTTCGACGCCAACCACCGGAACAGCCCGATGCGCCGGAAGATCGGATAGATCGCGGCGATCACCATCAGCGCCGTGCCGACGAGCCCGCAGTAGGTCGATAGCTGGTCGCCCGGGTTGTTGTCGACCGCCTGGACGACGAGCTCCGTCGGCAGGTCCCGGTACTCCTCGCTCGCAGAGAGCTGGCTGAACAGATAGGACATCGTGGGCGCGTACTCGCGCAGCAGCGCTTCGCCGAGGGCGACGAGGAACGCGAAGATGCCGACCACCCACGTGAGCAGCGGCGCGTAGCGGCCGCGCTTGACCTTGGCGAGGCCGCCGGAGCGCACCGCGACGCCCTCGGTGAACGGCATCACCGGCAGCACCTCCTTGCGATCCTTCTTGGGCAGATCGGCGTCGAAGCCGGTCTTGGCGAGCTGCGCGGCCTTGGGCGAGCGCTCGCGGAACAGGTCGTAGGCGTTGATCTCGATCAGCGCGCCCGTCGGACACGCCGAGACGCACGCCTGATCGCCGTACGCGATGCAGTGATCGCACTTGTTCGCGATGCGGCGCGCGCGTGCGATGCGCGGCGTGCCGGGGCCGAACTGCAGCGAGCCCTTCTTCTCGAGCCGCGCCTTGAATGCCTTCTTGAACGTCGGCGCCTCGGGCTCGACCTCGATCATGTCGATCGCGCCGTACGGACATGACTGCGCGCACGCCGTGCAGCCGGTGCACGTCGCCTCGTTGATGACGACCTCGCCGCGCTTCTCGTCGAACTTGATCGAGTCGTACGCGCACGGATCGACGCACCGCTGATCGGTGCACGTGCGGCACGTGTAGATGAAGTCGAGCATGCCGAGCTGGTAGCCACCCAGCGTCAGGCGCCGCGCGCCGTAGCGGTCCTCGCACGCCTCCTCGCACAGCTTGCAGTCGATGCACAGGCCGAGCTGGCGCACGCGCACCATCTCGCCCGAGACGCTGATGCCCTGGCGGACGAAGAAGTCGAGCAGCTCTTGCTTGACGCCCGACACCCACGCGAGGCGCTCCTTCGAGATGTTGAGCGCGCGCCGCAGCCGCGCCTCGAACACCGGATAGCGGACGGCCAGCTCGGCGATCCAGCGATGGTCGAGCCCGACGAGCTGCGACGGCGCCGTCGTGTAGAACGCGATCGGCTGGCCGCGCGCGGCGTGCAGCGCGCCCGAGTTGAACAGGTCGTGCTGCATGAACAGCGCGACGTTCTTGAGCGCGACGCGGGCGAGTGGCTCCGGCTTGATCAGCGACTCGGCCTCGCGCTCTTCCTTGGACGCGGCCTCGTGCGCGAGCTGCTGAGCGCGCCGCTCCGCGAGGACGTGATCGTTGAACAGCGCGGCGGCGACCTGCCCCGTGGCGACGTGCACGACCGGGGCATACTGGCCTTGCGAGAGCCCGATCGGCTCGAGCACGAACATGTCGCGCTCGAGGCGGCGCACCGTGATCCCGCCCTGGTGCATCGCGGCCAGCAGATCCTCGTTGGAGACGCCCTCGAACAGCGGAAGCTGCCGGACGAGCGCGTAGTCGTGCTCCATGCCGGGTGGTAGCATCCCCGTCGGTCCGACCGGGGCGCCTCGCTGGATGGCCAAGTTCGACATCTCGCCGGTGAATGCAGACGCGGAGAGCTGCGGGGGGAGCTCGTTCCTCAACGCTGAGGAACGGATGGAAGCAAACGTTGCGCCCGGCCCCGCGGCAACGCGTTTACGCAACCATTCTACACGGATGCCAACTCACTGTAAGGGCCTGGGGACGCTCGTCCGGGGTGGCGCCTCCCCACTGCTGCTCGCGGTGGTGCTGCACGGCCCTGCCCTGTGGCCTGCCGTCGCTGCCGCCGATCCGACGACGGCGACGACCGTCGACGAGGTCCCGCGCGCCGCGCCGCCAGAGGTGCCCCCTGCGACATTTCGACCGAGCTGGGATCTCGACGGGCTCTACGTCTGGCTCGGCCCCACGGGCGCGGCGAGCCACATCGATGGCGGGTGGGACTCGACGTTCGGGGGGCAGCTCGCGATGTTGCGCGTGCGCGAGCGGTCCGCGCTCGGCGCGATCGGCGGCAGCCTCGGCGCAGCGCGGTGGACCGAGCGCGGCGGCGGCCGTGTGTGGCTCGACGCGGCCATCGGGACTCGCCTCGGGAGTCGGATGGTAGGTGCGACGGCCGGCGGGCTCGTCGAGCTCGGCGACCTCAACCACCCGCGGCTCGGCGGGTCCGTGGGAGTGTGGACGTTCGTCGGCGTGACCCCGTTCGTGCGGGTCGGCGTCGTCCAGGAGCTTGGCGGCTTTGCAGAGCTCGGATTGCACGTCGCGTTGCCCGTCTGGCGCCGCTGAGTGGCCGCCGAAGGGTTGACACCGCGACGCAAGCGGGCTACCTAACGCATCCCCACGGGGCGTAGCGCAGCCTGGTAGCGCACTTGGTTCGGGACCAAGGAGTCGCAGGTTCAAATCCTGTCGCCCCGACGAAAACACCGCGACTTCGTCAGGTAACCCTGGCGTAGCCGTGGTGTCTGTCGTTCTCACGGCAGCTCCTCAACTCTGACGATCGGGCGTATGGTGGATGCGATGGTAGCTGGAGCCGTACCTCTGCGAACGGCCGCGAAGTTGTCGGTGCTCGTCGTCGACGACGACCAGGACATCCGCGAGTACCTGCAGGACTTTCTGCAGGCCGAGGGCTTCGAGGTCACCACGCTGGCGGACCCGAGCCTCGCCGTCGAGCGCATCCGCGACGAGGTGTTCCATCTCGTCGTGCTCGACCTGATGATGCCGAAGATCTCGGGCCTCGACCTGCTCCAGCAGATCCGCAGCGTCGACGACGACATCGCGGTCATCATCCTGACCGGGCATCCGTCGCTGGAGACCGCGTCGGCCTCGATCCAGCACGAGGTCTCGGCGTACATCAACAAGCCGTTCACGCCGGCCGAGTTCCGCGACGTCATCGCGCGGATCGCCAAGAAGAAGGGCCTCGTGCTGCGGCGCGAGGACGAGCTCCATGCCGCGATCGGCCGCCAGATCAGAGATCTTCGCAAAGCGCGCGGGCTGACGCTGAAGCAGATGGCGCGGCGGACGAACCTGTCCGTCTCGCTGCTCTCGCAGATCGAGCGCGCCGAGTCGAGCGCGAGCGTGTCGAGCTTGTTCAAGGTCGCGACGGCGCTCGACGTGCGGCTGACGGATCTGTTCGGCGGCTACTGACGTGCAGCTCAAGATCGCCCCCTCGATCCTGTCGGCGGACTTCGGACGGCTCGCGGACGAAGTCCGCGCGATCGCGAGCGCGGACTACGTGCACGTCGATGTCATGGACGGGCACTTCGTGCCGAACCTGACGATCGGGCCTGTCGTGATCGATGCCGTGAAGCGCGCGACGGCGCTGCCGCTCGACGTTCACCTCATGATCGAGGACGCCGAGCGGTGGGTCGGCGCGTACGCGAAGGCGGGCGCGGACATCATCGGCGTTCACGTCGAGGCGGCGCCGCACCTGCACCGCACCATCGGCCAGATCCGCGAGCTCGGCAAGCGCGCGTGCGTGGTGCTCAACCCGGCGACGCCGCTCACGTCGATCGAATACGTGCTCGGCGACGTCCAGCAGGTGCTGATCATGTCCGTCAACCCGGGGTTCGGCGGACAGAGCTTCATCCCCAGCCAGCTCGACAAGATCCGCGCGCTGCGCCGGATGATCCTGGACCGCGGCCTCAGCATCGACATCGAGGTCGACGGCGGCATCAAGGTGGACAACGTCGCCGCGGTCGTCGATGCGGGCGCGAACGTCATCGTCTCGGGCTCCGGCGTGTTCGGCACCAAGGACTACGCCGCGACCATCGCCGAGCTGCGCCGGCGCGGCGCGGCCGCGATGCACTGATTACCGTACCGGCGTGATGATCAGGGTCTTCTCGCTGTGCTCGGCGAGCGAGAGCAGATCGTCGGGATCGGAGGTCAGGATCTCGTCGCCGCTGTTGGCGAGCTCGATGACGGCGGCGTCGACGACATCGTGCGCGCGGGCGTGACGCAGGAGCTCGCCGATTCCCCGCGCACGAGCTGGCGAGAGCGGGACCTCCTCGACGCCTCGTAACAACCGCACGAGCCCGGCCTGGCGGCGCCCCTCGCGCCAGACCTGCGCCACCACCGCGGTCGACACACGGATTGCATCCTTGCGCGCCGAGGCGTGCCCGAGCATCGCCCGGACCACGCGACTCCCACGCTCGTACGCGATCAACGCGCCGCTATCGAGGATCAAGCTCACCGGCGCCGCGTCCGCCGGCGAGCACCGACGACGATCGACCGGTCGCGCGCTGCCGACACGAGGCGTGCGGCTTCCTCGGGATCGAGCGCACCGTGCTCCGCGTCGAACGCCGCGAGCGCTTCCCGCAGCTCGCGCTGTCTCGCTCGCACCCGCGCAGCCTCCGATAGCCAGGTCGAGACGCTCATCCCCTCCTCGGCTGCTGCCGAGCGCACGAGCTTGGCGAGCTCCGCGTCCATCGACACCGACAGCTTCTCCACGGACATGAGCTCATACTACCCGCATCCTACCGGGGTAGCAACCGGACAGCCGACTACGAGCGCTCGAGGCGTGCGAGGTAGAACGCGTCCGCGTCGGGCGGCCACGTGCGGTGCTCCTCGACGAGGCGCAGCCCGGTGCGCGCGACGAGCGCGCGGATCTGCTCGGGGCCTTCGGCGCGCGTGAACGTGCACACCGAATAGACGAGCGTGCCGCCGGGCGCGAGGCGCGGGACGACGGCGTCGAGCAGCTGGCGTTGGAGATCTGCGAGGCGCGGGACGTCGCTGGCGGTGAGCCGCCACTTCGCATCCGGGTGTCGGCGGAGCACGCCGAGCCCGGAGCACGGGGCGTCGAGCACGATCAGGTCGTAGTCGCGCGCGAGCGGGGCCGCGGGATCGAGGAGGTCGCACACGTGGCGACGAATGCTGGCGAGCCCGAGGCGCTCGGCCGTCTCGGCGAGCAGGCCGAGCTTCGTCTTCGAAAGATCTGCAGCATCGATCGTCGCCTCGTCGTCGGTCAGCTCCGCGAGGTGCGTCGACTTGCCGCCGACGCCGGCACACGCATCGAGGATCTTCATGGTCGCTAGCGGCCGCGCCGCGAGCGCGACCAGCTGCGCGCCGGTGTCTTGCACGGTCCAGCGCCCGGCGTTGAAGCTGTCGTTGCGTGACGGATCGCCGAGCCCCTCGAGCCGCAGCGCGGCGGGCGCGGATGCGATCGGCGTCGTGGTCACGCCGGTCTTCTCGAGCTCCGCCGCGAGCGCCTCACGCGTCGTGCGCCGCACGTTCGCGCGCGCGATGATCGGCGCGGGCTGGGCGAACGCCGCGGCGAGCTCGCTTGGCGTCAGCCTCGGCGTCGGCTGCGGTTGCGGTTGCGGTGCCGCGGTGAGTGCGGGGACGCTGTCGTCCGCCGCGGGGGCGAGCTCGTCGAGGATCCAGCGCGGCAGCGAGTGCTCGACGACGATGCGGTCGAGCCCTTGCTCCTGGATCGAAGGCTCGCCGCTGGTCGACAGCTTGCGCAGCACGGCGTTCGCGAAGCCGCCGAGCTTGGGTCCGCCGGCGACGCGCGCAGCGTTCACCGCATCGTCGATTGCGGCGTAGCCCGGGATGCGGTCGAGGAACAGCAGCTGATACGCGGCGAGGCGAAGCGCAGTCACCACGCGCGGCGGGGTCTTCTTGAGGTCCGCATGCGCCGCGAGCGCCCGGTCGATGCGCGTGCGATGGCGCAACACGCCGTAGACGAGCTCGCTCGCGAGCCGGCGATCGCGATCCGCGAGGCCCGCGCGCGCGAGCTCGCCGTCGAGCGCGGGCGTCGCCCACGCCTTGTCCTTGTGGACGCGGTCGAGCACGCGCCGCGCGACCTCGCGCGCGCCGATGGCAGCGCGGCGCCCTTCTACGCCGCCGTCGGGGCGCGGGCCCGCGCCCACGTGGGCGCCCTGCCCGCCGCGATGTTCGCCCGCTCCGCGCGGACCGCCGCCCGCTCCGCGCGGGCCGCCCTGCCCGCCGCGCTTGTCGCGCGCACCGTTGCTCACGTGGGCTCCGCAGTCGGCTTCGTCAGCACGTCGCCCACCGCGATGCCGCGCCCCGCGGCGAACTGCTGCGCCGTCATGCGCTTGCGCCCCGGCGCCTGGAGCTCGCGCACGACGATCGCGCCGTCGCTGGTGGCGATGCGCGCACCGGTGGCATCGATCGCGAGCACGGTACCCGGTGCACCGGCGCCGTCCACCGGGCGCGCGCGGAACAGCTTGGTCAGCTGACCACGCAGCATCGCCTGCGCGCCGGGCCACGGATCGACGCCGCGGATGCGCGCGGCGACGGCGGCGGCGGGCTGCGCGAAGTCGATCGCGCCATCGGTCTTGGCGAGCATGGGCGCGTGGGTCGCGCGCGCGTGGTCCTGCGGCTGCGCGACGAGCGCGCCGTTCGCGAGGCCATCCACAGCCTCGAGGAGGGCGGCGGCGCCGATCGGCGCGAGACGCGCGAGCAGCTCGCCGGAGGTCTCGTCCGGATCGACGGCGACGCGGCGCTCGAGGAGAACGGGACCGGTGTCCATGCCCTCGTCGAGCTGCATGATCGCGACACCGGTCTCGGCGTCGTTGTTGATGACCGACCACTGCACGGGCGCGGCGCCGCGGTAACGCGGCAGGATCGACGCGTGGACGTTGATGCAGCCACGCGGCAGCACCTCGAGCACGTCCTTGGGCAGGATCTTGCCGTAGGCGACGACGACGGCGAGCTCGGCGCCAGTCGCGCGCATCGCGTCGCGCAGCTCGCCCGTGCGCGCCGAGCGCGGCTGGATCACGGGGAGCCCGAGCTCGAGCGCGGCGACCTTGACCGCGGGCGCGGTGAGCTGACCACCGCGCCCGGCGGGCTTGTCGGGCTGACTGACGACGAGCGTGACCTCGTGCGCGCCCGCGAGCGCGCGCAAGCACGGCACGGCAAACTCGGGCGAGCCCATGAACACGACGCGCATCGGGCCCTGGTCTATCACAGGGCGGCGAGCAACGCCTCGCGCCGCGTTCGCAACGCATCGTCGTCGGTCTCGGGGAGCGTGACGAGCCGTGTGCGTACGCGTTCGCGATCGATCTTCTCTCCGTGGGTCGCGCAGTACAGGAGGAGCGCGAGACAGTCCTCGAGGTCGGCCTCGCTGAGGCGCGCGAGCTTCAGCAGCAGAAACAACGTCGCTGTTGGACGGTAGATCGTCGCGTTCGCTCCGCGTGCGAGCTCCACGAGATGGTCGCGCCAATCGTCGATCTTCCGCACGAAGTACGCGGCGGCCGAGTTCACGGCCTCGATCGGAATCGATGCCTCAGCGGCGAGCTCCATCAGCGCCAGCCGCTCGTCTTGTGTGCCCGCGAGTCCGATGAGATCGAGATCCTCGGTGGTACGTGCGGGTGCGAACCAGATCGCCGCCGCCCCGCCGCCCACCAGCAGCCAGCCTCCGGCGAGCCTCTCGCTCGCGCGCGCGATCAACGCCTCGACGCGGGCGCGATCGAATCGCTGAATCGGCATGGTGCTACCCTAGGAGGATGCTCGGCCCGTGGCAAATCCTCCGCGATGGAGGTCTTCCTCTGGCGCTTCCACGCAGCGGCGCACGGCCGAGCGCACGCGAGCTCGCCGATGCCGCGCGCGCCGCGATCGCCTCCGGACCGTCGGCCAGAGACGCAGATGCCCTCGCCGCGTTCCTGCTCGCGTGGGAGCACCATTGGCCCTCCAGCTTCCACGCCGCCCTCGACCGCGACGCCGTGACGATCGCGCAGTGGGCGCGTGCCCATACCGGCGACGAGAACCGCTATCTCAAGCTGCGCCGGATCGCGCTCGAGAACCTCTCGACGGTGCTGTAGTCACTCGACGAGGTTGGCGAGGTACGTGAGCCGCAGGCGATCGTCGCGCAGGACCCGGAACGCCTCGTCGAGGACGTGCGCGATGTCGTCGAGCTCCTGGGCCAGCTCGCGCCGCAGGTCGGGCGGGAAGCCGTCCGGAGCGAAGTCGCGCCGGGCCGCCTGATAGGCGCGCCGGATCTCGAACGCGGTCGCGTCGCGGCGGACGCCGAGCAGCGCGAAGTAGTCGGCGTCGTCGACGAGCGCCCACCGCGCCCGCACGCGCTCGCGATCGATCGCGAGATCGGTCTCGCCGACGAGCGCCGAGCTCTCGTCGGGGACCTCGGTGTCGGTGCGCCGCGCCGTCGCGAGGCCGAGCACGCACAGCCCCCACGCGAGCGGCAGCACGTCGGCGACGTCGACGCCCGCCACGCGCGCAACGGCCGCGAGATCAGCCTGACCATCGAACGCGGACAGCGCGCCGCGCTCCTCGGGCGCGAGGTCACCGAGGTTGATCAACCCACCGAGCCGCTCGCGATCGGGGACATCGATCACGGTCGAAGGCGAGCCGATCAAACGATCGAGGCTCGAACGATCGAGCTTGCGCCGGATGCCCTCGAGGATCAGCGACGCAGGGTGGCGCGACAGCCGGATCCGCTCGGCGGACGCGGTCTCCTCGAACATGATCTGATACGTCCCGCGATCCCAACCGAACACCGAGTAGATGATGTCCTCGACGTGGCGGCGCACCGCCGGCAGCAGCTCGCGTCGCTTGAGGTAGCCGAAATCGACGAGGATCTCGCCCATGCGGCGCCCCGACTCCGCGCCGGCGGTCTGGCACCGCTCGTACTGCGAGGCGGTGATCTTGCCTTCGCGCACGAGCAGCTCGCCCATGCGGTCGCGGGTCTGCGTCGACGACGCGAACACCGGGCGGCCCTGATCGAAGTACACGACCTTCTCGACGCCATCGCGGCGGAACACGATCCGCCCCGTCGACGCCTGCGCGAACAACTTCGCGAGCAGCATCGCCGCGTCCGACAAGCCGCGCACGATCTCTCCCGCGTCGGGCAACCCGCGCTCGCGGATCTGGCTGTCCCACGATCCCGGCGACGTGGCGAGCGCGCGGATCTCCTCGGGACGCATGGCGGCACGCTCGATCTCGGTGACGCCCCGATCGAGGGCGGGCTCCTCGGCGAGCGCGCTCAGATCGATCTCGGTCTGGTGACCGTGGCGCGGCGAGAGATCGACGGCCGGCGCGGGCGCGGCGGCATCAGCGCCCGAGAACAGGCGTTGTGCCATCACCGACATCTTGGCGCGCAGCTGGCGTGCGAAGTCGCGCCCACCTTCCGCGGCGACGACCGCGTCGAGCGCCGGGCGCGACGACGCCTCGTCGGCGGCGAGCTCGCCGAGCACGTCGATCCGCCCGTCGCGTCGCGACGTGTTGTCACCGAGCACGAGGTCATCGTCCAGGTCGTCGAGCTCGTCGCTCGGGTCGCTGCGCCCGCGCTTGGTGTCACCGCCGAGCAGCTCGGCGAGAGGCATCGCGCCGGCCCAGTCGTCGGCGGCCTCCGCCGCCTCTGGTGCCGGGGGTGCTGCGTCGGTCATGACCACGGTCGGCTCGCGGGTGCCTCCGGCGCTGTTCGCGGTGCGCGACCAGGCGTCGCCACCGGTCTTGTGGTCCGCCTCGGTGCCGAGGTCGGCGGTGGTGCCCGGCTGCCACGCATGTGGCGGGGCCACCCCGCCCGGCAACACCTCGGCGCGGCGCGGCTGGATCATGATCGGCGGCGGCAGCGGCGGCGCGTCGTCGCCGGCTGTGACCTCTTCCTCGACGATGTCCGAGGCGAACGAGTCGGCGAGCGCCTCCCAGCGCGCGCGCTGCGCCACCTTCCCCCCGGTGGCCGCGCCACGGGCGGTCCCCACCGCGAGCAGCCCCGCGCTCACGGCGTCGCGCAGCGCCTTGGGGACGAGCGGCATCGGCACGAAGGTGTCGGGCGCGATGTCCTCGGCGTCGTGCGCGGTCCGGACCGGCCCGTCGAGATCACCGACGAGCACGATCGAGACCTCGGGCCCCGGCACCATCCCGCGCAGGGCTTCGATCAACGAGGCGCCGTCGCCGGCGTCGAGGGTCGCCGTGACCACGACGACGTACGGCCGCTTCGCCTCGAACAGGTCGATCGTGTCGTCGCCGCCGGAGCTCACGTGCACGGAGACCGCACCCTGTGGCAACGGCTCGGCGAGTGCGGTCACCAGCTCGCCGACCCGATGCGGATCGGCGACGAGCAGGACGGACGGCACGGACGAGTCAGCCAACGCGAATCCCCGACGAGTGGCCGCAGTATAGCCCAGGCTCACATCGCCGAGATGGGATCGACATCGAGCACGACCCGCGTGTTCGCCGGGCGCTCGACCGTGAGGGCGGCCCGTGCGACGGCGCGGACGGCGGCGCGATCCGGGCTGCGCAACCACAGCTGCCAGCGCGAACGGCCGCGCAGGCGCGACAGCGGCGCCGGCACCGGCCCGAGGACCTCCACGGCCGCTGCTCGGTCCGGCCGATCGGCGACGCCCTGGCATCGCGTCGCGATCAGCTGGGCGAGGCCGGCGACCGCGTGCTCGTCGGCACCGTCGACGCGCACCACGATCAGCCGTCCATGCGGCGGGTAGCCGCGCTCGCGGCGCTCGGCGACCTCGGCCTCGTAGAACTGCTGATAGTCGTGCGCTGCCGCCGCGACCACCGCCGGCGAGCCCGGCCGGTAGGTCTGGATCATCACGCGCCCGGGCCGCTCGCCCCGCCCTGCCCGCCCGGCGACCTGCGCGAGCAGCTGGAACGTGCGCTCCGACGCGCGGAAATCCGGCAGGTCGAGCCCGGTGTCCGCGCACAGCACGCCCACGAGCGTCACGCCCGGGAAGTCGTGGCCCTTCGTCACCATCTGGGTGCCGACCAGGATGTCGACCTCGCGGCGAGCGACACGCGACAGCACCGCTTCGACCTTCGCCCCGCTCGCGACGTCGCGATCGAGTCGCGCGACACGTGCCTCCGGGAACGCGGCGGCCACGGCAGCGGCGACCCTCTCGGTGCCAAGCCCCTTGCGCTCGATCGTGTCATGCGCGTGGCAGCTGGGGCACTCCACGGGGACGCGCTGGCCGGTGCCGCAGTAGTGACACGTCAGCCGGTCCTCCTGGCGGTGGTAGGTCAGCGACACCGAGCAGTTCGGACATCGGAACGCGTGCCCGCACGCACGGCACAACACGAACGTCGCGAATCCACGCCGATTGAGGAACAGGATCACCTGATCACCGGCGGCCAGGGTCTCCGCGATCGCATCGCGCAGCCGCGCCGACAGGAACGACTCCGGGTCCGGCAGGTGCATCCGCAGGTCGATGATCTCCACCGCCGGCATCGGACGCGCCATCGGTCGCTCCGTCAGCTTCAGCAGCCGGTAGTGCCCGCTCGCGGCGTGCGCCGCACTCTCGAGGCTCGGCGTGCCCGAGCCGAGCACGCACATCGCCCCCGCTCGCTGTGCTCGCACGATCGCGACGTCGCGCGCGTGGTAGCGCACGCCTTCATCCTGCTTGAACGAGCCGTCGTGCTCCTCGTCGACGACGATCACGCCGAGCTGGGCGAGCGGCGCGAACACGGCCGATCGCGCCCCTACCGCGATCCGCGCCTCGCCGCGATGCAACCGCGACCACTCCCCGAGGCGCGCCTGCTCCGACAGCCCCGAGTGCAGGATCGCCACTTCGTCGCCGAATCGCGCGCGGAACCGTGCCGCGAGCTGAGGGGTGAGCGAGATCTCCGGCACCAGCACGAGCGCCGTCCTGTTCGCCTCGAGCGCCTCCGCGATCACGCGCAGGTAGACCTCGGTCTTGCCGCTGCCGGTCACGCCGTGCAGCAAGAACGGCGTGAAGCGTTGCCCCTCGCCGGCCGCCATCGCCGTCGTGATCTCGCGGACCGCGGTCGCCTGCTCTCCTGTCAGCACGGGCGGCGCGCTCACGTGCATGTCCGCGCCGGTCGCGACCGCCTCGAGGCGCAGCTCGCGATCGCTCAGCGTGACGAGCCCCGCCTTGGCCAGCTCGCGGACAACTGCCTTGGCCCCCGGCACGCGACGCTCGAGCTCGTCGAGGGAGAGCGGTGCGCGGATCGCTCGCGCTGTTGCTGCGTTCGCGGCGTCGGCGTCGGCTGCGGCTAGGTCGATCTCCGCGAGCGCTGCAATCACCGCGCGCTTCTTCTGCGCGCGTGCCGTGGCCGCGAGGGCGGCGGCCATCGGGACCGCCAACGAGACGACGCGTTCGCGCTTGAGCTTCGCGCGCGCCTTCGCGCGTTGATCGCGCACCTCCACGAGCCCGCGCGCGATCAACTCGTCGAACGCGCGCTTCGTCGCGGCGCTCGCGCCCGCGACGGGCAACTCGGCATCCGCGAGCCGCACGATCAGCACGCGCTGCTTCACGGGAAGTGCGGCCCCATTGCCCGCCGCCGCCGCTTCACCCGCCGCGGTCAGGCCGTAGACGTTGCGCGCGGTCACGTCGCTGCCGGCCGGCAGCGCGGCGCGCACCACGTCACCGAGCGGAGCTTCGTAATACTCCGCGATCCACGTGCACAGCTCGATCAGCTGCGCGGGCAGCGGCGCATCGTCGAGGACATCCGAGACATCGACCGGCGCGACGCCCGCCGGCGCGGGGCTGCCGGCGCGCACCACCACGCCGGTGACCTTGCGCCCACCCAGCTTGACCAGCACGCGCGAGCCCACGTGCGTACGCGCCGCGAGGTGCGGCGGGACGCGGTAGTGAAACCGGCCGTGTGGCGGCACGGTCACCGCGACCTCGACGAGCTGCGCGGCGGTCATCCGGCGGACACGGTATCACCGTGCACTGACGCGCGGACCGGGCATGTAACGCCAGTCAGCTCCAATCGTCGACGGTGGCGAAGAGTCTTGCGTGGCCGGCGCCGTGTCATCACGATCCGGTTCGAACATCGTTCGAACGAGCGCTGATCAACGAGGGCGCGGCGTTACGCGCCCCAGGGAGTGCTGCAGGCGACATGCAGTAGCGCGAGGAAGGACCGCTCGACGAGACAGCGTTCGCCGTTGCGTCGATGCATCACGGCGGCTTCGATCGACGGCGGCGGCTCGCGAGGCAGACTTCCGCTACCGCGCAGGCGCAGCGCAGCTTCCGTCGACGCTCCAGGGCGCTTTGCCGATGAACCGGCCACGGCCTACTCACGGGGACAAACGCAGCCCGCAGCGCAGGTCACTGCTTGCCGGCGTCGGCAGCGGCGAGCATCTCGCGGCACAGCTCGAGCACCGGGCCGCGCAACTCGGGACGCTTGAGTGCGTAGGCGAGGTTCGCGCGCAGGTAGCCGAGCTTGTCGCCCGCGTCGTGGCGG
>Ga0247829_10000395_pt1 | contig 16109 bp, 18 predicted proteins | sample 12C_Control_Day4_FD_207765 | JGI IMG/M metagenome (GOLD analysis project Ga0247829, IMG submission 207765) | Soil microbial communities from agricultural site in Penn Yan, New York, United States - 12C_Control_Day4 | ecosystem: Environmental > Terrestrial > Soil > Agricultural land | place... | reverse complement strand
GCCACATGTCGCCCCAATGCACCGCGCGCGCACCACGAATATCGGCGGCCCGAACGCGCTCTATGCGGTGCTGACCGACAAGGACGATGCCGGCGCGCGCGCGGTGCATTGGGGCGACATGTGGCATTACGCGATCGCGCGGCTGGTCGTGGCGGCGCGCGCCTATGGCCTTCGCCCCATCGACGGGCCGTTCGGGGATTTCTCCGACCCCGACGGCTACAAAGCGCAGGCCTATCGCGCCGCGGTGCTCGGCTGCGAGGGCAAATGGGCGATTCACCCGTCCCAGGTGGCGCTCGCCAACGAGGTGTTCAGCCCGAGCGAGGCGGAAGTCACAAAGGCCAAGCGCATACTGGAAGCCATGGAGCAGGCCAAGCGCGAGGGCAAGGGGGCCGTCGCGCTCGATGGCAAGCTGATCGACATCGCTTCGATCCGGCAGGCTGAGGTGCTGGTCCGCAAGGCGGAGCAGGTGAAGTCGGCCTGACGGCGGCTCGGCCGGAAGGAAATCCCGGCAATTTCCGTTCGCCTCGGCGCGGCTTCCATGCTAGCTGGAAGAAGCCGCTTCCGGCCGGACATGCGGTGATGGGGGCATGCCGACCTTTCTCGACTTTGAAAAGCCGATTGCCGAGCTGGAAGGCAAGATCGAGGAGCTGCGCCACCTCGCGACCTCGGGCGACATCAACATCGCCGAGGAGGTCTCGCGCCTCCAGACCAAGGTCGACCGACTGCTCCGGCAGACCTACGCCAAGCTCACCCCGTGGCAGAAGACGCTGGTTGCCCGTCACCCGGAGCGGCCGCACCTGAAGGACTATATCGAGGAGCTGGTGGAGGACTTCACGCCGCTGGCCGGCGACCGGCTCTATGCCGACGATGCCGCCATCATCGGGGGCATTGGCCGCTTCCGCGGCTGGTCGGCGATGATCCTGGGGCAGGAGAAGGGCTCAGACACCGAGACCCGCGTGAAGCACAATTTCGGCATGGCCAAGCCGGAAGGCTATCGCAAGGCGCAGCGGCTGATGCGCCTTGCCGACCGCTACAAGCTGCCGGTGCTGAGCCTTGTCGACACGCCAGGCGCCTATCCGGGCGTCGGCGCCGAGGAGCGCGGCCAGGCCGAGGCCATCGCCCGCTGCATCGCCACCTGCCTCGAGATCGAGGTGCCGCTGGTCTCGGTCGTCATCGGCGAGGGCGGCTCGGGCGGCGCGATCGCGCTGGCCGCGGCCAACACCGTGCTGATGCTCGAGCACGCGGTCTATTCCGTCATCTCACCGGAGGGCTGCGCTTCCATCCTCTGGCGCAGCGCCGAGCATGCGCAGGACGCCGCCGAGGCCCTTAAGCTGACCGCGGCCGACCTTCTGAAGCTGAAGGTGATCGATGGGATCATTCCCGAGCCCCTAGGCGGCGCGCATCGCGACCGGTCGTTTGCGATCGACGCGGTGGGCGATGCCATGGAAGGCGCACTCGCCGAGCTGCGCAGCGGGACAGACTACAAGGCGCATCGCCGCGCGAAGTTCCTGGCGATGGGGACTTCAGAAGTCAGATGACAGAAGTCAGAAGTCAGAAACCGCGGCCCTGATTCACTTGGTCTTGCGCGCGTCCTTATCGGCCAGCTTTGCCCGTACTTTCTCCTGCTCCTCGTGCGCCCTCTTCCGCAGATAGCAATTGCGTTTTGGATCCGCGCACCTATAGGCGCAGCGCGCTTCGAACTTGAGGAAGTGCGAGATGAAGGGACAGGTCTCGTAAACGATGGTCGGCATCGCATCTCCCAACACCGTACGGCCTCGCATGGTGTCAACCACACCCCGCGAAGGGGCCCGTGGCCAAAGTCAGAGGTCAGACGTCAGATTGAGCTGCGTATCGGACTTCTGTCTTCTGACTTCTGGCTTCTGAATCGAACTGCAGCGCCGCAAGACGGGCATAGAGCCCACCGGCGCGCACGAGCTCCTCATGGCGGCCGCTCTCCACGATCCTGCCCTGGTCCATCACCAGGATGCGATCGGCCTTGAGCACGGTCGCCAGCCGGTGCGCGATCACCAGCGTGGTGCGGCCAGCCATGAGCCGGTCGAGCGCGGCCTGCACCAGCCTTTCGCTCTCCGCATCCAGGGCGCTGGTCGCCTCGTCGAGCAGCAGCAAGGCGGGATCGCGGAGAATGGCGCGCGCGATGGCGATGCGCTGGCGCTGCCCGCCGGACAGGCGCACGCCGCGCTCGCCCAGCTGCGTTGCGAAGCCCTGCGGCAGCTTGTCGATGAACTCCGTCGCATGCGCCGCCTCGGCGGCCGCGCGGACCTCGGCATCGTGCGCCTCCGGCCGGCCATAGCGGATATTCTCCGACACATCGGCGGCGAAGATGATCGGCTCCTGCGCGACCAGGCCGATGCGCAGGCGCAGCTGCTGCGGCTCGACACGGCGCAGATCCACGCCATCGAAAAGAATGCGCCCCGCATCGGGATCGTAGAAGCGCAGAAGGAGCTGCAGGACGGTGGTCTTGCCGGCGCCGGACGGGCCGACCAGCGCCACCCGCTCGCCCGGCGCAATGCGGAAAGAGACCCCGTGCAAGGCGGGGCGGTCCGGGCGGCTCGGGTAACGGAAGGACAGATCGGCGAGCTCGACCGCCCCGCGCGGCGGAACTGGCAACGGTACCGGATGCTCCGGCGCGGCGATCCGCGGGCGCGTCTCCTTGAGCTCGCTCAAGCGCTCCATGGCCCCGGCGGCGCGCTGCGCGTCTGCCGCCACCTCCGACAGCGCGCCGACCGAGCCGGCGACGACGATGGCGTAGAAGACGAAGGCGGAGAGCTCGCCCGGACTGATGCGCCCGCTCACCACATCGTGCCCGCCCAGCCACAGCACGATCGACACGGCGCCGAAAACCAGCGCGATCACCGCCGCCGTCAGCAGCGCGCGCGCCCGCGTCCGCTTCGCGGCGACCGCGAATGCGGCCTCGACCCGCTCCGCGAAGCGGACCCGGTCGAGGCCCTCATGGGTGAAGGCCTGCACCGTGCGGATGCCGTGGAGGCTCTCATCGACAAAGCTGCCGAGCTCGGCGACCTGGTCCTGGCTCTCGCGCGAGAGGCGGCGCACCTTGCGGCCGAAGGTGAGGATCGGGATCAAAACCAGGGGGACGACGAGGAAGACGAGGCCCGTCAGCCGCGCATTGGTGACGAAGAGCAGCGTCGTGCCGCCAAGGAAGAGCAGCAGGTTGCGCAGAGCCACCGAAACCGAGCTGCCCACCAGCCCTTGAAGAACAGTGGTGTCGGCGGTCAGGCGCGTGATCACCTCGGCGGTGCGCACCTCCTCGAACCAGCCGGGCTCCAGGCCGACGACGCGGTCGAAGACGGCCCGGCGCAGATCGGCGACGACGCGCTCGCCGAGCCAGGTGACCAGGTAATAGCGGCCGTAGGTCGAGGCCGCGAGCACCAGGACCACGACGAGGAGGAGCAGGACGGCGCGGTCGATCAGCGCCGCCTCGCCGGTGCCGAAGCCGCGGTCGATCAAGACCTTGAGGCCCTGCCCTAATGCCAGGACCGTGATCGCCGCGACTGTGAGGCAGAGCGCGGCGCCCGCCATTTGCAGCCGGTAGGGCTTGAGGAAGGGCCATAGCGCCCGCAGCGGCCCCAGCGAGCGGGCGCGCGCGCGATCGGAGCCGGGTCTGGGGTCGAATCTGGCCATGGCAGGGTGCCCCCTCATAGACGCCACACCCCGGGCGCGGCAAGCCTCCAGACTTGCCTTAAACGCCGCACCCCGCTATAAACCGCGGCCTTCCGCCAGCCCCAGGACCGTTGCCATGAAGAAGAACATCCACCCCGACTATCATGAAATCACGGTGGTGATGACCGACGGTTCGAGCTTCAAGACCCGCTCGACTTGGGGCAAGGCCGGCGACACGCTCAGGCTCGATATCGACCCCAAGTCGCACCCGGCCTGGACGGGCGTGCACCGGCTCATCGACAGCGGTGGCCAGCTCGCCAAGTTCAAGAAGCGGTTCCAGGGCTTCGAGGCGAAGAAGTAGGGTCTTCCGCCGGCCTCTACCTATCTGAGCGCCCGCTCCAGCTCGGCCCTGCTCATGCGCGAGCGGCCCGGGACGTTCCGGCGCTGCGCCTCAGCATAGAGCTCCGCCCGGGACCGTCCCGACCGGGAGCGCTTACCGCCGAGATTGCGCGCGGTCTTCCTCGCGACATCTTTGGGCTGCTTGGAGAATTGCTTTCCCCGGCGTGTGTCGGCGCGCTTCTTGGCCGTCGTCCGGCGATGCTCCTGTGCGGTCAAGGCCTGGCGGGCCTTCTTCGGCAGATAGCGCTCCCCCGTTTGCGTCGATGTGCGTCCGGAGCGGGTGCCCCAGTCCTCCCTCGTCCAGACCGCCAGCGCATTGTCCTTCGACTTCCCGCCTTTGTAGCCGCCGCCACGGCGCTTGTATTCCTGGACGGCAAGCTGCGCCTTGCGGGCCGACCACTGGCCCTTGCGCCCGCCCTTCGCGCCGGCGGTCACCTGGCGCTTCACCTTCTCCCAGAGCTTGGGGTCCGATTTCTGAGCGGTTTTCCCCATCTGACTCCTGCCTTCCGGGCCGGCCAGGGAAATGGATCTGGGACAGCCTGCGGAACAGGGGATCCCCCTTGAACCGCCCGAAACTCTGCCTAAATCCGAGTGGTCCTGGGCGCCTCGAGGAGGGTCCGGGCAGAATCGGCGGGGCTCCGGCCCAACGGTGGACCCCGACGACCCATGTTGCTCAATGGAGGATATGGAGCCATGCGCACCTACGACCTTTCCCCTTTGTTCCGCTCGACCGTCGGCTTCGACCGCATGATGCAGCTGCTGGACGCGGCCGGCCGCGTGGAAGATTCCGCGCCGTCCTACCCGCCCTACAACATCGAGAAGACCGGCGAGAACGCCTATCGCGTGACCATGGCGGTCGCGGGCTTCTCGGCCGATGAGCTGAACATCACCGTTCAGGAAGGTGTGCTCACCGTCACTGGCAAGGCCGCGAAGGATGAGGAGCCCAAGCAGTTCCTGCATCGCGGCATCGCCCGGCGCGCCTTCGAGCGGCGCTTCGAGCTCGCCGACCACATCCAGGTCAACGGGGCCAATCTCGTGAACGGCCTGCTGCATATCGACCTGGTCCGCGAGGTGCCGGAGGCGATGAAGCCCCGCACCATCCAGATCGCGACGGGCAAGGCCCAGCCGCAGGTGATCGACAGCAAGGCGGCCTGACGCCGACCTGACGAACCTCGACCATCGGAGGGGCCGGGCGTCATCGCCCGGCCCTTTCTATGGGACCAGGCCGAGCACCAGCGCCGCCAGGCGCTCGGGCGTCTCCTCGGGCAGCATGTGCCCGATCCCGGCAAGCTCCTCATAGCGGGCGCCGGGTACCGCCTCCGCCAGCGCGCGGCCGCGCTTGGCCGGGGTCATCCTGTCCTTCTCGCCGGCAACGACCAGAACGGGGCAGCGGACATGGCTCAGCGCGCGGGCTGCGTTCCGATAGTCCTGGCAGGCCGCTAGATCGGCGGCGAGCACGCCTGGCAAGGCCGCCTCGAGCAGCCGGCGGCCGGCCTCAGCGCGCCCGTCCGCCTGCGCCGCCGGACCATAGCCCCAGCCGGCGATCATTTCCGCCGCGCGGCTCGGATCGATGCGTGCCGCCTCGAGCAGGGCCGGGTTGACCGGCATCTCGGCCGCCGCCCCGACCAGCGCCAGCCCACCGGCTGCCCGCCCGAGCTTTGCCGCTCCCTCCAACGCTACGAGCGCACCCATGCTGTGCCCCGCGAGCACGGGTCGTTCGAGCGCCAGGGATCGGGTCAAGCGGACCACCCAGGCCGCTAGATCGGAAATTGCGGCGAGGGGCGGGCCTTCTGACTGTCCATGTCCGGGGAGGTCGGGTGCGAGCGCCGATGCCCCTGCCGCAGCGAGCGCGGTAAGCATCGCGCGCCAGGCGCGATGGTCCATCCCGGATCCATGCAGGAGCAAAAGGGCGCGGTCTGGCTTCGGGCCTTCCCCGACTTCGGCCAGGAAGACTGCGGCCCCGTCCTGGATGAGGTGCCGTTCGCGCAGCTGTGTCGCGGAGGTCACGGGATACTAAAAAAAAACGGAGGGCCGCTACACTGGCGGCCCTCTCTTTCTCGAAACCTCGACCTGTTCAACTTGCCGACGGGGCGACGTTAGGGCCGGCGGCGGCCGAGGTCAAGGCGGAATCAGGCGCAAAAACGGCGCGCTTCCGCCAAGAAAATGGACGTACCCCCTTTCGGATAGGGAACAAACAGAAAGCCGCCGTCCCGAAGGGCGGCGGCTGAGTTTGAACAGGGAGGCGTCGAGAATGATCGGCGAACCGATCAGGGAACGGCAGCATGCGACCCCGCTCCCGAAGCCAACTTTGCGCCTGCACCCATTAACGATTGATGAATAAGGTTAACGGGACGAGCTTTTTTTTTACTGCGCCGTCCAGCCGCCATCGATAGTGATCGCCGCGCCCGTGATCTGCGCTGCCGCCTCCGAGCAGAGGAATAGGGTGAGCCCCGCGATCTGCTCTGGCCGCACGAACTCGCCCGAAGGCTGCGACTGCATCATCTGCCGGATAGCGACCTTGTCGTCTCCGCCGAGCGCTGCGGCGCGCGCATCGATCTGCTTCTGCGCGAGCGGCGTCAGCACCCAGGCGGGACAGATCGCGTTGCAGGTGATGCCGCTGCCGGCCGCCTCCAGCGCCGCCACCTTGGTCAGCCCGACCACGCCGTGCTTGGCCGCCACATAGGCCGACTTGTCGCGCGAGGCGACCAGCCCATGGGCGGAGGCGATGTTGATGATCCGTCCCCAGCCCGCCCGCCGCATTTGCGGCAGAGCCGCGCGGATCGCATGGAACGGGGCGGAGAGGTTGATCGCGATCACCGCGTCCCAGCGCTCGGTCGGGAAATGCTCGATCGGCGAGACATGCTGGATGCCGGCATTGTTGACCAGGATGTCGAGCCGGCCGAACCGCTCGATCGCGCTCTGAACCAGGGCGGCGACCTCCTCCGGCCGCTGCATGTCCGCGGGGTGATGGGCCGCCTCCGCCGCGCCCGCCTCTCGCATCTCGCGAACCAGGGACTCGACGAGCTGCGGCTCGCCGAGCCCGTTGAGGACGACCGCCGCGCCGGCCTCGGCCAGCCCGCGCGCGATGGCGAGCCCGATGCCGCTGGTCGAGCCGGTGACGATGGCAACCTTGCCGGAGAGCTGATTCACGGCTTGCGGGTACCGAACACCGAGCTGGCCGCATCCCGATGCGCCTTCTTCGCAGCGATCTTGGCCCGCGCCCGTTCGATCTCGCCGTTGAGCTGGGCGATATAGGCCTCGAGCTCGGCGATCGACAGGGGATCGAGATTGAGCGGCTCGATCCTCTTTTTGACCGGTTCCAGCTCGTCGGTGTCGATCGGCATGGGTCTTTCGCCTCCCTGCCTGTTCCCTTGCGGGCTAGGCTTCTTGTTTCCGCGGTGCCGCCATACTAGACCATCCCTCCCGGGTCGCCCAAGGCGGGGTGCGGCCCACCGGCTCACCGCAAGGACGTTCACGACGCATGGCGACCCAACTGCCCGACAGCATGTGCGCGATCGAGATCAAGGCGCCCGGCGGACCGGAGATGCTCGTCCCCGCATTGCGCCCGCTGCCGAAGCCCGGCAAGGGCGAGATCCTGGTGCGGGTCGCCGCCGCGGGCGTGAATCGCCCCGACGTGCTGCAGCGCCAGGGCGGCTACCCGCCGCCGAAAGGCGCCAGCGACATCCCGGGGTTGGAGATCGCCGGCACGGTCGTCGGCGTGGGTGAGGGCGCCACCCGCTGGGAGGAGGGCGACGAGATTTGCGCGCTCGTCGCGGGCGGGGGCTATGCCGAATATTGCACCGTGCCCGAGCCGCAGGCTCTGCCCATCCCCGCCGGCCTCGATCTCGCCCGCGCGGCGGCGCTGCCGGAGACCTTCTTCACCGTCTGGACCAATCTGTTCGAGCGCGGCCGGCTGGCCCAGGGCGAGACCTTCCTCGTCCATGGCGGCTCGAGCGGGATCGGCACCACGGCGATCCAGCTCGCCAAGGCATTCGGCGCGCGCGTCTTCGCCACCGCCGGCAACAAGATGAAATGCCAGGCTTGCGAGAAGCTCGGCGCCGAGCGGGCGATCAACTACCGCGAGGAGGATTTCGCCGCCGTCATCCAGGAGGCAACCGGCGGGCGCGGCGTCGACGTGATCTTGGACATGGTCGGGGGCGACTACATCCAGAAGAACATCGCGCTCTTGGCGATGGAGGGCCGGCTGGTGAACATCGCCTATCTCAAAGGCTCCAAGGTCGAAGTGAATTTCCTGCCGGTGATGCTGAAGCGGCTGACGATCACCGGCTCCACCCTGCGTCCCCGCTCCGTCGAGGAGAAGGGCGCCATCGCCCGCGCGCTGGAGCAGAAGGTCTGGCCGCTGATCGGGCAGGGCAGGATCCAGCCGGTCATCGAGGGGCGCTTCCCCCTTACCCGCGCGGCCGACGCCCACCGCCTCATGGAGACCAGCGCCCATATCGGCAAAATCGTGCTGGTCGTCTAGGCCGGCGCAATGCTAAGAGGGCGCCCGACGCCGCAGCGCCGACGAACCCCCTCCCGAAGCGCTGTTCGGCTCCTTATATCGATGGTTTCGGGTTTGAGCGCGGCTTTCGGCGCCCGGCCCGCGCCGCTCTCTCGCGCGGGCCTCGCTGGGCCACCCGTTCCGGCCGCACCTTGGAGGATCTTTGAGTGATGGCAAAGCCGCTGATGCCGAAGGCCACCGCAGTGTGGCTGATCAACAATACCGCGCTGACCTTTGACCAGATCGCGGAGTTCTGCGGCCTGCATCCCTTGGAGGTCCAGGGCATCGCCGACGGCGAGGTCGCGGTCGGCATGGTGGGCCTCGACCCTGTCGCCAACGGCCAGGTCACCCAGGCCGAGATCGACCGCTGCGTCGAGGACCCGAGCGCGCGCCTGCAGATGGCCAAGCGCGACATCCCGATGCCGGCGACCCGCACCAAAGGCCCGCGCTACACGCCTGTCTCCAAGCGGCAGGACAAGCCGGACGCGATCGCCTGGCTGCTGAGGCACCATCCCGAGCTCGCCGACAGCCAGATCGCGCGCCTGATCGGCACCACCAAGCCGACCATCCAGGCGATCCGCGACCGCACCCACTGGAACGCGCCCAACATCCGGCCGAAGGACCCGGTGCTGCTCGGCCTCTGCACCCAGACCGACCTCAATTCGGCGGTCGAGAAGGCGCGCCGCACCGCCGCCCGTCGTGGCGGCGGCCAGGCGCCCGAGGGCGAGGAGGCGACCGAGACGGAGCAGCCGGCCTCGGGGGCGTGATCGTCGGAGCAGGCACCCCCCTTGCAGGGTGGGTGGAAAATCAGACCTCAGAAGTCAGAAAATAGACGACGGAACGAACCTCTTTCTGACTTCTGGCTTCTGAATTCTGACTTCTGACCTCTCAGCATGTCCCTCGTCACCCTGATCGGCTCGGTTGCGGCGCTGTGCTCGATGGTGAGCTTCGTGCCGCAGGCCTGGAAAATCATCCGCACGCGCGACACCAGCGGGCTCTCGGCGCGCATGTATGCGGTGACGGTGACCGGCTTCTCGCTGTGGCTCGCCTACGAGATCCTCATGGGCGCGTGGCCGCTGATCGTCACCAATGCGGTGTGCCTGGCGCTCGCGGCCTTTATCCTGTTGATGCGGATCCTGCCGCAACGCAAGAAGGAGGCCGTAGCTGACCTCCTTGATCCCGGCGCCTGAATCGTCACCCCAGCGCCTGCTTCAGGAACTCCAGCGTCCGCTTCAGCGCGACCTGCGCGTCGTCCTTGTCGTAATTGGCGCCGGTCGGATTAGCGAAGGCGTGATCGGCATCGTACCAGTGCACGGTGAGAGGCTTGCCGGCCTCTTTCATCGCCCGCTCGAAACCGGCGACCATCTCGCGGGTGATGAACTTGTCCTTCTCGCCGAAATGGCCGAGCACCGGGCCGGCGACCGATTTCACCTCTGCCGCGCTTTGCGGCAGCTGCCCGTAATAGATCACCGTCGCCTCGACGGGCGTCGCTATCGCGGCGTTGATCGCCCAGCCGCCGCCGAAGCACCAGCCGATGGTGGCGACCTTCCCGTTCACCGCCGGGTTGGCGCGCAGCCACTCGATCCAGGAGACCAGCGTGTCGGTCGCCTTCTTGTTATCGACCGACTGCATCAGCGCCTGCGCCTCCTGCGGGCTGGTCGCGACCGATCCGCCGTAGAGGTCGGCCGCGAGCGCGACATAGCCCTCCTTAGCGAACTCGGCGGCCATGGTCTTGATCTCGTTGTTGAGGCCCCACCATTCGTGGATCAGCAGCAAGGCCGCGGCGGGTTGCGTGGCGGGCAGCGCGATGGCGCCGGAGACCGTCTCCCCGCCCTTGGTGGTGATCGACACGGTCTCGGTCGCCTCGGCGGCAAGGGCCGCCAGGCGCGGATCGGCGAGAATGGCGGCGAGGGGAAGACCGGCGAGGCCGGTCATCAGCGTGCGTCGGGCGAGCATGGTGGGCAGCTCCCTTCAGAAGATCGGGATCGACAAGGCCATCGATCAGGCGATCATCTTTGCGCAGGGCGCGTCCGACAACCCCTCGACGTGGAAATTCGAGAGTAGCTGAAGCCCCGTGCGTCTAGGCGGCTTCGCGGCGAGCCTTGGCGCGCTCCACCCGGCGCTTGAGGCGCAGCGCCTCTTCGCCCAGGCGGGAGTCGGCGGTTCCGAGCAGAAAGGCGTCAATGCCGCCATTATGCTCGATGGTGCGGATCGCGTTGGTGCTGAGCCTCAGGCGCACGGAATGCCCAAGCGCGTCGCTGAGGAAGGAGGCCCGCTGCAGGTTCGGGCGGAAGGTCCGCCGGGTCTTGTTGTTGGCGTGGCTCACATTGTTGCCGGTCTGTACGCCCTTGCCGGTGATCATGCAGCGCCGTGCCATGGCCCAAATCCTTTGAATCGGGGAAAATCCGTGCGGCGCCGAAAGGCGGCCACCGCCTCGACGCGGGCGGGTTTTTACGCGAGCGGACGGGCCAGCGTCAAGGCTTGCGGGCGCCGGGATCAAGGAGTTCGGCCACGATCGACCGGGCCGCGGCCCGAGGCGTGAGGCGGCCCGCGGCCACCTCCCGCTCGAGCGCTGCAAGGCGATCGCCCAGGCCAGCCCGGCTCAGCGCGGCCTTCAGCTCCTCCTCGATCTCGCCCGAAAGCTGCCGAACCGCCTGCGCGCCGCGCCGCGCAGCGATGGCCGCACGCCCGAGCGCCGCGCCGAACCGCTCGATCTCGGCCCAGAGCTCGGCGATGCCCACGCCGGTCAGGGCCGAGCAGGTGCGCGCGACGGGGGTCCAGCCGCCCTGCGGCCGGATCAGCCTAAGGGCGTGCTGATACTCGGCGGCGGTGCGCCCAGCCTGCTCCAGCATCGCGCCATCGGCCTTCGTCACCGCAAGGATGTCCGCCGTCTCCATGATGCCCCGCTTGATCCCCTGCAGCTCGTCGCCGCCGCCGGGAGGGACCAGCAGCAGCACGAGATCGACGAGGTCGGCGATGGCGGTCTCCGATTGGCCGAGCCCGACCGTTTCGACGATGATGCGGCCATAGCCTGCCGCCTCGCAGAGGCGCACCGCCTCCGCCGTGCGCCGGGCGACGCCGCCGAGCCGGCCCGCCGCCGGAGAGGGCCGGATGAAGGCCGCATCCGCGCGCGAGAGCTCGGCCATGCGGGTCTTGTCGCCGAGGATCGAGCCGCCGCTGACCGGCGAGGAGGGATCGACGGCCAGCACGGCCAAGCGGTGCCCGTGCCCGATCGCGTGCAGGCCGAGCGTTTCGATCAAAGTGGATTTGCCGACGCCGGGGGCGCCGGCGATGCCGATCCTGAGGCTTTCGACCCCGGGCTGCGGCAGCGCCGCCATCAGAGCATCGGCGGCAGCGCGGTCGCCGGGCCGCGTCGATTCGACCAGCGTGATGGCGCGAGCAAGCGCCCGACGGTCTCCCGAGGCGATGCGGCGCGCCAGCGCGCGCGCCGATGCCTCCTCGTCAGGCGGTGCGGAAGGCCTGCGCATGGTCACGCGCGAAAACCGCGAAGGAGCGCGGCGGCTGGTTGGTGATGCGGCGGATGTGATCGGTCGTGTGCATCCCGGACCCCGCGCGGAACACGGCATAGAGCTCGTTCAGGGCGTCGGCCAGCCAGCCGGGCGTGCCGAAGCCCTCGAGCCGGCGCTTGAACTCCTCGGGCGCGATCGGGTCATAGCGGATCGGGCGCTCGGCGACTGCGCTCAGCAGCTCGGCGACCTCGAACCAGGTGATGGCGTCAGGCCCGGTCAGGTCATAGGCCTTGCCCTCATGCCCGGCCTCGACCACGACCCGCACGATCACAGCGGCGATGTCGCGCGCATCGATCTGGGCGACCGCCGCCCCCGCCGCGGGCAGCGCGAAGGCGCCCGTCTTGCGGATGCCGCCCGCCAAAAGGAGGATGTTCTGCATGAAATAGGCCGGCCGGACGATGGTCCAGGGCAGGCCGGAATCCTGGATCGCCCGCTCGATCGCGCCGTGCCACCGCCCCATCGTGGTGGGCGCCTCAGGGTCCGCGCCGACCCCCGAGAGCTTGATGATGTGGGGGCGCGAGGGCGCGCGTGCTGCCGCCTCGACCAGGTTGGTCTGCAAGCGCACCATATCCTGGCTGAAGCTGGAGATGAGGACGACTTTCTCGACGCCGTCCAGCGCCGGCGCAAGGCTTGCGGGGTCGGCGAGATCGCCTTGCGCGAACTCGACGGTGGCGAGCTTCAGCGCCCGCGCCTTCTCCAGATCGCGGACCAGGGCGCGCGTCTCGAAATCCGCTGCGGCGATGGATTCGAGCACCAGCCGCCCGACCGTGCCGGTGCCTCCGACCACCAGGATCATGCCTGCAAATCCTTTTCCGTGTCTGGTGCGCCGGGACCCAGCGGCTGGCCGTAGCTGAACTCGACCATGGTGCCGTCAGGGTCCACCACTCCGCAATAATATCCCACCGGCCAGGGCTCCTGCTTGGGCGGCCAGAGCAGCCGCCCCTCTTCCTTGGCCCGCCGGGCGATGGCATCGACCGCCGCGCGGCTGGCGAGCGCGAAGCCGAGATGGCTGTAATCGCCCTCGGCCGGCGTCCGGCCGCGCCCTCCCGGCATCACCACGAGGATGAAGTCGTGCTCGCGACCGGCCTCGGCCAGCCAGACCACGCGCGTGCCGCGGTCGGTCCGGTCATGCACGATGGAGAGGCCGCAATAATCGCGGTAGAAGGCGATGGTGGCCTCGAGGTCCCGCGCCTGCAACGCGATATGGGTGAGGCTGGGCCCGCGCGCGCTCATCGCGCCTCGACCAGCCGCTCACGCTCGGCCGCCTCTTGCTGGCGCCGCCACATGGCGGCGTAGCGGCCGTTCTGGGCCAGCAGCATGCCATGCCTCCCGCGCTCCACGACCCGGCCCTGATCGAGCACCAGGATCTCGTCGGCGTCCACCACCGTCGAGAGCCGATGCGCAATGACAAGGGTGGTTCGGTCGGCCGAGACCTCGGCGAGGCTCGCCTGGATCGCCTTTTCGGTGTGGGTGTCGAGCGCGGAGGTCGCCTCGTCGAAGATGAGGATCGCCGGACGTTTGAGGATCGTCCGCGCGATGGCGACGCGCTGCTTTTCGCCGCCGGAGAGCTTTAGGCCCCGCTCGCCGACGCGGGTCTCGTAGCCGTCGGGCAGCGAGCGGATGAACTGGTCGATCTTGGCGAGCCGCGCCGCCTCCTCCACCTCCGCGCGCGTCGCCTCGGGATTGCCGTAGGCGATGTTGTAGAAGATGGTGTCGTTGAACAGCACCGTGTCCTGCGGAACGATGCCGATCGCGGCCCTGAGCGAGGTCTGCGTCACGTCGCGGATGTCCTGCCCGTCCACCAGCACGCACCCGTCCGTGACGTCGTAGAAGCGGAACAAGAGCCGCGCGATGGTGGACTTGCCGGAGCCGCTGGGCCCGACGATGGCGAGCGTGCGGCCCGGCGGGACAGTGAAGCTCACCTCCCGGAGGATCGGGCGGCGCGCGTCGTAGCCGAAATCCACCCGCTCGAACCGCACCTCGCCGCCGGTGAGGCGGAGCGGACCCGCACCCGGCCGGTCCGCCACCTCCTCCGGCACGCCTAGAAGGCGGAACATCTGCTCCATGTCGATGAGGGACTGCTTGATCTCGCGATAGACGGTGCCAAGCCAGTTGAGCGGCATGTAGAGCTGGATCAGGTAGCTGTTCACCAGCACGAAGTCGCCGACCGTCATGCGGCCGGCGCGGACCTCGACCGCCGCCATGATCATCATCACCGAGACGCCGATGGAGATGATCGCGGTCTGCCCGACATTGAGGAAGGCGAGGCTGGTCTCGCTCTTGACCGCCGCCTTCTCGTAAATGCGAAGGGCGCCGTCGAAGCGCCGCGCCTCATGCTCCTCATTGCCGAAATATTTGACGGTCTCGAAGTTGAGGAGGCTGTCGATGGCCTTGGTCGAGGCCTCGCTGTCGCTCTCGTTCATGGCGCGGCGGAACTTGATGCGCCATTCGGTGATCGCGAAGGTGAACCAGACATAGCCGGCAACCGTGATCAGCGTCACGGCCATGAAACGCCAGTCGAACATGTACCAGAGGATGCCGGAGACCAGCGCGATCTCCAGCAGCGTCGGCAAGACCGAGAAGAGGACGTAGGACAGGAGGAAATCGATGCCTTTGGTGCCGCGCTCGATGGCCCGGCTGAGGCCGCCCGTCTGCCGGTCCAGGTGGAAGCGCAGGCTCAAGGCGTGGAGGTGCCGGAAGGTGGCGAGCGCGACCGTGCGGATCGCGCGCTGCGCGACCTTGGAGAAGACCGCGTCGCGCAACTCGCCGAAGGCGAGGCTGAGGATGCGTGCCAACCCATAGGCGAGGATGGCGCCCAAGGGGAGAGCGATCAGCACCTTGTCCTCGAGCGACAGGGCGTCGACGGCCTCCTTCATGAAGACCGGGACGTACACGGTCGCGACCTTGGCCGCGGCCAGAAAGATCAGCGCGAGGACGACCCTGATCTTGAGATCGGTCCGGCCGCGCGGCCACAAATATGGCGCGAGGCTCTTCAGTCCATGGAGCTGGCCGCGCCAGCTCTCGGGCTCGGCGGCGGCGGGATCGGCGAAGGAACGCATGAATCACTCGGACGAAATGGAGACCTGCCGGCTGGTCAGCAGGCAATGCTAAGATAGGGCTTTTCGGGGCCCATGCCACCCGTGAAGCCAAGGAGGACGCTCGCTTCATCCGCGCGACACAAGAGCGAGGCGCTCGCATCCGCCCACGAAGTGGCGCTCGACCTTTTCAAAGCCGGGCTCCTTCGCAGACAAGGCATGCAGCGGTTCGATCAGATGTGCCTTGTCTTGGCCAAGGCGGCGAAACTCCGGCAGAAGCAGGATGACTAGGAACCGCCCCTTCCCGCCTCGATGAGCTTGACCAACGCGCTGTGATCGAGGTCGCCCCAGCCGCGGGCGATCATCTCGTCCCAGAGGGTGAGACTGAGGGCCGAAGCCGGCAGCTCCAACCCCAAGGACCGCGCCAATGCCAGCGCCTGGTCCACATCCTTGCGTTGGATCTTCACGCGCCCGCCCGGCTCGAAGGCTTGGGTCAACATCCGCTCGCCATGCACTTCGAGGATGCGCGATTCGGCAAAGCCGCCGCGGATCGCCTCGCGCACGCGCGCGGGATCGACCCCGGCGCGCTTGGCCAGCGTCAATGCCTCGGCGACCGCGCCGATCGTGAGCGCGACGATGATCTGATTTGCGGCCTTGGCCACCTGGCCTGCGCCGATCCCGCCCACATGCGTGATGCGGGTGCCGAGCCGCTCCAGGACCGGCCGGGCGCGCGCGAGCGCCGCCTCCGAGCCGCCCGCCATGATCGTCAACCGGGCCTCGCGCGCCGCGGGCTCGCCGCCCGAGACCGGTGCATCGACATAGTCCGCTTGCGCCAGCCGCGCGGCGAAGTCGCGCGTGGCGGTCACCGCGGTCGTGCCCATGTCGATCACCAGCGAGCCCCGCGCCAGCCCTTCGGCGGCGCCGTCCGGCCCGAACAGCGCGCCTTCGACCGCCGTCGTGTCCGTGACCATCAGGATGAGCGTGTCCGCCGCGCGCGCAGCGTCG
>Ga0247829_10000394_pt1 | contig 16125 bp, 15 predicted proteins | sample 12C_Control_Day4_FD_207765 | JGI IMG/M metagenome (GOLD analysis project Ga0247829, IMG submission 207765) | Soil microbial communities from agricultural site in Penn Yan, New York, United States - 12C_Control_Day4 | ecosystem: Environmental > Terrestrial > Soil > Agricultural land | place... | reverse complement strand
GAGGCCGAGCTGCGCCTCAGGGCCGCCGAGGGCAACCTCTCCCGCATCAGCGACATCCTGGGCCAGCTCTCCTCGCAGATCGAAAGCCTGAAGCGGCAGGCCCGCGCGGCGCGGCGGTACAAGGAGATATCGGCCGAGATCCGCAAGCTCGACGCCATAGTCTTCCACCTGCGCTGGCAGGAGGCCCAGTCGCAGGTCGACAGCGAGGAGGCCGAGCTTGCCGCCGCGCTGGAGAAGGTGGGCCGCGCTACCGAGGCCGAGGCCAAGGCGATCAGGGCCGAGGCGGAGGCCGCCGACAGGCTGCCGCCCTTGCGCGAGGCCGAGGCCGCCAAGGGCGCCGTCCTCGCCCGCTTCCGCATCGAGCAGGAGAACCTCGAGCGCGAGGCCAAGCGCACGGCCGAGCGCCAGCGCGAGCTCGCCGCCCGCGCCGAGCAGCTTGCCCGCGACAAGGCCCGCGAGCTGGCGCTGATAGCAGAGGCCAAGGAGACGATCGCCCGCCTCGACGCCGAGACGGCCTCGCTCGCCAACACCGCCCGCCTCGCCGCCGACTTCGAGCAGAAGGCGCTTGCCGCCCACGATGAGGCCGAGAGCACCCTCAAGAGTGCCGAAGCGCGCCTCACCTCGGTCACGACCGCCGTTGCCGAGGCGCGGGCCCGCCGTCAGAGCCTCGAGACGCAGAAGAACGAGCGGCGCGAGCAGATCGCCAAGCTCGAGCGCCAACTCACCGCCCTCGACGTGCAGACCCGCGAGATCGTGGGCCGCGCGCCCGACGCCTCCAAGCTCAAGGCCGCCGCCGAGCTCGGCCAGCGCCTGATGGCCGAGATCGCCAACATCGAGACCGAGACGCTCGCCGCCGAGGAGGCCGTGCAGTCGGCTGCCGCCGATTCCCGCTCCAAGAGTGACGCCGCCGCGCAGGCGAGCCTCGCCGCAGGCCAGCTCACGACCGAGGTGGAGACGCTCGCCAAGCTGCTCACCCCGGCAGGCGATGCCGCCCTGCCGCCGGTGCTCGACCAGATCAAGGTGGAGGCGGGCTACGAGATGGCGCTCGCCGCCGCGCTCGGCGACGACCTCGATGCGCCGCTCTCGGGCGAGGCGCCGCGGCACTGGCGCTTGAATGCCGCCCCGGACAAGGACCCGGCGCTGCCTGCCGACGTCGAGCCGCTCGGCCCCCACGTCGAGGGCCCGCCGGAGCTGACCCGACGCCTGGCCCAGATCGGTGTCGTCGCCGCCGCGGACGGCGCCCGGCTGCAGCGCGAGCTGAAGACCGGCCAGCGTCTCGTCTCCGTCGAAGGCCACCTGTGGCGCTGGGACGGCTTCATCGCCGCAGCCCAAGTATCCACGGCTGCCGCCACGCGGCTTGCCGAGCGCAGCCGGCTCGGCGCGCTCGCCCGTGAGGAGGAGGCCACACGTGCCGCCGCCGAGGCGGCGCGCAACGAATCAGATGCCGCTGCCGAGCTGCTCGCCGCCACCCAGTCCGAGGAGAAGCGTCTGCGGCAGCTGTGGCGCGAGGCGCAGGGCAAGATGGCCCAGACCCGCGACGTGCTGACCGCCATGGAGCGGCAGGCGCGCGAGACCGAGGCCAAGATCGCCGCCGTGTCGGACGCGAGGGGCCGCGCCGAGGAGGCGCTGGTGGAGTCGCACGAGCTGCTCGGCCAGACCGAGGCTGCGCTGGCAGCGCTCTCCGGCACGGATGCGCTGGAGGCGGACTTGGCGGCCACCCAGGCGCAGACCGCCTCGCTGCGCTCCCGCGTCACCGAGTCCCGCACCGAGCTCATCACGCTCGAGCGCGAGCATCGCGCCCGCACCGAGCGCAGCGCCGCCATCGCTCTCGAGCACGAGCGCTGGAAGACGCGCTCGGCCGGCGCCGAGCAGCAGATCGCGACCCTGGCGGAGCGCAGCGGCGAGGCCGAGACCGAGATCGCCAAGCTCGCCGGGCTGCCGGCCCAGATCGAGGAGCAGCGCCAGAAGCTCATGAGCGAGCTTGCCGCCGCCGAGCTGAGCCGCCAAGCGGCCGCCGACGAGCTTGCCGCCGCCGACACCGCCCAGCGCCAGGCAGGCCAGGAGCTGCGCGCCGCCCAGGCCGCCGTCGCCGACGAGCGCGAGGCCCGCGCCCGCACCGAGGCCAGGCTCGAGAATGCGCGGGCACGCCGGTCCGAGGAGGCGCGCCGCATCCGCGAGCAGCTGAGCTGTGCACCCGATGCCTGCCTCGGGCTTGCCGGCCTCGCCGAGCGCGCCGAGCTGCCCTCCCTCGAAAGCGCGGACAGCCAGCTCACCAAGCTCAAGGCCGACCGCGAGCGTCTGGGCGGCGTCAACCTGCAGGCCGACGATGATCTCACCGGCCTCAGCCAGCAGTTCGAAGGCCTCGACAAGGAGAAGAGCGACGTCGAGGCCGCGATCGCCAAGCTGCGCGCGGGCATCGGCCAGATCAACGGCGAGGGCCGCACCCGCCTGCAGGCAGCCTTCGATTCCGTCAACGCCCACTTCCAGAACCTGTTCGCGACGCTGTTTGGCGGCGGCGAGGCCCGGCTCGAGATGATCGAGGGCGAGGACCCGCTGGAGGGCGGCCTGGAGATCGTCGCCAAGCCGCCCGGCAAGAAGCCGGCGACTCTCTCCCTGCTGTCGGGCGGCGAGCAATCGCTGACGGCGCTGGCGCTGATCTTCGCGGTGTTCCTGACCAACCCGTCGCCGATCTGCGTGCTCGACGAGGTCGACGCGCCGCTCGACGACGCCAACGTCGACCGCTTCTGCACGCTGATGGAGAAGATGGCGGCCGACACCGCCACCCGCTTCCTCGTCATCACCCACCACCCCATGACCATGGCGCGCATGAACCGCCTGTTCGGCGTCACCATGGGCGAGAAGGGCGTGAGCCAGCTCGTCTCCGTCGACCTGGAGACAGCGCAGAAGTTCACCGTCGCGGCTTGAGGGGAGTCCCCTCTCCCCGCGTGCCCTCGGGCTCCCCACACGTGAGCACTGGGGCACAGCTGACCCGAGGGCGTGCGGGGAGAGGGAGGATCGTGTAGGTATGGACGTCCTCGTCGATCTCGATGGCACGCTGGTGGACCCGAAGCCGGGGCTGATCGGCTCGTTCCAGTACGCCTTGCGACGCCTCGGTGCGCCGGTACCGCCGGCAGACGAGCTGACCTGGGTGATCGGCCCGCCGTTGCGCGTCTCCTTCCCCAAGGTGCTTGGCGACGCCATGCGGACGGAAGAGGCGCTGGCCCACTACCGCGAGCACTACCGCAACGGCGCCATGTACGACGCCATCGTGTACGATGGCATTGTCGAGGCCCTCGAACGCCTTTCCGCATCAGGCTGCCGCCTGATCGTGGCAACGTCGAAGCCTCACGCCTTCGCGCGGCCGATCCTCGAGCGCCTGGGTCTGGCCCGCCATTTCGCCGCCGCCCACGGCCCCGAGCTCGACGGCACCAACGACCACAAGGCCGACCTGATCGCTCACATCATCGCCCGCGAGGGCATCGACCCAGCGCGGGCCGTCATGATCGGCGACCGCGAGTTCGACGTGATCGCGGCGGCCCGCAACGGCATTCCCGCCATCGGCGTCACCTGGGGTTACGGCAGCGCGGAGGAGCTGAGCTCGGCCGGCGCCGTCGCCCTTTGCGATCGCCCGTCGGAGCTGCCCGAGACGGTGCTGGCGCGGGCCTTGGGGTCGGACCCTATGGCGCCGTCGAGATCCGAAGGGAGCGGGGTGCGATAGGGGTCTGACCCCATATCCACGGCCGGCATCGTCAATCTGCCATCGTGCAGCCCTATACTCGCACTAGCCATATCTCGGCTGGCCATTGCAGCGCGACGCGACGAGTAAAACGGGGGGGCGGTCATGTTCTGGTTATCTGCATTGTCGGCGGTTGCCCTGGCTGCCTCTCTCGCATTTTCCTCTGCGGCGCTGGCGCAGACCGCCGCAGCGCCGCCCTGCTCACAGAGCAACGTCGCCTGCCAATGCTCCTACAAGTGCTGCGGCGAGGAACGCTGCGACGGCTCGGTCTGCAGCAGCTGCGTGGTCGATTGCGTGCGCCGCCAGCAGCCCAACGACACGCGCTCCGCATCGCTCAAGGCCCGCTGCGCCAACATCATGACGCGCGGCTTCAAGCGGCCCTAGCCGCACATCTGGACGCCGCGGTACGGCGAGGCGGCACACATCGATGGCTCTCGGAGGATGGGATGAGCGAGGCAGTCGCGACTCGTGAGAGCGGAGGAGTGTTCGCGGGGTTCGCCGGGCTGGCGCGGGCTCTCAGCGCGCTGCGGGCGCCGTTCGCCATGGCAGGGCTGACGATCCTGGCGCTGTGGCTGCCGCAGCAGGTGCGCGAGGTGTACCGCGTGCTGGCGCAGCCGGTGGCGGCTCAACCGTCGACCCTGCAGTGGCAGTGGGTGCTGGCGGCGGTGTCGCTGGGCCTGCTGGCGATCGTGCTGTGGCAGGCGAGCCGCGAGATCGCGCACCTGGCCTCCGCGGACCAGAGCCTCGATCGGCAGCCGGTCGCAAAGGCGGTGCTGGATTGGGCGCCCCGGCTGTTCGCCACGGCCCCCTTCGTCGGCGTCGCGCTCGGCACCTGGTACAGCTTCCTCCCCAGCAAGCGCACGGACGACGATGGCGTCCCGGCCGTGCTCCTGCCGATCTTCAAGGATGCCGGCGCACTGCAGGCGGCGCTGGCCACCCAGGCCATGCTGGCGTGCGCGGCGGCGCTCGCCGTGTTCGTCGTGATCACGCTGTTCGAGCGCATCTTTCTGCGGATCGGGCCGGCGCGGCAGCTGACGGAGACCAAAGCCCGCAAGCTGTCGCTCATCAACAACTGGTTCCTGTTTCCGCTCGTCGGCGTCGTCTCGATGGTGGCGTTCGCCCTCTATCCCGACATCCTGCCGCAATACTTCGGCGTGATCCCGATCTTTGCCCTGTGGGTGACGATCGTCACGGTCCTGGCGTGCGCGGGCACGCGCTTCCACGACGTCTCCGGCATTCCCGTCATCACGATTGCCGTGCTGGCCGTGTTCCTGTTCCAGTTCGCCGGCTGGAGCGACAACCACAAGTTCCGCCACAGCGACACCGCGACCGTGAAGCGCCCCGCGCTCGACGAGGCCTTCGCCGACTGGATCGCCTCCCGCAAGGATGCCGCGGCCTACCAGGGCAAGACCTATCCCATCTACATCGTCGCGGCGCAGGGCGGGGGCATCTACGCGGCATACCGCACGGCCAAGATCCTCGCGCGCCTGCAGGACCTCTGTCCCAACTTCGCCCAGCACGTGTTCGCCATCAGCTCGGTCTCGGGCGGGAGCCTGGGCGCTGGGATCTTCTCGGCCCTGGTGCAGAGAAAGCCCGGCAACGTGGAGCCGCAGGCGTGCAAGCAGGCCTACGGGGACGCTCCCGGCCCGCTCGAAAGCGAGACGCAGAAGCTGCTGTCGGACGACTACCTGTCCCCGCTGGTGTGGTCGGGCCTGTTCCCCGACTTCGTGCAGCGCTTCCTCCCGGTCCCGATCTACGCCTGGGATCGCGCGGTGACGCTCGAGAAGAGCTTCGAGACCGCATGGAAGACGCACATCGGCGGCGACAACCCGTTCGCGAGATCGTTCTTTGCCCTGTGCGGACCCGGCTCGACCAAGTGCCCCAGGGAGGACGCCGCGGCCCCGGCGCTGTTCCTCAACACCACGAACGTGGAGACCGGCGCGCAGATGGTGCTGAGCCCGACCTGGCTGGGGCAGGCCTACATCCTCGGCACGGGCGTCATCGAGGACTTCCACCGCAAGTCCGCCGTCATCAAGGACATTCCGCTCAGCACCGCGATCGGCCTGAGCGCGCGCTTCCCGTGGATCCTGCCGGTGGGCTGGTACGAGTTCACCATTCCCCCGCCGCTCGGCACCAACGAGAAGCCGCAGAACCGCCGTCTGACCTTCGTCGACGGCGGCTACTCGGAGGGCTCCGGCGCCGCCACGGCGGAGAACCTGGCCCAGTACCTCGTCAAGTACGCCGAGTTCAACCCGCAGGCGATGCGGGGGCTCAAGATCGCCCCCAAGATCATCATGATCGGCGGCAGCTACGAGCCGGTGGACCAGTTCTACCAGACCGAGGCCTACAGGCGCTCCTATGACGAGGCCACGGCACCTCTCGAGGCCCTGCTGCGGGCCTGGGGGTCGCGCAGCACGACGGTCGCCATCGAGGCCGGATTGGACAGGACTGCGGGGCCCTACACGGCCAGGCTGGTGCAGTTCGACAACGAGTACATACCCCTGCCGCTCGGCTGGCAGATCGGCACGCTGTCGCGCAAATACCTGGACCTGTTCACGGGCCGGCCGCAGAACTGCGTGCGCAGGCCGGCCGGCGATGTCGGCGACGACGAGGCCCGCGGCGCGCTCGCCGTCATCAACAGCAACGACTGCATGGTGCGGGAGGTGATCGAGGACCTCCAGCCGGGCCCCGCCACGTCCGGCACCCGCTGAGCGCGCGGTCCAATTGTCGCACGGCGGAGCAACGCCCCTCCTTGCGCGGAATGCGCATCCTTGCCGCGGGCGTCCAGGACCGCGCTTTCTTGACACCCTGGGGACCCGTCCCTAATGTGCGGCCGCGTTCGATGGGCCCCCCGGGGGGAGTCGGGTCTTGGAGCCGCCTCCCACCGAGGACGTGAGTCGTATGCCCGATCCAGCCAAAGACCGAAGCTCTGGCCCCGGCCAGATGAGCCCTGAGGAGTTGGCTGCGTTCGAGCACCGGGTCTCCGACCTCGGTGAGCGCCTGGACAAGGTCAAGGCGCAGCAGAAGGCAGACGCGCAAGCCGATCTCGATGCCGAGACGCGCGGGCGCGGCATGGCCTACGGCATGCGCATGTCGGCCGAGCTCGTCGGCGCGGTGATCGTCGGTGGTTTCATCGGCATCGGATTGGACTGGTTGTTGGGCACGAAGCCCTGGCTGTTTCTGCTGTTCTTCGTGCTGGGATTTGCCGCCGGCGTGCTCAACGTGGTGAGAGCCTACGAGCGCATGCAGGCCGAGATCAGGGCCCGGACCGGCGGCAGGCTGGGGCCGACAGTGCGGGACGACGAGGACTGAGGGGGAGGACGTGGCAGCAGCGCAGGGGGGCAACCAAGGTACCGGCATGCCCGATCCCATCCACCAGTTCGAGATCCATCCGCTCATCCCCATCAAGGCCTTCGGCTGGGATATCTCCTTCACCAACTCTTCGCTGTTCATGCTGCTGGCGGTGGTGCTGACGGCCATCTTCTTCCTCACCTCCATGCGCGCCCGCTCGCTGGTGCCGACCCGCATGCAGTCGATGGCGGAGGTCAGCTACGAGTTCGTGGCCGGCATGCTGCGCGAGAGCACGGGCGAGGCCGGGATGAAGTATTTCCCGCTCGTCTTCACGCTCTTCATCTTCATCTTCGTCTGCAACATGCTGGGCATGATCCCCGGCTTCTTCACGGTGACGAGCCACATCGTCGTCACCGCCGCGCTTGCCGGCCTCGTGTTCCTCACGGTGCTGGCCGTCGGCTTCGCCAAGAACGGCGTCAAGTTCCTCAAGCTGTTCGTGCCCGAGGGCGTGCCGATCTACGTGCTGCCGCTGGTGACGCTGATCGAGATCATCTCGTTCCTGTCGCGCCCGATCAGCCACTCGGTGCGGCTGTTTGCCAACATGCTCGCCGGCCACATCACGCTCAAGGTGTTCGGCGGATTCGTCGTCATGCTGCTGGGCGCCGGCAGTTTCGCGGCCCTGTCGCCGCTGCCGCTGCTGATGGCGGTGGCGCTGACCGCGCTGGAGGTGCTGGTGGCGTTCCTGCAGGCCTACGTCTTCACCATGCTGACCTGCATGTACCTCAACGACGCGCTGCATCCGGGACACTAGATCAAGACGCTTCACCGCTTACCCGCTCAACCCACGAAAGGGAGTAGACATCCATGGATCCCGCCTCCGCGAAGCTCATCGGCGCCGGCCTTGCCGCCATCGGCACGGGAGCTGCCGCCATCGGCGTCGGCAACCTGTTCGGCCAGTTCCTGCAGGGCGCGCTGCGCAACCCCTCCGCTGCCGACGGCCAGTTCGGACGCCTGATCTTCGGCTTCGCCGTGACCGAGGCGCTCGGCATCTTCGCGCTGCTGATCGCCTTCCTGCTGCTGTTCACCTGATCGCGGGAGACCGCAAAGCGGGATTGACCCCATGGCGCAGAAAGCGGGCACCTCCGTCCCGGAGAGCGGAGCACACGCCAAGGTGTTTCCGCCGCTCGATCCGAACACCTTCGCGCCGCAGCTCGTGTGGCTGGCGCTGACCTTCGGCCTGCTCTACCTGATCCTCAAACGGGTGGCGCTGCCGCGGGTCGGCGAGGTCATCGAGGAGCGTGCCGACCGGGTCAAGCGCGACCTGGCGCAGGCCGAGAAGCTCAAGACCGACACCGCGGCCGCGCTTGCCGAGTACGAGCAGGCGCTCGCCGAGGCGCGCACCAAGTCCAATGCCCTCGCCAAGGCTGCGCGCGACAAGCTCACCGCCGAGATCGACGGAGAGCGCGCCAAGGTGGAGGCACTGATCGCGGCCAAGCTCACCGAGGCCGAACGGCGCATAGCCGACACCAAGACGCGGGCGCTCGCCAACGTCAGCGACATCGCCGGCGAGGTGGCCGGCGCCATCGTGGCGCGGCTGACCGGCAAGGAAGCCACCAAGGACGAGGTCGCCAAGGCCTTGGCCCGGCGCGCGGCGGAGTAGGAGCGTCCCATCATGATGGCAATGGCGGAATTCTGGGTCGCGGTCGCCTTCTTCGTGTTCCTGGTGATCCTCGTCTACTACAAGGTGCCCGGCATGATCGCCAAGGCGCTCGACGAGCGCGCCGATGCGATCAGGCGGGAGCTCGACGAGGCCCGGCGCCTGCGCGAGGAGGCGCAGAAGCTGCTCGCCGACTACCAGGCCAAGCACCGCAACGTCGGCGCGGAAGCCGATGCCATCGTCGACCTCGCCCGCCGCGAGGCCGAGGCCCTGGCGCACGAGACGCGGGCCTCGCTCAAGGACACGCTCGAGCGCCGTACCAAGCTGGCCGAGGAGAAGATCGCCCGGGCCGAGGCGCAGGCGCTCGACGAGGTGCGTGCCTCCGCCATCGACGCGGCGGTGGCGGCGGCGGAGAGGCTCCTGCGCGAGAAGGCGTCGGGCGCCGCCGGCGCCCAGCTCGTCGACCAGAGCATCCGCGACCTCAAGGGCCGCATGAACTGACGGCGGGCCCGGGGGGCCTGTCTCCTGGAGGGCCAACCGCATTCGGCTGCGCCCGCGGCCGCCCCTCGCAGCCCTAAGTAGCCAAGCGATGGCGCGCGGCTCGCTGGGCGCCTTCGTACCATCTCGACATCAGCTCGATCGCCAGCCACGTCGCGATCGCGCAGCCCAGCAAGGCGTAGAGCGCGATCTGCCATCCGACGCGGTCGACGACCAGGGCGAATATCGCCGGCGCGAAGGCGTTGACGAGCAGCACCGGCGTCGCGATCAGCCCCAGCACGGTGCCGTAGCCCTGGGCGCCGAACAGCGCCAACGGGACGGCGCCGCGAACGATCGTGACGACCCCCTGCGAGGCCCCCAGCAGCAGCGTGAAAGCGATGAGCTGCCAAAGGTCGCCCCGCGCCAGCAGCAGCAGCACCAGCGCTGCCGGCAACACGCCGATGGCGATGCGCGCGATGGTCATTGCCTTGAGGTTGCGGCCGAAGAATATCTCGACGAGCCGGCCGGCGAACTGGCCATGGCCCTTGAGCGAGGCAACCCACACCGCCGCAGCAGCAGCCAGACCCGCCGCCTCGAGCAGCGGCACGAGCTGCAGCGACACGACGCCGAAGACGAAGCCGTTGAGCGACATGATGAGCGCAAAAAGAACCATGCCGACGATGCGCATGCGGCCCTCGAGCACGGGGCCATCCGGCGAGGTCTGGGTAGGCTTGGGGGCGGCCGTCTCCGTCGTCGACTCGCGCCACGAGAGACCGAGCCAGTTGAGCGGCAGGCAGATTGCAAGGTTGATGCCCGCGAAGATCATCAGCGTGCCGCGCCAGCCATAGGCGTCGTTCAGATAGTGGCCGATCACCCAGAAGACCGTGGAGGCGTAGGCGCCATAGAGCGTGAGGTATGAGATGGCCGCGCGGCCGCGCGTCGGCGTCACCTGCACCAGGGCGGCAAACGCCGCGTCGTAGAGGCAGCAACGCATGCCCACGCCGATCACCGCCCACACCGCCAGCCAGCTCGCCTGATCGCGAACCTGCGACAGCGCAAGCAGCCCGGCCGAGACAATGACCGTGCCGACCGACATCACCGCGCGGGCGCCGGCCCGATCGATGAGCCGGCCAACCCATGTCGAGATGAAGCCCATCGTCAGGAGCGCGACCGTGAAGCCGAGAAACACCGTGCTGGAGCTCCAGCCGGTCTCGGCGACGATCGGCTTTGCCAGGACGCCCAGGCAGTAGTAGCTGGTGCCCCAAGCCGTGATCTGGGTAATGCCAAGCGCGTTGACCGCGATCACCATGGGGTCGGCCCGCCAGCGGCGCCCCAACCCAACATCCCCCTGCATGCTTGCCGGCCTCCGATCTTGACATCTAATGTTCTAGTGGTATGGATATTACATGATTGGACGCAAGCAGCAACGGGAACAAGCAGCCGCCGACGCCCTGGCGGCGCTGGGCAACCGCACCCGTCTGCGCATTTTCAAGCTCCTCGTCCGCGCTGGTCGCGAGGGGGTGAACATCGGCACCCTACAACGCATGCTCGGCATTCCCGCAACAACTCTTGGCCACCATCTGGGCACGCTTGCGAAGGCGGGTCTGGTCGACCAAGAGCGTCGCAGCCGCGAGGTGATCTGCACCGCCAACTACAAGGCCGTGAACGAAATCCTGGACTACGTCCGCGAGGAATGCTGCGCCGGCCTCGAAACTGGCGAAGACACCGAGGCGGCGTGATTTTTTTGGCTCAAAACATCTAGTAACCTAGAGGAATAGATACATGTCGATCCAGACGATCTTGGCAGAAGCCCGCGAGTGGCGCTCTCTTCGGCTCGACCCGGCCTGGGTTGCGGTGGCGGCCATCTTCGCTGCCCTTGCCGCAACCGTGCCGCAGCAAGCAGCGCTCTCGGCGGTGTTCACGGCCAAGGCGGTCTGGAGCGTCCTGCCCTTCTTTGCTTTGTCGATCGGCCTTGCGGCCTATGCAAAGGCAACGGGTGCCGAGAACCTCATCGCCAAGGCGTTCTCGGGTAGGGCGGAGCTGATGGTCCTGTTTGCGAGCCTGATGGGTGCGCTATCGCCCTTCTGCTCGTGCGGCGTCATTCCCATCATCGCAGCGCTGCTTGCATCTGGTGTCCCACTCGCCCCAGTGATGGCCTTCTGGCTGGCGTCCCCGCTCATGGACCCGTCCATGTTCGCCATCACCGCCGGGGTGCTCGGCTTTCAGTTTGCGGTCGCCAAGACCATTGCGGCGGTTGCCATCGGGCTGCTGGGCGGCTTCGGCGTGCTGGCGATACAGCGCTTCGGAATCCTGGTCGGTCCATCGCTGCGTGACGGCATCGGCAATGGCGGCTGCGCGGGGTCGAAGATTCGCAATCCCAAGGCGGTCGCCTGGCGCTATTGGCAGGAACCCGCCCGACGAGAGGCCTTCTGGACCAGCGCGCGGCAGAACGCGCTCTTTCTCGGGAAGTGGCTCGTTCTCGCCTTCGTGCTCGAAAGCCTGATGGTTGCCTATGTGCCCAGGGATCTGGTGGCGAGCGTCGCCGGCGATGGCGGCTTCCTGTCGATCTTGGGCGCCACGCTCGTCGGCATTCCGAGCTACCTCAACGGCAACGCCGCTCTGCCCCTCGTCGCGGGGTTGATGGCCAAAGGCATGGCTCCCGGGGCCGCCATGGCGTTCCTCGTCGGCGGCGGGGTGACGTCCATCCCTGCGGCGCTCGCGGTGTGGGGCGTGGCGCGGCGGGCCGTGTTTGCAGCCTATCTCGGATTTGCAACGCTGGGCGCCATACTCTCAGGGCTCCTGTTCCAGATCGCAGTCGGCTGACTCGGTTGACCGCGATGGCGGGTTGCATCCGCGGCGGCGCTGAGACGCCGCGGGCGCGGCCGACCTCGAGACCTCACGCGTACCAGTGGGTCTCGAGCAGCAGGCAGCCGGTCTCCGACTTGAAGGGGCCGTGGACGACGCCGGGCGGGCGCACCGCGTGGGTGTAGGCGCGGAACACCTCGCCGCCATTACCCTGCGCATCGTTGCCGACGATCATGTCGCCCGACACGACGAACACCTCCTCCCAGTAGTCGTGCACGACCGGCGTGGTGGAGAAGGTGCCGGGATCGAGCCGGAACAGCCGTGTGCGGTTGCCGCGCTTGGCCGTCTCGTCGAGGGCGCCGGAGAGGATCTTCTGCTTGAAGCCCGGCGGGTAGCCAGGCGGCGTGTGCCACCCCTCACCCATGTCGACGGCATAGAACTCGCGGTGGCCCTTGTCGAAGGTCATTGCTCGCTCCGCTCCCATTGCACTGAGGAGGCGCTGTTCGCTCAGATCAGCTTCGCCAGCCGGGCGATGCCGTGCTCGATCTCGGCCTCCGATGCCAGAGAGTAGCTGAGGCGCAGCGCGTTGCGGGCGCGGCCGTCGAAGAAGAACGCGGCCCCCGGCACGAAGGCGACGCCGGCCTCGCTGACCGACCGCTCGAGCAGGGCGGCGCTGTCGATCCCCTCGGGCAGGCGGACCCAGGTGAAGAGCCCGCCTTTGGGCCGCGTCCATGCCACGCCATCGGGCATGTGGGTCGCCAGCGCGGCCAGCATGGCGTCGCGGCGGCGCCGATAGGCTGCGCGCGCCGCAGCCACGCGGTCGTCGTAGATCGACTCCGCCAGGCGGTGCATGACGAGCTGGTTGATGGTGGCGCTGTTGAGGTCGGAGGCCTGCTTGATGAGGACGAGGCGGCGCACCATGGGCCTCGGCGCGACGATCCAGCCAACCCGCAGGCCCGGCGAGAGCACCTTGGAGAAGGTGCCGCAATAGATGACGCGGACGCGATCGATGCTGCCGCGCCGGGCCACCTCAAGCGCCGCGATCGGAGGCAGGGGCTCCCCCTCGAAGCGCAGCGCCGCGTAGGCCGCATCCTCGATGACGGGGACATCGAGCTCGTACGCGAGGTCCAGCAGGCGCTCGCGCGCGGGAAGGGACAGCGTCTCCCCCGTCGGGTTGGCGAAATCGGGCACGACGTAGGCGAACTTGACGCGCCCGCCATTGGCGGCGGCGGCATCCGCGTAGGACTGCGGCGTGCGGTTGCCATGCTCGGGGTTGAGCTCGTCGTAGCGCGGCTCGCTGCCCGAGAAGGCCTGCAGGGCGCCGAGATAGGTCGGCGCCATCACGAGCGCGGTGTCGCCGGGCGAGAGCAGCAGCCGGCCCAGGAACTCGAGGCCCTGCTGCGAGCCCGAGGTGATGACGATGTTGTCCTCCGTGCAGGGCACGCCAAGGCGAGCCATGTGCCGGACGATCCAGCTGCGCAGGCCCTGATGGCCCTCGCTCACCGAGTATTGCAGGGCGCTGCCGGCGCTCGCCCTATCGCCGAGCACCTGCACGTAGGCGGCCTCGGCCTCGCGCACGGGGAACAAGGCAGGGTCCGGGATGCCGCCCGCAAACGAGATGATGCCGGGCCGGTCCAGCAGCTTCAGCAGCTCGCGGATCTCGGAGGCGCGCATGCGCTCCGCCCTGGCCGCATAGGCCGGCTCCCACTCCGCCGCTTGCATGTGCGCGGTCATGACTTGGCTCCCTTGGACCCCCGGAGCCAATTATGTCAGCATTACTGACCTATTTGCAAGCGGAGCTTTTCATGAGCGCTGAATGCGGTGCCAGGTCGAGCGTCCGCACTTGGGGCAGGTGAAGCGCCGGCGCGGGTTGCCTGCAGCCTTCCAGCGGATGCCGCCGAGGTCCCAAATCGAGCGCTCGGTCCCGCAGTCCTCGCAGCGCGCGATCCATGCCCGGGACTCCGTCTCCATCGCCTGCGCCCAAGAGCGCGGCACCAGCGCCGTGACCAGTCCTTGCACGAGGCTCATGCGCTCATCCTCCCCGCGTGCGCTTCGCGGCGGGCTTTCCGGCCTTTCGCCGCGGCGGCGGCTTGCACACCATGCCCTCGAGCTTGAGGCCGTCGGGATCGGTGAAGAACACGGCGTAGTAGCCCTCGCCGTAGTCGGGATAGTCGGCAGGCGGATCGACGACGTTGATCTTGTGCCGCTTCAGGACCTCGTAGAGATCATCGACGTCGCGGCGCTTGCCGAGCTCGAAGGCGTAGTGGTGGAAGCCGATATTGCCGATGCGATACTTGTGCTTCTTGCCCTCGGCGTCGGCCTCGCCGATCCAATAGAGCGTCTTGCCGTTGCTCCAGCCGGCGGTCTTGCCGAACGTGTACTTGCGCGTAAAGCCGAGGAAGCCCAGCACCGTGTCGTAGAAGGCCTTGGAGCGCTCGAAGTCGCTCACCCGGATGACGAGGTGGTCGATGCCGATGACGCGAGCCATGGCGATACTCCGTTGGCGGGCATTCCGGCGGGGCGCACGCGACGCGCGAAGCTTAACCTATCGTTAGGCGTGCGCGGCAAATTTCGGCGCTTCCGCACTGCGTGAAACGCGGCTTGAACCGTCGCTGCCGCATCAGCATTGCGGGGGAGGCAACAGGCGAACCTTGGAGCCGCCTTTGTCCGCTAAGCTGAAGAGCAAGCTGCGCGCCTTCGAGGACCGCCTCACCGTGCGCCAGCAGATCGGCGCCGCAACCGCGGTCCTGTGTCTCGTCCTCGCCGGCCTGCTTGCGATCAGCGCCGCGACGGTCTCCCACTATCGCGTTCAGCGCCTCGTCGGTGACGAGATGGCCAACTACGCAGCCGCCGTCACCGAAAGCCTCGATCTCTTCATGCACACGCGCTACCAGGAAATTCGCACGCTCGCGGCCTTCGAGGTGCTGCGCGAGGTTTGGCTGGCGGAACCGGCTTGCTTCCGCCGCGTCTTCGAAGGCATGCAGGAAGGGCTGCCGCACTACTCCTGGATCGGCTTTGCTGCCACCGACGGAACCGTTCTGGTCGCCACGCGCGGCGCGCTCGAGGGCCGGTCTGTAGCGGAGCGGCCCTGGTTCAAGAGCGGTCTGCAGGGCCCCACGGTGGTAGACGTGCACGGTGCCCTGCTGCTCGAGAAGCTTCTGGGCTCCCGCCCCGGCGGCGAGCCCTTGCGTTTCGTCGACGTGGCGGCACCCGTGCTCGACGCGCAAGGCAGGGTCATCGGTGTGTTGAGCGCACATCTCGACTGGAACTGGGCAGCCGAGCTGCGCGACAACTTCCTCAAGCGCCGCCTGACGCGCGACACGCGGATATCGATCCTGTCGTCGGCCGGGGCTGTTCTGCTCGGCGATCGGCTCGGCGAGCAGATCTTCAGCGCTGCCGAGCTTCGGCGCATCCAGGAAACCGGCCGGGGTGCGGTGACGGTCGACCATGGCGAGCGCATGCTGACAGGGTATGCCCTCAACGACGGCCATCTCGACTATCCGGGCCTCGGCTGGATCGTGATCGCGCAGAGGCCGGCGGCCCTGGCACTCGCCGCAGCGCGCAACACCGCCTTGATCATCCTGGGCATCGGCGCGGTGCTCGCCCTGATAGCCATCGGCGTCTCGATGTTCATTGCCAGCCGCGTTGCGAGGCCCCTGCGCACGCTGACGCTCGAGGCCGATCGCATCGGCCGCGATCCTGGCGCCACCATGCTGAGGCTGCAGCACGGCTCGGCGGAGGTCCTGCAGCTCTCTACGGCCCTGCGCTCCCTCCTCCATCGCATCGGCTTTGCCGAGCGGCGCACCAAGGAGATCGAGGCGAATGCGAACGAGAGTGCACGGCAGTTCGCAGAGGACCTGCGGGCCATGCGCCACCTTGCCGAGACCGATCCGCTGACGGGCCTCACCAACCGGCGCGCACTCCTGAAGGAGGGAGCGGCTGCCTTCGAGCACTTCAAGCGCTATCAGCGTCCCTTCGCGATCCTGGCGGTTGATATCGATCACTTCAAGCAGATCAACGACCGCTACGGCCACGCCGCGGGCGATGCCGGCATCCGACAAATCGGCGAGATCGTGCGCGGCACACTGCGCACGACCGACACGGCGGCCCGCATCGGCGGCGAGGAGTTCATCGTCCTCCTGCGCGAAGTCGACGAGGC
>Ga0247829_10000392_pt1 | contig 16160 bp, 12 predicted proteins | sample 12C_Control_Day4_FD_207765 | JGI IMG/M metagenome (GOLD analysis project Ga0247829, IMG submission 207765) | Soil microbial communities from agricultural site in Penn Yan, New York, United States - 12C_Control_Day4 | ecosystem: Environmental > Terrestrial > Soil > Agricultural land | place... | reverse complement strand
CGCCAACTTCGGGACGAGACGCGCACCACGGAAATGACCCGGCCATCCGCGAGCCTAAGAATCTGTGCGCGTCTCGTCCCGAAGTTGGCGATGGTATCCGCCATCATTCGGGGAGCATCCTCCCGAGCATAGGTACCAGCTGCAACGCGCGCGTCCAGCACGCTCGTCAGAGTCCTGCCGGGCTTAACCTGCTCCGGCCTCAACCCGTAGATCTCGGCATACCGGCGATTGGCGATAGCGACGCGGCGATCCGCGCCGAATAGGCATAGCCCCTGCGGCATGTTGTTGATGGTCGTGGCGAAGCGAGCGTTCTGCGCCGCAAGTTCGGCCTCGCGCGCCTTCAGCAGCGCGTTTTGCTCTTCTAGCCTTGCCGCCAGATTCTCGCGTTCGGTGATGTCTTGATGGGTCGTCACCCAGCCGCCGTCGGGGCGAGGCTGGATCGACACGGCAATGGTCCGTCCGTCACCCATCGTCGCCGTCATGTGGCTCGGCTCTTGCCGAGCTACTCTCGCCCGCATCCGGTCGAGCACTTCATCAACAGTCGTTCCGACGTACAAGCCACTGGCGACCCGATGCTCGATGATCTTGCGTAGCGGTGTTCCCGGGACAATGTCCGCCGGCCTTTGCCCGTACATCTCGGCGAACCGCTCGTTTGCGACGACCACGCATTGCTCGGCATCGAACATGGCGAGGCCTTGCACCATGTTCGAGAGCGCCGCATCGAGGAGTTGGTTTTGCGCCTTCAGGTCCTCTGCCTGCTGAACCAGCAAGCGACCTTGGTGCTGCAACTGCTCTGCTGTCGCCCGGCGCTCGCGTAGGTCGCGGATGGCATAGATTTCCACATCTGGAAATGCGCCGCTCAGCGATTGCCGGGTCACCTCGATCGGAATCGGGCGCATTCCCTCACGCTCGAATGTCGTCTCCCATCGCGCCACCGCTGCAGACGGCGCCGCCCTTAGCAATTTCGCAACTCTCGTGCCCTTCAGCCCGGGCAAGGATGCGCCGCAGAGGTCCGCGGCTAAACCGTTGATATTGATGATCGTGCCGCTGCACGCCATCACGAGAGCCTTGTTCTCCCGCGCAACGTTCAAAGCTTCCCACACAACGTCGAGCAGACCCTCACGATCCGGTGGGCGGTTGCCTTGGGGTGTGCTGGTCTCCGTCCCAGCACCGCAAGAACCCGCGCCGCGATGCTGCAGAGCGCGCTGCTCCCAGGCTTTCGGCATTGCTGTTTCTCCCGCTCGATGCGCCTGGAAGGCTTACATGGCGTGGCCTAATCTTTGGTTCGTTTGCTTAAATTTGCGGCACAATGCGGATCGAAATGCCGAATGAAGTGCCACCACCATCGTCCTCAAGCCGGGCCCTCACGTTGCATCTGCTCACGGCAGCAAGTGGCACATCGCGTCTTCCGCCCTACGGCAGGTTTCGGACCAATGCGCGATTGACGAGAAGAGATCCGCTTGGGTCGTGACGTCGCTCTTCCCAATCGGGTCTGCTTACGGTGGCAGTGCAGACCCTCCCTTTCATGACCGTGCGGATGGAATTGATCGAGCAGCTGTTGTCCGCAAACTCTGCGCAACGATCACTCTTGCGACGCAGGGCCCTTACGCAGCAGCACTTCTGTTGTACGCCCAGCAACGGACACAGGCAGTCGACACCCGGTCAGCCAGCCGTGCGCGCCGCCGCTGCGACTGCCTGCGGGTACACGACCTGACTCACGCCGCCTTCATGCGCGCGCGGTTGCGATCCGCGAGGATGGGCCGGACCATGCGGTGGAAGCGCTCGGCCTCCGCGTCGTGCAGGTAGCCCGACAGGCAGAACGAGTGGCAGCCGATGTCGATGTACTTCTGCAGCACGTCGGCGCACTGCTCGGGATTGCCGACGATGCAGATGCCGGCGCCGGGGCGCGCCTTGGTGAGCCCGCTCCACAGGTTGGGAGCGATGAGATCGCCCATCGTCCGCGCCAGCTCCTGCACGCGCCGATTGGCGACCGACTGGGCATAATAGGTCTTGATGTAATCGGTGCGCTCGGCCGTGACGTTGCGCACGAGCTTGTCGGCGGCCTCCCAGGCGTCCTTCTCGTTCTCGCGGCACACGATCTGCAGGCGCATGCCGAAGCCCAGCTCCTTCTCGCGCCCGTGCCTGGCCGCCATCTCCCGCAGCGTCTTCATGTTGGCGACGATCTGCTCTGTCGTGTCGCCCCAGAAGAGATGCACGTCGGAGTGCCTGGCGGAGAGCTCCGCCGCCTGCCCCGAGCCGCCGCCCAGATAGAACTTCGGGTAAGGCTTCTGGTAGGGCTTGGGCGTCAACTCGGCCTTCTCGAGCGTATAGTACTTGCCGTTCCAGTCGGTCGGCCCTGTCTGCGTCCACAGCGCCTTGAGGATCGACACCTCCTCATTCATGATTTCGTAGCGCTCCTCCTTGCTCCAGCGCACGCCCTCGGCGATGTTCTCGGCCTCGCTCTGGCCGGCGATCAGGTTGATGGAGATGCGCCCCTCGCTCAGCTGATCGAAGGTGGCGATCATCTTGGCCAGCAGCACCGGGTTTATGTAGCTCGGCCGCGCGGCGATCAGCATCCGTATGCTGGACGTATTGCGCGTCATCATGGCGCCGGTCATCCAGGCGTCCCAGCACTGATGGCCGACGGGAATCAGTATGTACTCGAAGCCGGCCCTCTCGGCCGCGACGGCGACGCGGTCGAACATCTCCAGGCCCGCGGCGATCCTGATCGGGTCGCCGTAGTCGTCCGTGTCGCCCCGCGTGGGGATGAACCAGCCAAACTCGAGATCGCGCATTGGTGTCGAGCTTCTCAATGGTCGCATCAGGACTTCGAGGGCGCCCAGTCGTAGACCCGCTGCAGGGTGCCGCCCATCAGCTTGGCGCGGTCGCTGTCCGACAGCCGGTCGGCCGTCGCTGCCAGAACCTCTCGCCGTGTCCTCATCTGCGCTCCCGAGTCCGTTCGGCCAGGGGTCGGAAGTCGCAACGCCGCGGCAAATTCACATCCTCATTGTGACACTGCGGCCGAGGCACGCAAGTGTTTCCGCTGGAGCGGGTGGCGCCGGAGCGAGCGCCGCATATCCCGGAGGCAGCTCGCAGGCGCACTGCGGAACCCGCATCAGACCGGCCGCGATCCGCAGATCGTCACACGGTAGCCGAGGCGAGAATGTGGGAAATAGTCCCAGCACGCATAGTGCTGCGTCGAGCGGTTGTCCCAGAACGCCAGCGACTTCTGGCGCCAGCGAAACCGGCACTGGAACTCGGGCGTGCGCACGTGATCGAACAGCATGTCGAGGATGGCGCGGCTCTCCTTCTCGCCGAGGCCCTCGATACGTGTCGTGAAGCCGGAGTTGACGTAGAGGCATTTGCGGCCCGTCTCCGGGTGGGTGCGCACGATCGGATGCAGCGCGCGCGGATACTCCCTGCCGCCGTCGTGCCGCTTCTGGCCGAGCGTGCCGCCCAGCACGTGCTCGGCCTCGTGCCAGGCCTTCAAGCCCGACAGGAACGCCTGCATCGGCCCCGACAGGGCCTCGTAGGCCGCATACATGTTGGCAAACATCGTGTCGCCACCCGACGGCGGCAGCTCGCGCATGTGAAGGATGCTGCCCATGGGCGGCTCCACATCGCACGAGACGTCCGTGTGCCAGCGATTGCCGGCCACGGCCTTGGAGCTCTCGTCGGCCTTGACCACCAGCACTTCGGGGTGACCGGGAGCGAACGGCGCGGTTGGGTGGATGTGCAGCTTGCCGAAGCGGCGGCCGAACGCCTTCTGCTGCTCGAGGTCGATGTCCTGGTCGCGGAAGAAGATCACGAGATGGCGCAGCAGGGCCTCGTGGATCGCCTGCACCGCCTCGTTGCCGAGGGGCCGCGAAAGGTCGACGCCACGGATCTCGGCGCCGATCTGCGGGTTCAGCGGCTCGACCTCGATCGTTGCATGGCTCATCGCTTTCCTCCGCGTCGGCCACGGCTGCGCGGCGATCACGCCGCTTTTGCCGACAAGATTGTTGACAATATTGGCGCGACTTTCCTACCGTGTAAAGGAGAGGCGAGCGCAGGGCTTGATGTCATGTCGGAGAAGGTCGTGCGGTTGCGCGAGAAGCCCAAGGCGCGCGGCGCCACGCGTGGCACATCGCGGCGGGGGCGCCCCTCGACAACCGAGGTGCTCGACACGCTGCGCCAGCGCATCGCCCGCCACGAGGTCCCGCCCGGCGCCAAGCTGCGCGAGCACGAGCTCGCCGACGAGTTCGGCGTGCCGCGCACGCGCATCCGCGAGGTGTTCGGGGCGCTCGAAAGCCGCGGCCTCATCGAGCGCATACCCAACCGCGGGGCCGTCGTCATGCGGCTCGACTCCGAGCACGTCTTCCAGCTCTACGACGTGCGCGAGGTGCTGGAGGGACTAAGCGTCCGGCTCGCGACCGAGAACGTGGCCCCGGAGTCCTGGCAGAATCTGGTCGAGCATTTCCGCGGGCCGATGGCGGGCTACGTGCGGGACGCCGATTTCGACGCCTACATCGCCGGCTACGAGCGCCTGCGCCAGCGCGTCATCGAGGCCGCGCGCAACGTGGTCGTCGCCCGGATGCTCGACAGCATCTACGAGAAGACCAACGTCGTCATCCGCCGCATCATCATTCTGCCGGGGCGGGCCGAGGTGGGTTTGCGCGAGCATCAGGCCGTGCTCGCCGCGATGCGCCGCGGCGATGCGAGCGAGGCCGAGCGGCTGAAGCGGCAGAACCTGCGAAGCGCCAAGGAGACCCTGATGCGCTTCCGCACCTACGTGCTTTGAGCGGGCCATGGCGCAGACCATGTCGACAGAGCTTGCTCGCGGTCCGCTGACCGGCATGCGCGTGCTGGAGATGGGCTCCACGGTCGCCGGCCCGTTCTGCGGGCGGCTGCTCGCCGATTTCGGCGCCGAGGTCATCAAGATCGAGCCCGCCGACGGCGATCCGGTGCGCACCATGGGCAAGCACTTCGCCGGCAAGTCGCTCTATGCAGCCAGCATCTTCCGCAACAAGCGGCTGATCTCGGTCGACCTGCGCCGGCCCGAGGGCCGCGCCATCGCGCGCGAGATCGCGCTCGGCTGCGACGTGGTGGTGGAGAACTTCAAGCCCGGCACGCTGGAGGCCTGGGGCCTCGGCTGGAGCGACCTGTCGCGCGCCAACCCGCGCCTCGTGATGGTGCGCATCTCCGGCTTCGGCCAGGACGGCCCCTACGCGTCGCGCCCGGGCTACGGCGTGATCTGCGAGGCGGTGAGCGGCCTGCGGCACCTCACGGGCGACCCCGACCGGCCGCCGTCGCGGGTCGCCGTGTCGATGACGGACTACATCACCGGCCTGCACGCGGCGTTCGGCGCCGTCATGGCGCTGATGGCGCGTGGCGCAACGGGGCGCGGGCAATTCGTCGACGCGGCACTCTACGAGTGCGCCTTCAACTTCATGGAGCCGTGGATCCCGGCCTACCAGAAGCTCGGCCATGTCGCCGGCCGCACCGGCTCGCGGCTGGCCGAGAGCACGCCCAACAATCTCTACCCCACGGGCGATGGCGACTTCATCCACATCACGGCCATGGCCGACAGCCTGTTCCGCCGCCTGGCCGAGGCCATGGGCCGGCCCGATCTCGCCGAGGACCCGCGCTTCGCCAAGGCGCTGGAGCGCAATCGCAACGCCGAAGCGCTCGACCGCATCATCGGCGACTGGACGGCGGCGCAGCCCCTCGGCGACATCGAGCGCAAGCTCGAGCGGGCCGGAGTGCCGGCAACCCGCATCTACACGATCGCCGACATCTTCCGGGATCCGCACTACGCGGCGCGCGGATCGCTCGTCTCCGCCCCGGACAGGGACCTCGGAGCCGTCGCCATGGCCAGCGTGGTGCCGCGCCTCTCGGACACGCCGGGGGCGGTCCAGCACGCCGGCCGCGCCGTCGGCGAGGACACGCGCGCCGTCCTCGCGCAACTGCTCGGCTACGACAGCGAGAAGATCTCCGACCTCCAGCGCTCGGGTGTGATCGCATGCGCCAGCTGAAACCCGACGGGCCCAAGGCCGCGGCCCCTGCTCCCGAGGCGAAGCCTCACGCCGGGCTCGTGCAGGAGCTGGAACGGCGGCGCGGCGCGGCGCTCGCCATGGGCGGGCCCGAGCGGCTGGCGCGGCGCCGGGCCAAAAACATGCTCGACGCGCGCGAGCGGCTCGACAGGCTGCTCGATCCGGGCTCCTTCATCGAGTCGGGCCTCCTCGGCACATCGAGCTCTCGCCTCGAGGATCGCGACCGCACGCCGGCCGACGGCAAGATCGCCGGCTTCGGCCGCATCGATGCCCGCGAGGTCGCCGTCGTCGCCAACGACTTCACGGTGATGGGCGCGTCCTCGTCGTCCACCAACGGCCGCAAGATCGCGCACATGAAGCGCGTCGCCACGTCGCGAGGGCTGCCGCTCGTGTTCCTCGGCGAGTCCTCCGGCGCCCGGATGCCCGACCACATGGGCTCGCGCGGCATGGGCAGCCTGCTCGGCAACGACCCGACGCAATACGTGCGCCATCGCGAGACGCCCTGGGCGTCCGCCACGCTCGGCCTCTCTTTCGGCTCGTCGAGCTGGTATGCGGTGCTGTCGGACTTCTGCGTGCTGCGCAAGGGCGCCGTGCTCGCGGTGTCGAGTTCGCTGCTGGCCTCCCTGGCGATCGGCGACCAGGTGGACCCCCAGGAGCTCGGCGGCTGGCGCCTGCACGCGGAGACGACGGGGTTCGCCGATCTCGTGGTCGACACCGACGAGGAGGCCCTGGCAGGGATCCGCACCTTCCTCTCCTACCTGCCCTCGCACGCCAACGAGGCGCCGCCCGAGCGCCCGGCGCCGGCGGGATCGGGCGAGGGCATGCGCGACATCCTCGGCCTGCTGCCGTCCAAGCGCACGCAGGTCTACGACGTGCGCCGCATCGTGCAGGCGATCGTCGACAAGGGAAGCTTCTTCGAACTCAAGGCGCGCTTCGGCAAGGTGGCGGTCACGGGCCTCTCCCGGATCGGCGGGCGCACGGTCGGCATCATCGCCAACAATCCGCTCGTCAAGGGCGGGGCGCTCGATACCGACGCTTGCGAGAAGATCACCCACTTCCTCGTGCTGTGCGACAGCTTCAACATCCCCATCGTGCTGTTCGTGGACACGCCGGGCTTCGCCATCGGCACCGAGGCCGAGCGCAAGCGCGCGCCCGGCAAGATCATGAACTTCATGCACGCCCTGCAGATGTTCTCAATGCCCAAGATCTCGGTCATCCTGCGCAAGAGCTACGGGCAGGCCTATCTCAACATGGGCGGCGGGCGGAACTCCGACGAGGTTGCCGCCTGGCCCACCGCCGAGGTCTCCTTCATGGACCCGACCTTCGCCGTGAAGGTCGTGCACGACCTTTCGCCAGTCGATCCGGGCTTCGATGCCGCATTCGCGCAGATGAGCAAGGACAGCGAGCCCTGGGACATAGCCGGCATCTATGCTGTGCAGTCGGTCATCGAGCCGCACACGACGCGCGACTACCTGATCCGCATGCTCGACGTGCATCGCTTGCGCATGAGCGGCGGCGTCGGACAACACCTGATGCGCTCGTGGCCGACGAGCTACTGACAGCCAACAGACGAGGTGAGGGAATGGCGAAGATCGTGGCCAAGTCGGAGGTGATGGGGCTGGTCGCCCAGATCGAGAGCAAGGTCGGCGACCGCATCGCGGCCGGCGACACCGTGATGTTCATCGAGTCCATGAAGATGCAAATCCCCGTCATGGTGGAGGACACGGGCACGCTGCGCGAAATCCTCGTCAAGGTGGGCGATGCGGTGTCGGAAGGCCAGGTGGTGGCGATCCTCGAGGAGTAGGCGGCCTATGGTCCGCTCTGGAGTGCGCGCGTGAACGACCAACCGAAGACACCACCCAAGGCCGAGGGCTGGGAGGCTGAGCTCGATGAGCTCGAGCTGCGGCGCGCGGAGGCGCAGAAGCTCGGCGGTGCCGAGGCTGTCGCCAAGCACCACGCACAGGGACGCCTGACCATCCGCGAGCGCATTGCCGGGCTGGTCGATCCCGGCTCGTTCCAGGAAGTCGGCGGCCTCACCGGCCAGGGACGCTACGAAGGTGGCAAGCTCAAGAGCGTGACGCCGGCCCCCTACGTCATGGGTGTCGCCGCCATAGACGGGCGCCCGGTCGCCGTCGGTGGCGAGGACTTCACGGTGCGCGGCGGCATCAGCTGGTCGGGCGATCGCAAGAAGGGCGGCCAGGGCGGGTTCATCGAGGACATGGCGGCGAGCTACCGCATTCCGCTGGTCAACCTGATCGATGGCTCTGGCGGCAGCGTGACCTCGATCAGCCGCCGCGGCCATGCGGTGTTTCCCGGGGTGCATGGCTTCGAGCGCTCGGTGGAGCTGCTGGGCAAGGTCCCGGTCGTCAGCGCGGTTCTCGGCACCGCGGCCGGCGGACCGGCGGGCCGCGCCATCCTCTCCCATCTTTCCATCATGGTGCAGAGCACGAGCCAAGTCTTTGCCGCCGGCCCGCCGGTTGTAGAGCGCTCGCTCGGCCAGAAGATCTCCAAGGAGGATCTCGGAGGGCCCGCGCTTGCCGTCGATCTCGCCGGAACCATCGACAACGTCGCCGAGAGTGAAGATGCGTGCTTTGCGATGATCCGCCGCTTCCTATCCTATATGCCGCAGAATGTGTGGGAGCTGCCGCCGCAGACTCCCGCCACCGATCCCGTCGACCGGTGCGAGGAGGAGTTGCTGCGCATTGTGCCCAAGGATCGCCGGCGTCCCTACGATATGCGCCGGCTGGTCGAGCTCATCGTCGACCAGGACTCCATGCTCGAGATCCAGCCGACCTTCGGCACGGCGGTGATCACAGTGCTTGCGCGCATGAACGGCACGGTGGTCGGCGTGATCGCCAACAACCCGATGATCTATGGCGGCGCCATGGATGTGAAGGCGGCGCGCAAGCAAGCGCATTTCACGGAGCTGTGCGACTGCTTTCACATTCCCCTCGTGTTCTTCGTCGACGTGCCGGGCTTCATGGTAGGCAAGGACGCGGAGGCGGCGGCCACCCTGCGCGAGGGCATGCGCGCGGTCTACGTCGGCCTGCAGGCGAGCGTGCCGATGTTCACGGTCGTGGTCCGCAAGTGCTATGGCATGGCGGGCATGGGCGCGACCGACAAGAACGGCATCGACTTCAAGATCGCGTGGCCGTCCGCTGAATGGGGCTCCCTGCCGATCGAGGGCGGTGTCGCCGCCGCGTTCCGGCGCGAGCTAGCCGCCGCGCCCGACCCCAAGACCCGCGAGCGCGAGATCGAGGCGGAGCTGCGCGCCGTTGCCTCGCCGTTCCGCACCGCCGAGGCGTTCGGCGTCGAGGACATCGTCGATCCCCGCGAGACCAGGCCCTATCTCTGCCACTTCATCGATGCGGCGCAAGCAAGTCTAAAGACCAACCTGGGACCAAAACCGAAGTATGGCGTGCGGCCGTGAGCCGCCGCTATTGTGCGTGTCCAGCAGGAGCCCTCGAAGAAGGGGTTTGCGGACCAGAACTAGGAGGAAACCGGAAATGACTGACCGCAGAACACTGATCGCATTGGGACTGGCGGCTTGCCTGGCGTCGTGGAGCGCGCCATCGCACGCCGAGGTGGACGAGGTTCACATCGTGCGTCAGTTCGGGCTCGGCTATTTGCCGCTCACGATCATGCTGCACGAGAAGCTTGTCGAGAAGCACGCTGCCAAGGCTGGCCTACCAAACCTAAAGACCAAGTGGTCGGTGCTTGGCAACGCCGTGCCCATCAACGACGGCCTGATCGCGGGCACGATCCACGTGGGCTCCGGCGGCATCGCGCCGATGGTGACGGCCTGGGACCGCACGCGCGGCAACGTCAACATCAAGGGCATCGGGGCGCTGTGCGCGCTGCCGATTTTCCTCGTCAGCCGGCATCCCTACAAGAGCGTCAAGGAGTTCACCGACCAGGACCGCATCTCGATGGCGGGAGCAGGCCAGTCGATCCAGACCATGTACCTGCAGATGGCGCTGGTGAAGGAGTACGGTGTCGCCGAGTACAAGAAGCTCAATCCGCTGTTCGTCAACCTGTCGCACCCCGACGGTCTCGTGGCGCTGCTCTCCGGCCAGCAGATAACGGCCTCGTTCTTGGCTCCGCCCTTCCAGTACCGCGCGCTCGAGAAGGGCATGCACAAGGTGCTGAGCTCCTACGACGTGATGGGCGGCCCGGCCTCGTTCTTGTCGGTGTGGTCGACGGGCAAGTTCCGCGCCGAGAGCCCGAAGGCGTTCAAGGCCGTGGTCGATGCGTTCCGGGAGGCCACCGACCTCATCAACAGTAATCGCCGGAAGGCCGCCGAGATCTACGTCAAGGATGGTGGCGGCAAGGAGAGCGTCGAGGAGACCGAGAAGGACCTCGCCAACCCCGACAACATCTTCGATCTCGGCCCCAGGAAGCTCATCAATCTCACCGACTTCATGAACTCGGTGGGAACGATCAAGGCCAAGCCGACCTCGTGGAAGGAAATGTTCTTCGAGGAGGTGCACGACCTCAAGGGCGACTGACCGCGAGAGGCGCGCAAGGCGCCGCCGTCAGCTCTTGCCCTTGAGCCTGTCTCGGGCCGCCGTGATGCGGCCCGAGGCCATCAGCAACGCGTTGAGCTGGCGCCCCATCACGATCGCCTCGGAGAGCGGCATGGCCGAGGCCATGCGGTGCGCATCCTTGGTGAGCTTCACCGCAAGGGGATCGAGGCCGGCGAGGCGCGCCGCCACCTCGCTGGCGATGCGCTCGAGCTCGGCCGGGCCGTCGGCGATGTGGTTGACGAGCCGGTTGCGGAAGAGGTGCTCGGCTGCAAACGTGTCCGCCGACAGCAGGTATTCGAGTGCCACGCGCGGGCCGGCCAGGTGCGACAGGATCGCCGTGTTGACCGCCGCCGGGAAGCCGCCGCGCATCTCGAGCGCGCCGAACTTCGCGCCGCGCTCGGCGACGACGAAGTCGCAGCCCATGGCGAGCGTGAAGCCGCCGGCGACCGCGTGCCCCTCCACGATCGCCACCGACGGCTTGGATAGGCCGGCAAGCAGGTGCAGGACGTCGGTCCAATCCTCGTCGTAGGCGAGGATCTCGGCGAGCGGGGCGTCGTGGCGCGCATCGGCGAGGTCGCGCCCCGAGGAGAAGGTGCCGCCGGCGCCCCTCAGCACGATGCAGCGGCAGGTGGCGTCCGCCTCTGCATCGGCGATGGCCGTGGACAGCGCCTTGACCGAGGCATGGTCGAGCGCATTGCGTCGCTCGGGCCGATTGATGAGGAGCGTCATCACGGCACCGGCCTGCCCGCGGTCAATCATCGCCGCCTCCACTCCTCACGCGCATCAGCCAGTCGACGGCGACCACGCCGCCGGGGCCGGCAAAGACCGGGTTGAGATCCAGGTCCTCGATCTCGGGATGCCGGATGGCGAGCTCGGACAGCGCCGTGATCGCCGCCGCCAGCACCTGGTAGTCGACGGGCGGCTGCCCGCGCGCCCCGTCGAGGATCGCCCGGCCCCTGAGACCGTGGAGCATGCGCAGGGCATGGCCCGGAGCGACGGGAACCTGCGCGAAGGCCACGTCCTTCAACACCTCCACAAAGATGCCGCCGAGCCCCACCATCACGACATGGCCGAACACGGGATCGCGCCTGAGGCCCAGCACAAGCTCCGCTCCCGGTCGCGCCATCTTCTGCACCAGCACACCGTCGAACTTGGCTGCCGGCATGTGGCTCCGGGCAGAGGCCGTCACGGCCTCGAACGCTTTCCGCACGGCGTCTGCGTCGCCGAGGTCGAGGGCCACTCCGCCGACTTCCGTCTTGTGCAAGATATCCGCCGACTCGATTTTCAGGGCCACCGGAAAGCCGAGGGCAGCTGCCAGGCGCGCTGCCTCCTCGGCGGTTCGCGCCGGCCTGGTGTCGACGGCGGCAAGCCCCGCGCTCTGCAGCATGGCGAGGGCCTGCAGCGACGGGACCGGCCGGATGTCGCTCGTGGGCGGCACAAGCTCTACCGTCGACGCCGAAGCTGCCGGCTTCTCCTCGCGATGGCGCCGCGCCGCGTTGCCCCAGGCGACCAGGCCGGCGGCGGCATCGACGGCGCGCTCAGTGGCGCCGATCACGCAAATGCCTGCCGCCATCAGCTCCAGGCGGGCCTTCTCGGGTGCCTCGATCCAGCAGACGACGAAGGGCTTGGTGACGGTGCGCTTGATATCGTGGAACAGGCCGACGAGGCTATCGGCGTAGCGGTGCATCAGCTGAAGCCAGATGACGCACACGTGCACGCGGGGATCGTCGAGGGCGATGCGGACGCTCTCGGCCAGGATCCTCGGGTCGGCGAGGAACTGGCCCGTCACGTCGATGGGGTTGGCCGTGGCGCCATAGTCGGGCAGCACGCCCGCCAGGGCGCCCCTCGTCTCGTCGTGCATGGTCGGAACCGACAGGCCGATCTCCTCGGCACGGTCCGCCATCAGGACGCCGGCGCCGCCCGACTGGGTGATGATGGCGAGCCCGTCTCCCTCGGGAGCGTGGTTGCAGACGAGGGCGGACAGCACGTCCAGCATGTGCTCCTCGTTGCGCGCGCGGATGATACCGGCCTGGCGCGCGACCCAATCGAATACGACGTCCTCGCCGGCCAGCGAGCCGGTGTGCGAGGCGGCGGCCTTGGCGCCCGCCGGGCTGCGCCCGACCTTGGTGATGACCAGCGGCTTGCCGCGATCGAGCGCCTCCGACGCGAGCGCGATCAATGCGAACCCATCGGCAAGCCCTTCCAGGTAGCCCGCCAGCACCTTGATGCGATCGTCCTCGAGCATCTCGCGCAGGACCTCGACGGGCGTGATGTCTGCGGTGTTGCCGGTCGACACGAAATAGCCGAAGCCGAGCCCCCGGCTCCTGGCCAGCGCCGAGATGCCGGTGCCGAAGGCACCCGACTGACTGGCGAAGCCCACGGGCCCGGCGAGCGGAGGTATGTCGGCGTACTGGCTGAACGTCGCGGGGGCCCTGTCGAAGGCGCTGACGAGACCCAGCGTGTTGGGCCCGCAGATGCGCACGTCGCTTGCCCGGGCGGTGGCGATGAGCGAGCGCTCGAGCGCCTTGCCCTCGGCCCCCAGCTCGCCGAAGCCCGAGGAGAACAGGACCGCCACGGGGCAGCCCTTGGCGCCCAGCGCGGCAATGGTCTCCTCTGCCCGCGCCGCGGCGACGGCGATGATCGCCATGTCGGGCGCACCGGGCAGAGCAGCAATGTCGGGATAGCACTTCAGGCCGTCGATGTCGGCGTAGCGCGGATTGACCGGCCAGATCGCCCCCGGATAGCCGTCGCGGCGCAGGAAGTGCAGCGGCCTGCCATTGAGCTTGTTCCTGGCCGGCGTGGCACCGACGATGGCGATGGAACGGGGGTGGAGCATGGCCCGGACGGCCGCTCTGGCCCGCGCGCCGTCACGAGGCCCACCACTCCCACCCTGCGCCGGCATTCATGTCCCCGTACGTCGGCGGCAGTAGCCGGCGGTTTCTGTACCGGCAAGGTCTAGCACAAGATGGCGGGCTCAGCCCGTGAACGCAGTTGATATCCGTCAGCGCCAGAGCCGGCCGAGGCCGCCAAGCCGTCCTGGAGGCCCTCGGCCTTACCGTGCAGTCGACGCCGCGAGCTACCGCCGCCGACGTGATCGAATAGAGTTGCATTTTGTAGCGGTGCAAGAGTCTCTTCGTGGCACATGATGTCCGCCGCCTGATGGCCGTTTCTGATCGGTGCCACGGCTGAGCGAGCTTCGCGGACTGAGATCATTCCATCCGTCGCCCTGTCCGAAGTCCGCTTGCTGAGGTAGTGCAGACAGCAACTTGGCGAAGCTGTCGAGCTGCAACGGCGTGCCGGCCATGTCCGCAATCTCTGCACTGCGACGATCAAGTGACTGACACTCGACGTGGGTGACCTGGAGCCGAGGTGGCTGGTTGGCTCCCCACTCGATGCGGTTGCGTCCAGGCCACCGCAGTTAGCGACCAGGCGACGGGCGAGCGGGCGGCTGCCGGCGTGTTCCGGTGTCTTGAGGTGTCTTGCCAGATGGCACGGCGGTGCCTCGCCGCGCTTGTTCAATTACCGCTGCGCTCTCAGATCGGCAGTCGCGCCTGCAGGTGTACGCTCGATGAACGCAGCGCACGTCCCATGCGGCCGGCCGTCCTTGAGCACTGCCAGAATTTTTTCAGCCGAGATGCAGGACACATCCTCATGTGGCCGCCCTTGCACGATCAGCATGTCGGCAAGATAGCCGTCGCTAATTCGTCCGATGCGATCTTCCATCTGCATCGCCTTAGCGCCGTTGATGGTGGCGCACACGAGCGCCTCCTCAGCCGAATATCCGAACCATTTCACGAAGTGATGCAGATCGCGAGCATTGGTGCCATGCGGCGTCCATGCAAATCCGTAGTCGCCGCCGACCAGCACGCGCATCCCGCGACGCCGCAACTCCTGATAGACCTTGGCGCAATTCTCGACCTGATCGGGCAGCCCCAACGCCGCAGCCTTCTCGGGCGTAATGCCCCAGGGCGCCGCCTCATAGAGGGTATTGTGCAAGAGGCCGAATGCAGGCGCCAGGAACACCCGGTCCTTGTGCTGCTCCAGCATGTCGATGGTGCGAGCGTCGGCAAACTCGCAGTGATTGATAAAGTCGATGCCGTGCTTCAGTGAAAGTTGCACGGACGCAGATGATCGCGCGTGCGACATCACGCGCTTGCCGTAGGCATGGGCTGTTGTCACCGCGGCTTCGATCTCGGCCTCCGTCATGAGCGTCGCCGTCGAGGGAGCGTTCGCCAGCGTCTGGTTGCCCGAGATGTTGAGCTTGATGATGTCGCAGCCCTCGCGACACATCGTGCGCACGTATTTGCGGATCTCGTCGGCGCCATCGATCACGACCGCGACGGACTCCCGATACATGTGCAAGAGGCGCTCGTCGCCGAGACCTCCCGTGACGGTGATCTCGGGTGTCGATGCCAGCAGCCGCGGGCCGGGAATGCGGCCGGCGTTGATCTCGTTGCGGATGACGATGTCGAGGCGCGCCTTGGCTGAACTCGCACCGACGCATGAAGTGAAGCCGCCGAGCAGCACGCGATAGGCGTTATGCATGGTCTCGAGGGTGTGCTCCTCGACCGGCACGAAGCCGATCTCGACGATGTTGGGCTTTTCCAGGAACGACAGGTGCGAATGACCGTCGACGAGACCCGGAATGAGCGTCGCATCGGCACAATCGATCATAACAGCCCCGCGCCGCCGCTGCTCGTCGATGCGCGGTGCAACGGCCGCGATCGTCGTTCCCTCGACCAGCACTTCACGCCGGGCCGCCGAGCCGATCTCACCCGTCCAGACGGTGCAGTTGGTGAACAACAATCGACGCCGATCGTCGCGCATGAGCCTCTCCTGTCGCCTACTCGACCGTTACATTCGCGGAAGTTCTGAGACCGACCGAGCGGCATCCGGAGTGTAGACAGCGCGAAGGCAGCCGGCGAACACGCGGGACATTCGCCGGCAAAGTTCACCCCACGCTATTAGCCGTTGCCGATGATCTTTTCGGATTTCAGCTTCGCAACGTCGCCAGGGCCCATCTTGAGCCAGCTGGCCATCACCTCGTCGGTATGCTGCCCGAGCTTCGGCGCCGGCTTCAATTCGGGCGGCTTGCCATCGAAGCGCACCGGCCAGGTCTCGCACTTCCAGTCGCCATCCGGGTGATTCATCGTCTGCATGATGCCGCGCTCGACAAAGCTCTCGTCGTTCCACAGCTCAAGGGTGTCGTGAACGGCACCGGCCGGCACACCCGCCGCGCCAATGATCTTCATCGCCTCTTCCTTGGTGTGGTTCTTTGTCCACTCGGTAATGATTTCGTTGATGAAGCCTTCATTGGCGTTGCGGTCTTCGTTGGTCGCAAAGCGCGCGTCGCCGATCAGATCCTCGCGGCCGATCACCTTGAGCAGGCGATCCCAATGCTCGGGATTGGCACGGCTGCAGAAGATGTAAACGTAGTCGTTATAGCCGCCCGGCTTGGTCGGGTAGATGCCGCACGGTGCGGGAGCGCCGGACGTGCTCTGCGCGCCCATGCGCGGCGCACCCTTCTTGTTGCCGTCCCTAGCCATGACGGCGAACGAGGTGCGGATGTAGTGCATGACCGAGTCCTGCATCGCGAGTTGCA
>Ga0247829_10000390_pt1 | contig 16167 bp, 14 predicted proteins | sample 12C_Control_Day4_FD_207765 | JGI IMG/M metagenome (GOLD analysis project Ga0247829, IMG submission 207765) | Soil microbial communities from agricultural site in Penn Yan, New York, United States - 12C_Control_Day4 | ecosystem: Environmental > Terrestrial > Soil > Agricultural land | place... | reverse complement strand
ATCCCACCCCGCCTCCCGTCCTCCTGCCCGGAGGCCGCCGTGCCCTGCCCGGACTTCCGCCGCACCCACCCGACCCGCCGCACCCTGCTGAAGCTCGGGGCCGTCGGCCTGACCGGACTCTCCCTGCCCAGCCTGCTCCGCGCCGAGCGGTCGGGGGCGGTCCGCAAGCCGAAGGCGAAAAGCGTTATCCTGCTGTTCCAGTTCGGCGGGGCGAGCCACATCGACACGTTCGACCCCAAGCCGAACGCCCCCGCCGAGGTCCGCGGCGAGTTCAAGACGATCGCCACGAAGACCCCCGGCCTGCTCGTCACCGAGCACCTGCCGAAGCTCGCCGCCCGGTCCGACCGGTACGCGGTAGTCCGCAGCGTCCGGCACTCCAAGGGGGCGCACAACTCCGGGGCGTACTACTCGCTGACCGGCCGCGAGCCGCTGACGGACATCGTCACCGCGAACGCCTCGGCCACCGACTTCCCGCACCCCGGCAGCGTCGTCGATTACCTGACGCCGGACCGCGGCAAGGTGCCAGCGTCGGTGGCGCTGCCGTGGATGATCGCCGACGGTCCGTTCCGCACGCCGGGTGAGTTCGCTGGGTTCCTCGGCAAGGCGTACGACCCGCTCTGGGCGCTGGGCGACCCGAACAAGAAGGACTTCAAGGTCACGGAGTTGACGCTGCCCGACGGCATCGGCGTCAACCGGGTCGGCGACCGGGAGGCGATCCGCGACGACCTGGCGAAGCTCAGCCAACTTGCCGACGGGGCCGCGGCGAAGGGGATGGGCGAGTACCAGGCCCGCGCGGTGGACCTGCTCACGTCACCAGAGACGCAGAAGGCGTTCGCGATCGGCGAGGAGCCGGCGGCGCTGCGCGAGAAGTACGGCCGCAACACCTACGGTCAGAGCGTGCTGCTGGCCCGCCGGCTGGTGGAGGCGGGGGTGCGGTTCGTGACGGTCTATTACTCCCGCGGGATCGGCGGCTGGGACACGCACAAGGATAACTTCAAGACGCTCAAGGACAGTCGCCTGCCGCACACCGACGCGGCCCTGTCGGCGCTGATCGACGACCTCTCCGACCGCGGGTTGCTCGACGAGACGCTGGTGTACTGGACCGGTGATTTTGGGCGGACGCCGAAGATCAACAAGGACGCCGGCCGCGACCACTGGCCGCCTTGCCAGAGCGTGGTCCTGTTCGGCGGCGGCATCCGCGGCGGGGTTACCTACGGGGCGTCCGACCCGAGCGGGGCGTACCCGAAGGACGACCCGCTGCGGCCCGACGATGTGACCGCGACGGTCTACCACGCGCTGGGCCTGGACCCGGCGACCGAGGTGCAAGACCAACTCAAGCGGCCGATGCCGATCTCCGCCGGGCAGCCGATCCTGCCGTTATTTGGATAATCTTGTAGGGTGGGTCGAGTCTTCGAGGCACATCTTCGGGTGGGCGCAACGGTGGGCCTCGAAGACTCGACCCACCCTACAAGAGGCGATTCATGCACACCCGACGGCTTGGTAATTCGGACCTGCACATCACGCCTGTCGGGTTCGGCGCCTGGGCGATCGGCGGCGGCGGGTGGGCGTTCGGCTGGGGCGCTCAGGACGACACCGACAGCGTCGCCACCATCCGCGAGGCGCTCGACCTCGGGGTCAACTGGATCGACACCGCCGCCGTCTACGGCCTCGGCCACTCGGAAGAGGTCGTGGCGAAGGCGCTGGAGGGTGTACGGGACCGACCGTATGTGTTCACCAAATGCGCCCGGGTGTGGGACGATGGTGGGCAAATCGGCAAGTCGCAGAAGGCCGACAGCATCCGCCGCGAGTGCGAGGCGAGCCTACGGCGGCTCAAGGTGGACGTGATCGACCTGTACCAGGTCCACTGGCCCGAACCCGAGGAGGACACGGAGGAGGGCTGGCAAACAATGGTCAAGCTCAAGGAGGAGGGGAAGGTCCGCTGGATCGGCGTGTCGAACTTCAACGCCGACCAGATGGCCCGCGTGGCGAGATATGGGCCGATCACCTCGTTGCAGCCGCCGTACTCGATGCTCCGCCGCGACGTGGAGGAGTCGATCCTGCCGTACTGCTCCGCAAACAATATCGGGGTGATCGTCTACTCACCGATGCAGTCGGGGCTTCTGACCGGGGCGTGGACCCGCGAGCGGCTGGCGGCGCTGCCGGCCGACGACTGGCGCAAGGAGAAGAACCGGCACTTTCAGGAGCCGCTGTTCTCGCGGAACCTGCGGCTGGTGGAACTGCTGAAACAGATCGGCGTCCGGCACGGGCGAACGCCGGGGGAAGTGGCGATCGCCTGGGTGCTGCGACACCCGGCCGTCACCGGGGCGATCGTCGGGGCGCGGAAGCCGGGGCAGTTGAAGGAGTTGGTCGGGGCCGCGGACTGGCGGCTCGCCGACGACGAGGCGGGGGAGATCGAGCGGTTCCTGAGAGACAACCCAGGGTAATCGGTCATGCGCATTGCCTGGATCGCCGCAGCGCTACTCGCCCAATCGCCCGCCCTGCAAGCCCAGGGCCTGGAATTCGTCAAGGCGAATTACACCAAGTACGAGTACCGCGTCCCGATGCGGGACGGCAAGCTGCTGTTCACCGCCGTCTACGTCCCCAAGGACGACTCCCAGACGTACCCGATCCTCCTGATGCGCACGCCATACAGCGTCGCCCCGTATGGCGTGGATCGCTACCCGGACACGCTCCGCCCGGGGCCGGCGTTCGCCAAGGCGAAATACATCTTCGCCTACCAGGACGTCCGCGGCCGGTGGATGTCCGAGGGAGAGTTCGTCAACATGCGGCCGATCAACCCCGAGCGCGGGCCGAAGATCGTGGACGAGAGCACCGACACCCGCGACACGATCGACTACCTCCTGAAGACCGTCAGGGTCCACAACGGCAAGGTCGGGCAGACCGGCATCTCGTACCCCGGGTTCTACACCGTCTGCGGGATGATCGACGCCCACCCGGCGCTGGTGTGCGCGTCGCCGCAGGCTCCGGTGAACGACTGGTTCATGGGCGACGACTTCCACCACAACGGGGCGCTGTTCCTGCCGCACTTCTTCAACTTCTTCGCCAACTTCGGCCGGCCGACGCCGGAGCCGTGGAAGAAATGGCCGTACCTGCCGTTCGACCATGAGACGCCGGACGGCTACCAGTTCTTCCTGAAGATGGGTCCGCTCGCCAACGCCGACAAGAAGCACTTCAAGGGGCAGGTGTCGTTCTGGAATGAAGTATTGAAGCACGGCACCTATGACGACTACTGGAAGGCCCGGAACGTCCGACCGCACATCAAGGGCATCCGGCCCGCCGTGATGACCGTGGGCGGGTGGTTCGACGCCGAGAACCTGTTCGGGGCGCTGGAGACGTTCAAGCGGGTCGAGGCGACCGGGGTGCCGAAGGGCGGCAATCACCTGGTCATGGGCCCGTGGGTCCACGGCGGCTGGGGCCGGCAGGACGGCGACAAACTCGGGGACGTGACGTTCAACGCCAAGACCGGCGAGTATTACCGCGAACACATCGAGTTACCGTTCTTCGAGTACCACCTGAAGGGGAAGGGCGACCTGAAGCTCCCGAAAGCGTGGGTGTTCGAGACCGGCACCAACGTCTGGCGAAAGTACGACGCCTGGCCGCCGAAGGCGGCGGAACCGACCGCGTTCTATCTGCGCGGTGAGGGGAACCTCATGCAGCAACAGGAGGGGATCGGCGGCAGTTCCTCCCTTGGCGAGTTCGACGAGTTCGTCTCCGACCCGGCCAGGCCGGTGCCGTTCATCAACAAGACGACGATCGGGATGGCCCAGGAGTACATGACCGCCGACCAGCGGTTCGCCGCGACCCGGCCGGACGTACTCGTCTTCCAAACGGACGTGCTGGAAAAGGACTTGACCGTCGCCGGGCCGGTCGAGGTGGAACTGGCCGTCAGCACGACCGGCACCGACGCCGACTGGGTGGTGAAGGTGATCGACGTGTACCCGGACGACTACCCCGACCCGGAGCCGAACCCGACCGGTGTGAAGATGGGTGGCTACCAGCAACTCGTCCGCGGCGACGTGATGCGCGGCAAGTTCCGCGACAGCTTCGAGAAGCCCGCGCCGTTCGAGCCGGGAAAGGTGACGAAGGTGAAGTTCACGATGCCGGACACGCTGCACACGTTCCGCCCCGGGCACCGGCTGATGGTGCAGGTGCAGAGCAGTTGGTTCCCGCTGGTGGACCGCAACCCGCAGACCTTCACCGACATCTACTCGGCGAAGGCGGACGACTTCAAGAAGCAGACGCACCGCGTCTACCGCTCAGCCGAGCACCCGTCGAAGGTAACGCTGCGGGTCATGCCGTAGCCGAGTGAATCTGCGGAAGCTGTGACGGTCGCGGGGCCGGAGTCAGTCTGGGCACAGCCGATTCCCGCCGAACCCGTGCGGCTAGCTCGCCTCCGTGCCCGATCTGAGGAAGTGAAGTGTCGCCGGAGGTCACGACGACCCCGGTGGGCGCCAAGGAGGGCGGGGGCATGCGCGGCCGCGCTGCGGCACTGGCCTGGGTCGTCGGGTGCGTCGCGGCATCGCCGGCCGCCGATCCGCGCCCTGACCCCGCCGCCCTGCTGCTGCCGCCCGTCGCGTCCGCTGGTTCCACCCGTTCTCCGGCCGTTCGCGCCCGCTCATCCGCCCCGGACCTTCCACCACCGCCGGCCGCGCGGCTGACACCGCCACGGGACGTTTCCCCGGTGTCTTACCGGCCCGACGAGGCAGTCCGCCGGTCCGAGCGACCGGTCCGCGGCGACGAACTGTTCAGCCGCCCGCTGCGCCCCGACCCGGACCGCGAGCGGGAGTCCGGCAAGTGGGGCGACAAGATCAATGACGTGGTCGGCACGGAGGCCCGGCAGGGGTGGTTCCGTTCGGATCGCGCGTTCGACTGCGTCGTCTCGCCGATCACGAACCCGTTTCTGTTCGAAGATCCGCGAGCGATGACCGAGATCCGCCCGCTGTTCATCTACCAAAAGATCCCCAACAGTCAGCCGAACTTCCAGGGCGGCGACATCTGGTTCCTCGGCGCGCAAACCCGGCTGGCGTTCGGTGAGCGGTTCTCGGTTACGCTCAACAAGATCGGCGGCGTCTCCGTGAACGCGAAGAACCCAGCCTATGACGGCGACTTCGGCTTGTCCGAGATCTGGCTGAGCCCGAAAGTGACGCTGATCCGCGACCCGGAGTACGCCACCATCTTGGCCGCCGGGGCGCAGTTCCAGATTCCGATCGGGTCGGGGTCGGTCTACCAGGACACCGGGTCGTTGTCGATCGTGCCGTACGTGACGTTCAGCCAGCGGTTCCTGGCGAACCGACTCGGTACGTTCAACGGCATGGTCTCGACGGGGTACTCGTTCTCGACGGACAGCCTGCGGAGCGACTACCTGTACCTGAGTACGCACCTGTCGTTCGACATCGGCAACGCGCACCGGTTCTACCCGGTGCTGGAAATGAACTGGTTCCACTACACGACCGACGGCAGTGCTCGATTCATCAGCGGGGAGGGCCGCGACCTGATCAACTTCGGGTCGCTGGGGAAGGGGAGCAGCATGGTCACCGGCGCGGTCGGCGGGCGGGTGAAGATGACCCGCAACACCGAACTCGGCGTGGCCTACGAGATGCCGATGATCGGTAACAAGGACTTCTTCGACTACCGATTCACGGTGGACTTCATCTGGCGGTACTAGCGCGATTTGGGGCCGCGATGCGGCCCGGACCGCTACACCACCTATAGACTCAGCCCCTTGAACTGCTTGACGCAGTTGGTGATCGCCACCTCGGTCGGCAGCCGCTCGATGCTGCTCGCCCCGAAGAAGCCGACCACGCCCTTCGTGTTCTCCAGTACGAACCGCACGTCCTCAGGCTCCGAGATCGGGCCGCCGTGGCAAAGCACCAGGACGTTCGGGTTGATCCGCTTCGCCGCGTCGCTGAGGCTCTGAACCCGCTTCGCGGCGTCCGCCAGGGTCATCGCGGTCTTCGCGCCGATGGTGCCCTTGGTCGTCAGCCCCATGTGTGGGATCAATACGTCCGCGCCGGCCGCGGCCATCGCCTCGGCCTCCTTCTCGGTGAAGACGTAGGGGCACGTCAGTAGCCCCATGTCGCTCGCCGCGGCGATCATCTCCACCTCCTTGCCGAACCCCATGTCCGTCTCTTCGAGGTTCTGCCGGAAGCTGCCGTCGATCAGCCCGACGGTCGGGAAGTTCTGCACGCCGCTGAACCCCGCGTCGCGGACGTCGGCCAGGAACCGCTTCATCACCCGGAACGGGTCGGTGCCACAGACGCCGGCCAGCACGGGCGTCCGCTCGACGACCGGCAGCACCTCGCGGGCCATGTCCATGACGATCTGGTTGGCGTCTCCGTAGGGCATCATCCCGGAGAGCGACCCGCGGCCGGCCATGCGGAACCGACCGGAGTTGTAGATGATGATCAGGTCGATGCCGCCCAACTCGGCGCACTTGGCCGACAGCCCGGTGCCGGCGCCGCCGCCGACTACGGGGCGACCGGCCGCGACCTGTGCGCGCAGCCGGGAGAGGATTTCATCGCGTGGGAGCATGGAGAGGCCCGCCGAGTGTCCGGGTCAGTTGTTGACCGGGCTATTCTCGGAGGCCGACGGGACAGGGCAAGGAGCGCCCGGAGGCGGGGTGTCGGTGGCAGCCTTCGCGCGGCCGGCCTCGGCCGCGTCCGCCTGCTGGAGGAGCTGGTTGAGCAGCTTCTCGGTCTCGTCCTCCGTCGGGACGGCCTTCGGGGCAGACGGGACCGCCGGCTTGCGGCCGCGCAAGACGCTCAGCAACAACTCGACCACGACGACCAGCCCGAACCCCCAGCCCGCCAGCGTGAACGGCAGCCGGCGCTGAAGGGATCGGGTCAGGTCTTCGCTGCCGTCTGCCGTCGCGGGCGCGTCCCCGACCGTCACCCGGATCGACGAGTCCCCGCCCGCCTGCATGGAGAAAAACATCCCGGCGGCCTCGGCCATCAGGTAGCCGAGTGCGGCGAGGATCAGGGCGACCGGGATGCCCTGCTTCAAGATGCGGACCAGCACGGGATGCATGGGTGCCCACTCGCGGACGGAGTCGTGGCGTCGGACGGTTTCACCGGTAACATAGCATTCACTTTTCAGGCGTGCGCCGAGTCTCGCGGTTATCCGACTGAGAACGGGGGGGAAATCCGTGGCCGTACTGCTGATCGGTACTCTGGATACGAAGGGTGCGGAAATCGGATACGTGCGGGACCGGCTGGCCGCGGCCGGGGTGCCGACCCTGGTGGCCGACGCCGGGGTTCTCGGCCCCGCGTCGTTCACCCCCGACGTCTCGCGGGAGGAGTTGTTCGCAGCGGCTGGCGTAAATGTCGAACTACTGCGGGCGGCCGCCGACCGTGGCCGGGCGGTCACCGTGGCGGCCGACGCGGCGGCGAAACTGGCGGCGCGGCTGCACCGCGAGGGGCGGCTCTCCGGCGTGCTGAGCCTGGGCGGATCGGCCGGCACGACGATCGGCTCCGCGGCGATGCGGGCGCTGCCGCTGGGCGTCCCGAAGCTGATGGTCAGCACCCTGGCGAGCGGTCAGGTGCAGCCTTATGTCGGCACCCGCGACGTGATGATGCTGTACTCCGTCGTGGACATCTCCGGCGTGAATCGCATCAGCCGGCTGGTGCTGGACAACGCCGCCGCGGCGATGGCCGGGATGGTCCAGGGGTCAGGAGTCAGGAGTCAGGAGTCAGTGAAGCCAGAAGACAAGCCGCTCGTCACCGCGACCATGTTCGGGGTGACGACGCCGTGCGTCGAGGCGGCGCGGAAGGCGGTCGAGGCGGCGGGGTTCGAGGTGCTGGTGTTCCACGCCACCGGGTCCGGCGGGCGGACGATGGAGGGTCTGGTCCGCGACGGGCTGATCGCTGGCGTACTGGACATCACGACGACCGAACTGGCCGACGAGCTGGCCGGCGGCGTGTTCAACGCCGGACCGGACCGGTTGACCGCGGCGGCGCTGGCCGGGGTGCCGCAGGTGATCTCAGTCGGGGCCGTGGACATGGTCAACTTCGGCCCGCCGGAGACGGTGCCGACGAAGTACAAGGACCGGCGGTTCTACCAGCACAACCCGACGGTGACGTTGATGCGGACCACCCCGGAGGAGAACGACCGGATCGGCAAGGAGATCGCCGAGAAGGCCAGCGCCGCGAAGGGGCCGACGGCGATCCTGTTGCCGCTCAAGGGGGTGTCGGCGATCGACGCGGAGGGCAAGCCGTTCTGGTGGCCGGAGGCGGACCGGGCGCTGTTCGAAAGTATCCGCAACTGGGTGGCACCGGGCATCGAGGTGGTCGAGCTGGATCTGCACATCAACGACCCGCTGTTCGCCGCGGCGGCGGCCGAGCGGCTGCTGCGGATGATGGGCAAGGAGCAACTCGCGTAACGATCGATCAAGGCGAACGGCCGGCGTCAGCCGGCTGGTGTGCGATGCTACCCACCAGCTGGCTGGTGTGTGATGTTACCCACCAGCCGGCTGACGCCGGCCGTTCGCCTTAAGCCGCTTGATGAGTTGCACCTGTCCGGCGTGGTAGACGTCGTGCATCGCGATGCTGTAGACGAGGTCGCCGGTGGTGGTCTTGCTCCCTGGCGGGACCACCGGCAATTCGTCCGGCGACAGGTCCGCGACCGCGTCCCGCAACGTCGCGTGCGTCTGGTCGAGCAGCTTCAGGTCGGCCTTCCACGCCTTCTCCCAGTCGTCGCGGTGGACCGCCGGGTCCGGCCGCACGAACCAGTTGCTCCCCTTGAGCGGGAACGAGCCGCGGTCCTCGCCGAGCAACCGCCGGCGGACCGTGTACTTCCAGTACGCGGCGTGAACGGCGTGCTCCCAGACACACTTGCGGCCCGGCCCCGGACGCCACGCGGCGGTCTGGGCGTCTACCCGCCGCAGGGAGCCGCGGAGGTTCGGGCCGTGCCAGGCTTTCACGTCGAACCCCTCGTCCAGCAGCTTCATGAGTAATCGGAGCGGATAGTCGGGTGCAATCCGGGGCATGACGGTGGCCCTCAGGGTGACGTGTGTTCACAACTGTACCATCGTTCCAATTGGTGTCAACGGCCGGCCCCTTGCCGCGAGCGCCGTGCGGCCGGACAATGCCGCCGACCCTCAGAACCCACCGGAGCAGCCCATGAAGATCGGGATGAACCTTCTCCTCTGGACCGGCTTTGTTACCGAGGCCGACTTCCCGACCATCGCGAAGATCAAGGCCGCCGGGTTCGACGGGGTCGAGTTGCCCCTCTTCGACGGCACCGCCGACCACTACAAGGCCGTCCGCGCCGAACTCGACCGCCAGGGGTTGCAGTGCTCCACTGTCACAATCATGACGCCAGAGGCCAACCCGATCAGCCCGGACGCGGCCGTCCGTCAGAAGGCCGTCGAGCGGCTCAAGTGGGCGGTCGAGATGAACCACGTCCTCGGCAGCGTGGCGATGTGTGGGCCATACCACTCGCCGCTGGGCGTCTTCTCCGGGACCGGGCCGACATCCGACGAGAAGAGTCGAGGGGCCGACGTGCTGCGGCAGGCCGCGGAGTTCGCGAAGGGGGCGAACCTGACGCTGGCCATCGAGTACCTGAACCGGTTCGAGTGCTACTTCCTGACCACCGCGGCCGACGCGAAGGCACTGGTGCAGACGGTGAACCACCCGAACTTCCGGTGCATGTACGACACGTTCCACGCTCACATCGAGGAGAAGTCGCAAGCCTCCGCCATCCAGACCGTCGCGCCGGTGATGGCGCACGTCCATATCAGCGAGAACGACCGCGGCACCCCCGGCACCGGTCAGGTGCGGTGGGACGAGGCGTTCCAGGCGATCAAGAAGACGGGTTACGACGGTTGGCTGGTGATCGAGGCGTTCGGCCGGGCGCTGCCGGACCTGGCCGCCGCGACCCGGGTCTGGCGGGACCTGTTCCCGTCGCCCGAGGAGGTGTACCAGCAGGGGATCCAGTTCATCAAGCAGAAGTGGGCGTAACAGGCGAACCCCGAGCGTCAGCGAGGGGGTAGCTTACCCAGACAGGGCGCTTGGATCAGCGCCGGGGGCGTGATCCCGGCCACACCGACCCCTCGTTGCCGCTCGGGGTTCGCCGGGGACTGTGGGATTGGGTAAGATAGTGAGCCCCTGCCTGTCAAATAGGGTGGTGGGGCTGCGATCTCGGACCCGACCGCGCGTGCGGGTGGGCCGCTGGGGCGTCCGGTGCCGATAAGACGTGGTGCCCCGGACCCAGGGACGGTTGCCTCGTCGGTCCCCGGTCGCGCGGCAGGAGGCGCGTGGATGACCCGCTTGATTTGCACCGCGACGTTCTGCTTGCTCGCCGCCGCGACCGCTTCGGCCCAGCCGTCCGAGCAACCGGTGCCGTGGGCCAACAAGTTCTTCCTGCCCGACATCGCCCAGAACCCCCGCCAGGACTCGCCGCCGGTCATCGTGAAGGACTTCGGCACGGTGCCGCACGGGACCCTGTGCGTCCATCGGTTCACGGTCACCAACATCTACGACGTGCCGGTGCAGGTGACCGACATCCGTCGGTCGTGCGGGTGCCTGGAGGCGTACCCGCCGATGAAGGTCCTCCAGCCGAACGAGGCGGCGGACTTCGTCGTCACAATGGACAGCGCCCGGTTCAAGGGGGACAACGCCACCACGATCTACGTGACCTTCCGCGGCGTCCTCGACCAGACCGAGTTCCAGAACACCGCCGTCCTGCGCATCCAGGCGAACAGCCGTACCGACGTGCAGCTCAGCCCCGGCCGGGTCCACTTCGGCACCATCGCACAGGGGGCCAGGGTTGCGCCGCAGGCCGTGACGGTCGAGTACAGCGGCCGGCAGCGAGACTGGAAGATCGTCGGCGTGATCCCACCGGCCGGGCCGATCGACGTCGAGGTCAAGCAGGTGGGCAGCGGGTTTCTCGGGTCCAAGTACCAGGTCAGTGTGGCGTTGAAGCCGGACGCCCCGGCCGGCCCGGTGGCCGAGGTGATCGGGCTGCGAACCAACGACCCGACCGCCCCGATCGTCCAGGTGAACGTCACCGGCACCGTCCAGGCCCCGGTCACGCTGAGCACGGACGCCGCCCGGTTCGGCAAGGTGACGGTCGGTCAGACGGGGACGTTACGGGTCATCGTTCGTGGCACCAACGGCACCGCGTTCGTCGTGCAACCGGTGGCCGAGGACGCCGACGGGGTGTCCGTGGAGACGTTCCCGGCCGCCAGCCCGACCCAGATCGTGACGGTCAAGTTCAAGCCGAACAAGCCGGGCGTGGTGCGGAAAGACGTGAGGCTCCAGACCAGCCTCGGCGGCGGCGTGACCGCGACGATCCGCGTCGAGGGCGAGGGCGAGGGTGAGCCGGAGATGCCGTGACCCGGTACTACAGCCGCGAGAAGTTCCGCAGCATCGTCAGCCCGACGTCCTGGCTCTTCTCCGGGTGGAACTGCGTCGCGTACACGTTACCCCGCCAGACCGCGGCGCAGAACGGTTCCGGGTAGTCCGCCTCCGCCGCCACGAACGAGCGATCGGCCGGGGCTGGGTAGTAGCTGTGGACGAAGTACACCGCTGGCTCCGGCGGCAGCCCGGCGAACAGCGGGCAATCCGGCTGCGTCAGCCGCAGGGTGTTCCAGCCCATGTGCGGCACCTTCAACCCTGGCCGGCGCGGGAAGCGAAGCACCTCTCCGGGGTACAGGTCCAGCCCCGCGTGCTGCCCGTCCTCGTGGCTGCGGGTGAATAGCATCTGCAAGCCCAGGCAGATCCCCAGGAACGGCCGGCCGCCCTCGATGTGCTGGGAGATGACCCCGGACAGGCCCGTCTCGCGGAGCCGGGCGATGGCATCCTGAAACGCTCCGACGCCGGGGAGCACCAGTTTCGTGGCGGTGGCAGCCCGCCGCAGGTCGGAGGTGATCTCCGCGCCGGCCCCGACCGCCTCGAACGCCTTCTGGACGCTCCGCAGGTTGGCCATCCCATAATCGACGATCACGACCTCGGTCGCCATTCGTTCATCCTCGCCGGAGCAGCGCCCCCGCGGCCAGTAGCCCGACGCACATCACCGCGACCACCACGCCGGTCAGAATGGGGTCGAACAGGATCTGCCGCACCGCCCCCAGCGCCGGCCAGCCGAGCCAGACGAACACCACGCCGACCGCCAGCCCAGGTCCGAACGGCAGTTCGCTGCCGGCGCCCTTTCCCCGTACCAGCTTCCACACCAGGCCCGGGATCATCAGCCCCAGTGCGGCGAACGCCCCGGCGAAGAACCCCAGGAACACGACCTGCCAGCCAAGGAACGCGCCGACCATCATCAGCAGGTCCGCATCGCCCAGCCCCAGCGCGTCCTGGCCGAACCCCCACTCGAAGAGGAACTTGAACACCCGCACCAGGAAGGTTCCGACCGCCGCCCCGACCAGGCCGTTCATCAGCCCGAGCTGCCAACTCCCCGGCGGCGCCCATTCCGGCGGCGGCCCGGCGAACGGCCACAGCACCACCCCGACCGGGATCTGATCGCCGCCGTCCAGCAGCCAGCCGAGCGGCGGGATGCTTGCCGCCGCGGACGGGGCGGTCGGCCACGGCCACGGCAGCACGACCGCGCAGACCAGCCCGACCAGCGCCCCGGGGTAGGTGACCTGGGTCGGGATGATCTTGTGCTCGGCATCGATCACCGCGGCCGCGATCAAGAGCGCCAGCAGGCAGGCGTGCGCGGCGAAGTACACCCAGGCGACGATCGGCGGCCCGGCGGTGGCGTTGGACCCGGTGTAGGAGTACCGCAGCCCCGGGGCGTGTTGCCACGGCCGCAGGAAGTCCGGCCCGTTCTCGGCCTGCGCGACGACTTCGACCAGGAACAGCCCGACGAACGCCAGCCCGGTCCCGAGTTCCACCCACAGGTATCGCGACGAGAATTGCGTCCGGCAGAACCGGCACCGGCCGTGGAGCCGCAGGTAGCCGATGATCGGCAGATTATCCAACAGCCAGATCGGCCGGAAGCAGGCTCCGCACCGCGACCCGGGCCACACGACGCTCTTCTCGTAGGGCAGCCGGGCGATGAGGACGTTCAGGAAGCTGCCAACTCCCAGCCCGAAGACGAACACCCAGGCGCACCAGAGCGCCGTCGGGATGTGGAACCACCATTCCATGATGTGGAGGCTCACCCCGAGGACGAGGAGGACGGGAAGGGGCCAGCGGCCTCCCATGTGGCCAGGATATCGGCGGTCACGTCCTCTGGCGACCGGTCCGCGGTCGGGAAGGCGGCGTGGGCCGTCTGCCGGTAGAGAGACTCGCGGGCGGACATCAGGTTCGCCACCTCGTCGAACCCGCCGGTGGTCAGGTTCGGCCGGCGGGCGGCAGTGGTCGGGTCGGACTGCATCCGCTCCCAGACCGTCTCCGGCGGGGCGGAGAGCCAGGCGACGTAGCCGGCCGACCGCAGCAGTTCGCGGTTGGCAGGCCGGAGGATTACGCCGCCGCCGGTGGCGATGACCCGCCGGTCGGTGTGGCACAACTCGGCGAGCGTGGCCGACTCCCGGTCGCGGAACCCGGACTCGCCCTCGACGGCGAAGATCTCGGCGATGGTCTTCCCGGCGGCGTGCTCGATGTGCTCGTCGGCGTCGAGGAACTCCCAGCCCAGGGCGGCGGCGAGGAGTGGGCCGACGGTGGACTTGCCGGTGCCGCGGTAGCCGACCAGGAACAGGCGGCGGGGAGGGGTCACGGCGTGCCTTCGGCCTCCCCCCCCTGCTGCTCCTCGGTCTCTTCGTCGAGGGCGCGGGTCAGTGGGGACATGGCCTTGCGGAGCAAGTCGCGCATCTTCTCGATCGGCGGCGCGATCCCGGTGAACAGCTCGAACTGCCGGGCGGCTTGGCGGACGAACATGTCCACCCCGGTGACGACGTGACAGCCGCGGGTGCGGGCCTCCCGGATCAGGAGCGTGTTTTCCGGCGTGTAGACGGTGTCGAAGATCGTCAGCCCCGGCTTCAGGAAGCTCGGGTGCAGCGGCGACTCGTCCACGTTCGGGTGCATGCCGACCGGGGTGCAGTTGATGACCACGTCGCAGGGCATGACGCCGTGCCGGCCCTGCCAGTCCACCACCTTGCACTGCACCTCGGCGGCGAGCTTGGCGGCCCGGTCGTAGGTGCGGGCGGCGATGATGATGTGCGCCCGCTTCGAGTGCAGGGCGTGGGCGATGGCCCGGGCTGCCCCGCCGGCCCCGAGGATCAGCACGAACATGTTGTGCAGTTCGAGCGGCGGCCCGTCCGCCGAGCGCTCGGTCAGGTGAGCCTCCAGCGAGTCGATCGCCGCCGTGTAGTCGGTGTTTGACGCGGCGAACTTCCCGTCCGCCTTGCGGACCAAAGTGTTGGCTGCCTGCGTGATCCGCACCGTCAGGTCGTGGTCCTTCGACAGCGCGGCCGCCTCCTCCTTGTGCGGGATGGTGATGCTGTACCCGCCGACCGGCACGCCGTCGAACGTCTTCAGCGCTGCTGGCAACTCCCCCTTGGGCACACGGAACGGCAAGTAGATGGCGTTCTTCTTGAGCCGCCCGAACAGGTGATTGTGCAGGACCGGGCTGTAGCTGTGCCCGACCGGGTCGCCCAGCAGGCCGAACACCTCCGTCTCGGCGTCGATCGACCGGACCGGGTAGGTGGTGCGGAACTCCTCGACCGACGGCATCCCCGGTGCGACGCCGCGCTCCTTGTTGAACGCCGCGTAGATCCACGGCGCCCCGTACTTCAGGGCGAGGAACCGGCTCGGGTAGCCGATGTCCCCCATGCAGAACGCGAGGGTTGGCTTCTTGGCCCGCTTCTGGATCTCCAGCACCCGCAGGTTGTCCTCGGCCTTCTGGGCCATGACCGCGATCTTGTAGACGTCGCCGTCCTGTCGGAGCATCTGCTCGTAGATCTGGTCCAGGTCGGCCGGCGTCTCGGTCCGGTTGTGGTAGCTGATGACCCGCTTGACCGACCCGAACCGCCGGATCTCGTCGGCGATGTCGGTCTCCAGATCCACCCACTCGAATTGCTGGTTGGCGATCACCTGGCGGAGGACGATCTGCCGCTCCTCCTCGGACCCGGGCCAGCGGCCGCCGTCCACCGGCCGGCGGATGGTGGCCATCCAGGCGCAGAGCTTGAACGGCAGCAGTCGCCGGAAGTCCACCGCCTTGGCGAGGAAGTCGAGCCGCAGTTCGACGAATCGGCCGCCGCGCTTGACCGCCTCCTGGACCTCGACCTGGATCATCTTGTGCCGGGTGCGGCCGACGACCACGCAGACCCGGTCCGGCGCGACGGACATGACGGCAGATACTCCGCGGAGGAAAATGTTCCCTCTACGCTACAGCCGGCCCGCAGGGGGAGCAAGGAGGAGAACCGGCGAGCCGGGAGCAGTCGCCAGCCTTACAGCTTGCCGGCTTCCTTGAACATGACGTGCTTGCGGACGATCGGGTCGTACTTGCGGAGTTGCAGCCGCTCTTTGGTGTTGTTCTTGTTCTTCTCGGTGAAGTAGCAGTAGCTGCTCTCGCTGCTCACGAGTTTGATGGTCGAGCGTGCTTCCTTACCCTTGGCCACGGTATGCCCTCCGGTCGGGGGTTGTGGGTGCGTGTGTCGGCCGTCGGGTGGTCGCCCGGCGGGAACTGTAACAGTAGCGGGCGCCCGGGGATTTGACGAGGGGGCTTCCGCGGTTGGGGTGGAATCCCGTTCCGGCGGTCCGGTAAACTTTCCCCTCCGCCCAGCACGCCACCCGGAGGGACCCGATGACGGCGGTGCTCGTCTGCCTGATGTTACTCGTTCCGGCGACCGTCGCCTGCCTGTACTATCTCGTCCTGACCACGGTCGGCTGGCGGTGCGGCCGTGCAATACCGCGGTCCGAACCGGCGCACACGTTCGCCGTCGTGATCCCGGCGCACAATGAGGAACTGGGTCTGACGGCGACGGTGCGGTCGGTGCTGGCGTCGGACTACCCGGCGGACCGGCTGCGGGTGCTGGTGGTGGCAGACAACTGCACGGACGGCACCGCGGCGGTCGCCCGCCGGCTCGGGGTCGATGTCATCGAGCGCCACGACCCGGCGAACCGCGGCAAGGGCTACGCCCTTGCGATGGCAATCCCGCAAGCGCTCGCCGCCGGGGCCGACGCGGTGATGGTGCTCGACGCCGACTGCGAACTCGGCCGGGACACGCTGAGACAGATGGACGCCGCACTGGCACACGATGGC
>Ga0247829_10000389_pt1 | contig 16171 bp, 14 predicted proteins | sample 12C_Control_Day4_FD_207765 | JGI IMG/M metagenome (GOLD analysis project Ga0247829, IMG submission 207765) | Soil microbial communities from agricultural site in Penn Yan, New York, United States - 12C_Control_Day4 | ecosystem: Environmental > Terrestrial > Soil > Agricultural land | place... | reverse complement strand
GCCGGATTTGCCGCGCTCACCGGCGTCATCGGCATCGCCTCGCTGGTGCGCGCCATCCGCGAGAAGTTTCCCGAGGAGATCGCGAAGCGCAACGTCGCGGCGGCGAACGAGGCTTACCAAGTTGCGAGCGAGGCAGCTCATGCTTAAGCAAGCGGAAGGATCGCACGCGGTCGCGGAGGCGGTGGCGCTGTGCCGCCCGCAGGTGATTTGCGCCTACCCCATCACGCCGCAGACGCACATCGTCGAAGGCCTGGGCGAGATGGTGAAGACGGGCGAGCTCACGGGCTGTGAGTTCATCAACGTCGAGTCCGAGTTCGCGGCGCTGTCGGTGGCGATCGGCGCGTCGGCGTCCGGCGTGCGCACGTACACGGCGACCAGCAGCCAGGGACTCCTGTTCATGGCCGAGGCCGTCTACAACGCTGCGGGGCTCGGCCTGCCCATCGTGATGACCATCGGCAATCGCGCGATCGGCGCGCCGATCAACATCTGGAACGACCACTCGGACAGCATGTCGATGCGCGACGCCGGCTGGATCCAGCTTTACGCGGAGACCAACCAGGAAGCGCTCGACCTGCACATCCAGGCGTTCCGCCTCGCCGAGGAGCTTTCCTGTCCCGTCATGGTGTGCATGGACGGGTTCATCCTCACGCACGCGTACGACCGCGTCGATGTGCCGGTGCAGGCGGAAGTCGACGCATTCCTGCCGCCGTTCGAGCCGCGCCAGGTGCTCGACCCGTCCGATCCCGTCAGCATCGGCGCAATGGTGGGGCCGGAAGCGTTCACCGAAGTGCGCTACCTGTCGCATCACAAGCAGCTTCGCGCGCTCACGCTGATCCCCAAGTTGGCCGACGAATTCGAGACACGCTTCGGTCGCCGGTCGGGGGGCCTCATCCGGGAGTACCGCATCGACGGCGCGGAGACGATCGTGGTCGCGCTCGGCTCGGTGAACGGCACCATCCAGGAGGTGATCGACGACATGCGCGGCGAGGGTGTCGCGATCGGCGCGGTGTCGATTTGCGCGTTCCGGCCGTTCCCGCTCGCGGTGCTCCGCCATGCGCTGCGTCACGCGAAGCGCGTCGTGGTGATCGAGAAGTGCCTCGCGGTCGGTCTCGGCGGCATCGTGTCCGACGGCGTGCGCAAGTCGCTGTCCGGCATTCAGCTGAACGGTTACACCGTGATCGCCGGGCTCGGCGGCCGAGCGATCACGCGCACGTCGCTGCGCAAGCTCTTCGAGGACGCGCAGCGCGACGAGCTCGAGCAGGTCACCTTCCTAGACCTCGACGCCGAGCTCGTGAGCTACGAGATCGAGCGCGAGAGCCACCAGCGCAGGACGGGGCCGACGGCGGAGGCGCTCCTGCGCAAGCTAGGCACCGTCGCATCGAGGATCGCCTGATGAGCACCACACTGCAGCAGCCCGTCAAGTTCTACCAGACCGGCACCTTCACCGTGGGCAATCGCCTGCTCGCGCCGGACCAGCGGTCGGTGCAATCCGACATGCGCCGGACGAATTCGCTCAACTCGGGACACCGCGCGTGCCAGGGATGCGGCGAGGCGCTGGGCGCGCGCTACGCGATCGACGCCGCGATGCGCGCGACGAACAACCAGCTCATCGCCGTCAACGCGACGGGCTGCCTCGAAGTGTTCTCCACACCTTATCCCGAGACGTCGTGGCAGGTGCCGTGGATCCATTCCCTGTTCGGCAACGCGGCGGCGGTCGCTTCGGGCGTCGCCTCCGCGCAGCGTGCGCTGGGGCGCCCCGACGTGCGCGTCATCGCGCAGGGCGGCGACGGCGGCACGACGGACATCGGCTTCGGCTGCCTGTCCGGCATGTTCGAGCGCAACGACGACGTCCTGTACATCTGCTACGACAACGAGGCGTACATGAACACCGGCGTGCAGCGGTCGAGCGCGACGCCGCCCGCCGCCCGCACCGCGACCACGCCGGCGATGGGCGCGTCGCCCGGCAACGTCTTCGGCACCGGCAAGAACGTGCCGCGCATCGCGATGGCGCACCGCATTCCGTACGTCGCGACCGCCAGCGTGTCGAATCTGCGCGACCTCGAAGCCAAGATCACCTACGCGATGAGCCTGCGCGGCGCGCGCTACGTCCACATCCTCGTGCCCTGCCCGCTCGGCTGGGGATCGGCGCCCGAGGACACGATCAGGATCGCGCGCCTCGCAGTGGAAAGCGGGCTGTTTCCGCTGTTCGAGGCGCATGACGGGGAAGTGACGTCGCACACGCCGATCCGCCAGCGCGTGCCCGTGACCGAATACCTGAAGCTCCAGAAGCGCTTCGCGCATCTCTTCGGCAAGCAGCGCGACGACGAGCGCATCGCGCGCATCCAGGCCATGGCGGACGCCAACATCGCCGAATACGGACTCTTGTCATGAGCGAAAAGCCGTTCGCCATCACGCTCGACGTCGGGTCGAGCCTCGCCAACAAGACCGGTGCCTGGCGGACCAACCGGCCCCTGTACGTGGATCGCCTGCCGCCGTGCAATCACGCGTGCCCCGCGGGCGAGAACATCCAGGGCTGGCTGTATCACGCGGAATCGGGCGACTACGAGGCCGCGTGGCGCGTCCTGACCGAAGACAATCCGATGCCTGCAGTGATGGGGCGCGTTTGCTACCACCCGTGCGAGACGTCGTGCAACCGCGCCTCGGTCGACGAGGCGGTAGGCATCAATTCGGTCGAGCGCTTCCTGGGGGACGAGGCGATCAAGCGCGGGTGGAAGTTCGCGGCCCCCGCGGCGGCGACGGGCAAGCGCGTGCTGGTCGTCGGCGCAGGTCCCTCCGGATTGTCGGCTGCGTATCAACTGCGCAGGCGCGGCCATGACGTGAAGATCGTGGAAGCAGGCCCGCTGGCAGGCGGCATGATGCGCTTCGGCATCCCGAAGTACAGATTGCCGCGCGACGTGCTCGACGCCGAGGTGCAGCGCATTCTCGACCTGGGAGTCGAGCTCGCGCTCGACACGAAGGTGACGGACATCCTGGCCACCATGCGCGAAGGTCGCTTCGATGCCGCATTCCTCGCGGTCGGTGCGCATCTCGCCAGGCGCGCGTACATTCCTGCGGGCGAGGCCGCGCACATGCTCGACGCGGTGTCCGTGCTGCGCAGCATGGAGGGCGAGGGGCCGCCGATGCTGGGCCGGCGCGTCGTCGTCTACGGTGGCGGCAATACGGCGCTCGACGTCGCGCGCACGGCCAAGCGGCTGGGGGCGAGCGAGGCGATCATCGTCTACCGCAGGACGCGCGAGAAGATGCCCGCTCACGACTTCGAGCTCGAGGAGGCGCTGCAGGAGGGCGTGCTCGTGAAGTGGCTGTCGACCATCACGAGCATGTCGAGCGAAGGTACGCTCACGGTCGAGAAGATGGCGCTGGACGTGAAGGGATTTCCGCAGCCCACCGGAGAAGTCGAGACGCTCGAGGCCGACTCGCTGGTGCTGGCGCTCGGGCAGGACGTCGATCTCTCGCTGCTCGACGGCGTGCCGGGCCTCAAGATGAACGACGGCGTGGTCGAGGTCGGCACTAACATGATGACGGGCTACGCGGGCATTTTCGCTGGCGGCGACATGGTGCCGTCGGAGAGGACCGTCACCGTCGGCATCGGGCACGGCAAGAAGGCCGCGCGGCACATCGACGCCTGGCTGCGTGGGGAACGCTACAATCCTGCGCCGCAGCACGCGATCGCTTCGTTCGACAAGCTCAACACGTGGTACTACAGCGACGCGCCCAAGACGATGCGGCCGATGCTCGACCTCGTCCGCCGCACGTCCACCTTCGACGAGGTGGTGCACGGCCTGACCGAAGACAACGCGCTGTTCGAGGCCCGGCGCTGCCTCTCCTGCGGCAACTGCTTCGAATGCGACAACTGCTACGGCGTGTGCCCGGACAACGCGGTGATCAAGCTCGGCCCGGGCAAGCGATTCGAGTTCAACTACGACTACTGCAAAGGATGCGGCATCTGCGCGTCGGAGTGCCCGTGCGGGGCGATCGCGATGGTGCCCGAGGACGTATGAATCCGACGGCAACTTCACGAGCCGAGTCTCCTGCTCCCGGCATGCCGCGCGGCGCAGCGCTGCTGCACGATCCTGTGTACAACAAGGGTACCGCGTTCTCCGAGCGCGAGCGTGATGCGCTAGGCTTGCGCGGGCTGCTGCCGCCGCGCGTGTTCTCGCAGGAGGAGCAGGTGAGGCGCGTCCTCGAGAACTTGCGCCGCAAGGCGGCGCCGCTCGAGAAGTACATCGACCTCGCCAACCTGCACGACCGCAACGAGGCGCTCTTCTTCCGCCTGCTGATCGACTACCCGGACGAGATGATGCCGATCGTCTATACCCCGACGGTCGGCCTCGCGTGCGAACAATACGGCCACATCTTCCAGCGGCCGCGTGGCCTGTTCGTCAGCGCGCGCGACCGCGGGTCGGTGCGCGACGTGCTCGCCAACTGGCCGCGGCGCGACGTCGCGATCATCGTCGTCACCGACGGCGAGCGCATCCTGGGGCTCGGCGACCTCGGCGCCAACGGCATGGGCATTCCCGTCGGCAAGCTCGCGCTCTACTCCGCATGTGCTGGCGTTCATCCCAACCTGTGCTTGCCGGTGCTGCTCGACGTCGGGACCAACAACCCGCAGCTGCGCAACGACCCGCTGTACCTGGGCCTGCAGGAGCAGCGACTGACGGGCGAAGCCTACGACGCGCTCGTCGACGAGTTCGTGACCGCGGCGCGCGAGACTTTTCCCGGCGTGGTGATCCAGTTCGAGGACTTCGCCAACCATCACGCGTTCAGGTTGCTCGAGCGCTACCGCGACCGCCTCGCCACATTCAACGACGACATCCAGGGCACCGCGGCGGTTACGCTGGCGGGCCTGATCTCGGCGCTGCGCGTGACGGGCGGCCAGCTCGGCGAGCAGACGCTCCTTTTCCAGGGCGCCGGCGAAGCGGCGACCGGCATCGCGCACCTCGCGGTGTCGGCGATGGTGGCGCAGGGGATGAGCACCGACGCCGCGCGACGACGCTGCTGGCTGGTCGACTCGCAGGGACTCGTGACCGCGGGACGCGCATCGCTCGCGGAGCACAAGCGGCCGTTCGCGCACGAGCATGCGCCGGTGCGCGACCTCCTGGGCGCCGTGCAGGCGCTGCGCCCGACGGCGATCGTCGGCGTCGCGGCGGTCGGCGGCGCGTTCACCGAGGCCGTCCTCGCCGAGATGGCGCGCCTGAACGAGCGCCCGATCGTATTCGCGCTGTCGAATCCGACCTCGAAGTCCGAATGCACGGCGGAGGAGGCCTACCGGGCGACCGGCGGGCGCGCGCTCTTCGCGTGCGGCAGTCCGTTCGATCCGGTGCGCTACGACGGGCGCACGCTCGTGCCCCGGCAAGGCAACAACTCGTACATCTTCCCGGGCGTTGGCCTCGGCGCGATCCTATCGCGCACGTCGCGCATCACCGACGAGATGTTCATGGCCGCCGCGCGGACGCTGGCCAGCCTCGTGAGCGACGCCGATCTCGCGCAGGGCAGCCTGTATCCTTCGCTGTCGCGCGTGCGCGAGGCGTCGGCCCACATCGGCGCGGCCGTCGCCAGGATCGCCTTCGATCGACGCCTGGCGGCGATTCCCGAGCCGCCCGACGTGCTGGCGTTCGTGCGCTCGCGGATGTACGAGCCGCAATACGCAAGCTACGTCGCAAGCTGAACCGCGGGGAGCACGAGATGCACGAGCCTCATCTTGCCAAGCTTCGCCACCATCCCTTCGTGCTGGAGTTCGAGCCCCACCACGTCGAGCGGCTCGCAGCGCTCGCGCGCGACGTGCGCTTCGAGCGCGACCAGGTCATCTTCCGCGAGGGAGACGACTGCTCGGAGTTCTATCTCGTGGTCAACGGCCTAGTGTCGCTCGAGATCGTGGCGCCCGGCCACACGTTCCGCGTGCAGACTCTCTTCGCGGGCGACGAGCTCGGCTGGTCCGCGCTGCTCATGGGCAGCGGCAAGCAATTCCAGGCGCGCGCGCTCGAGCGCGTCGACGTGCTGGCGTTCGAGGCGGCGGACCTGCTGGCCGTCTGTCGCGAGGACCCGGCCTTCGGCTTCGCGCTGATGCACCGTCTGCTCGCCGTCGTTGCCGCGCGCCTGCAGGCGACGCGCGTGCAGCTCCTCGACATGTATTCGCCGGCCGCCGCGCGCGCCGGCGCGTAGCCGTCAACGGCAAACGAACACGGGCACTTTCGAGTGCGTCAACACCTTCTGCGTGACGCTGCCCAGCAGCGCGGAGGCGAGCTTGCCGCGCCCGTGCGATGCCATGCAGATGAGATCGCAACGCTGCGCACGCGCAGCCTGGAGGATGCCGAGGTGCGGTGACGCGGGACTCGTCATCAGCGTCTCCCAGGGTACCCCGGCCTTGTCGGCGGCGCGCCGCAGCGCGTCGAGGTAGTGCTCTCCATTGCCGAGCAGCAGCTTCTCGATCGCTCGCACCTGCGACGCGCGAATGCCCGCGGCTTCGCTGTAATAGGCTGGTGCGATGGGCTCCATCCCGTGGTAACCCACTACGGTGGCCCCGATCGCCTTGGCGAGCCCGACGGCGCACTTGATGCCCTTCGCGGCCATCTTCGAGCCGTCGGTCGGAACGAGTATTCGCTTGTACATGGCTCTCGCCTATAGCAGCGCGAGTACCCAGCCGGGAAACACGCCGAGCACGATCGACGCGGCGAGGCACAGGAGGCTGGCCGGCATCGCGAGCTCTCTTGCCGCCGGCAGCGCCGCTGCCGGTTCCGGCGCCTTCATGAACATCAGCTGGATCACGCGCAGGTAGAAGTAGATCCCGAGATAGCTGCCCACGAGGCCAAGCACGGCGTAAGTCGTGTGCCCCGCCGCCATGACGTTGCGGAAGATCAGGAACTTGGCCACGAATCCGGGAAGCGGCGGGATGCCGGCGAGCGACAGCATCGCCACCGCGATCATCAGCGCGGCGTAGGGCGATCGCCCGTACAGCCCGGCGAGTCCGTCGATGCGGTCGTCGTCGTCCGCGCGCGGCAGCACCGCGAACGCGAGCAGGTTCATGACGCCGTACGCCAGAATGTAGAACAGCACGGCCTGGTAACGCCCGGCCGGGTCGCCGAGCAGCGCGTAGAACAGGTAGCCCGCATGCGCGATCGAAGAATACGCGATCATCCTGCGGAAGCTCGCCTGCCGCATCGCGGCCAGGTTGCCCCAGACGATCGATGCCAGCGGAAGAATCGCCACCAACGCGACGAACGGTCCATCGAGTGCCCGGTCGGCGAACAGGCGAACGGCGGCGAGCAATACGGCCGCCTTCACGACCGCTGCCATGAACGCCGTGACCGGGACGCTGGCTCCTTCGTATGCATCCGGCGCCCACGCATGGAAGGGCACGACCGCGGCCTTGAGGAAGAAAGCGACCACGACCAGCGCCACGCCGGCCTGCGCCATCGCATCGGAAGCCGCGAGTGCGGCAGTGAAGGAGGCGAACGAGAGTGACGCCGCCGCGCCGTAGATCAGCGCGGCGCCCATCAGCAGCGATGCCGACGCGACGCCGCCCAGCACCAGATATTTGAGCGCGGCCTCTGCGCTGCGCGGACCGCGGTACGCGAGCATCACCATCACGTAGACCGGCAGCGACATGAGCTCGAAGCCCAGGAAGAGCGTGAGGAAGCTGTCGGACGCGAGCATGAGGCACGCGCCGTACAGGGAAGACAGCACGAGGACGAAGAAGCGCGTCTCGGCGAGGTCGTCGCGCGACAGGAGCAGCACCGGGATCGCCAGCGCGAGCACCACCGCCTTCGCCGCAAGGTCCAGGGGCGTCATGCGCACCTGTCCCGCGAACGGCGCGGAGGCGACGTCGGCGAGCGCCAGCATCGCCGCGCACGCGGCAGCCGCGCCTACGAAGACGAGCGCGATGCCGAAGCCGCCGGCCTTGCGCGGCGCGGCGATGTCGACGAGCAGGAGCAGCACGATGCCCGCGAGCAGAACGTGCTCGGGCGCCATCACGATCAGGGCTTCGCGCACGTTCATCGCGCAGCCTCCGCGGTCCTGGTCTCGACCGGGACGCGCGCGGTCATGACGAGGGATTGGTAGCGCCGCGCCGCGAGCTCGGTCTTGGCGAGCGGCTCGGCGGGGAAGAGGCCGAGCGCTGCGATCGCGATGACGAGCAGGGCGAGGATCGCGCCCTCGCGCAGCGTCAGGTCGCGAGGTGCTCCATGCGGCGTCCTGACCTTGCCGAACAGGAAGTGCTGCGCGAATCGCAGCATGTACAGCGCACCGAGTACGACGCCCAGCACGGCGCTGACGGAGAGCGCCAGCATCGTCGACGATCCCGCGAGATGCATCTTCCAGGACGCGCCGAACGCGCCCAGCAGGACGAGGAACTCGCCGGTGAATCCGCTCGTGGCCGGCAGGCCGATCGACGCCAGCGTGAGGATCATGAAGAACACCGAGTAGACGGGCAGGATCCTGGCAAGGCCGCCGTAGGCGGCGAGCTCCCGCGTATGGCAGCGCTCGTAGATCATGCCGACGACGAGGAAGAGGCCGGCCGCGGTGAGGCCGTGGCTCACCATTTGCACGATGGCGCCCTGGATGCCGATCAGGTCGAGGGTCGCGAGGCCCAGCATCACGTAGCCCAGGTGGCTGATCGACGAGTAGGCGATGATCTTCTTGATGTCGGTCTGCACGAGGGCGAGGCACGCGCCGTAGACGATGCTCGCCACTGCCAGCGCCGCCACCAGCGGCGCGGCGTCGCGTGCGGCGTCGGGAAAGAGCGGGAAGCCGAGCTTCATGAACCCGTACGTCCCCATCTTGAGCAGCACGCCGGCGAGGATCACCGAGCCCGCGGTAGGCGCTTCGACGTGCGCGTCGGGCAGCCAGGTGTGCAGCGGCACGATCGGCACCTTGATCGCGAACGAGAGGCCGAACGCCGCGAGGAGGATCTCCTGGGTCGCGAGCGGAAGCTCCGCCCGATAGAGGTCGTCGAACGCAAACGATGTGATGCCGGTCGACGCCTGCAGGCTGTAGACGAGGTAGATCACGGCGGCCAGCATGAGGATGCTGCCGAAGGCCGTGTAGAGCACGAACTTGAACGTGGCGTACACGCGCCGCTCGCCGCCCCAGACGCCGATGATGAGGAACATCGGGATCATCATCGCTTCCCAGAAGACGTAGAACAGGAAGAGGTCCTGCGCGAGGAACGTGCCCATCATTGCGAACTGGATGAGAAGCACCATCGCATAGAAGAGCTTCACGTCCTTCTGGATTGCCGTGAACGCGCCGGCGACGACGAGCGGGCCCAGGAACGCGGTCAGCAGCACCAGGAGCAGGTTCATGCCGTCGAGGCCCACGTGATAGTTCACGCCCCACGCCGCAATCCAGGGGACGCGCGTGACGAATTGCAGCGTGTCGACTGCTGGATCGAACCGGGTGTAGAGGCATGCCGCGATCGCGAGCTGCAGGATCGTGACGGCGAGCGTGATCGCCCGGACGCGGCCGTCGCTGCCGGCCGGGATCAGCAGCAGCGCCCCGAGCACGGGCAGGAACAGGAGCAGGTTGAGGAGGCCGGGATCAGACATGGGACATCCACCACAACGCCCCGACGATGCCCGCGAGCGCGAGCAGCAGGTAGAGCTGGAGCTGACCGGTCTGCACGCGCGCGAGAACACCCGCCGTGCGGCGCGCGAGGCGCGCCATGCCATCGAGCGTGCCGTCGAGCAGCGCGCGGTCGCCGAAGTCGAGGAACACGTGCTTCGAGATCCAGGTGAGCGGGCGCGCGAGCAACGTGTCGTAGAGCTCGTCGACGTAATACTTCGCCGCCAGCACGGAGTAGATCGCGGCGAAGCGCGTGCGCATGGACTCCGCGCGGCGAAGGTCGCCGAAGACGTGCCACGCCCCCGCAAGACCGATCAGCGCAATCGCGACGGATAGATAGACCACCGGCTTCTCGAGGCTGTCGAGGCCTTCCTTCACCGGGGGAAGCGCGAACATCGGCTCGAGGTAATGCGGTATCGACACGAACCCGCCGACCGCCGAGCCGACGGCGAGCAGCACGAGCACGCCCGTCATCGATGCCGGCGACTCGTGAACGTGATGCGCTGTCTCCTTGCTCATCCGCGGCGCACCGAAAAACGTGAGCCACAGGAGTCTGAACATGTAGAACGCGGTTAATAGCGCGGTGAGCGACGCGACCGCGAACAGCACCGCCGATCCGCCGTGAGCGCTGCTCAGCGCGAACCACAGGATCTCGTCCTTGGAGAAGAAGCCCGCGAGCGGCGGAATGCCGGCGATGGCCGCAGTGGCGATGGCGAACGTCGCGAACGTCACCGGAATCCTGCGTGCGAGCCCGCCCATCTTGCGCACGTCCTGCTCGCCGCTCATCGCGTGTATCACGCTGCCGGCGCCGAGGAACAGGCAGGCCTTGAAGAACGCGTGCGTGTACAGGTGAAAGATCGCCACGCCGTACGCGCCGACGCCGATCGCGACGAACATGAAGCCGAGCTGCGAGATCGTCGAGTAGGCGAGCACCTTCTTGATGTCGGTCTGGGCGATCGCGATGGTCGCGGCGAAGAAGGCGGTGGCGGCGCCGACGGCCGCGATCGCCTGCGAAGCCTCGGGCGCCAGCATGTAGATGGGCGACAGGCGCGCGGTCATGTACACGCCGGCCGTGACCATCGTCGCCGCGTGGATCAGCGCCGACACTGGCGTCGGGCCGGCCATCGCGTCGGGCAGCCACACGTGCAGCGGGATCTGCGCCGACTTGCCGCACGCGCCGATGAAGAGAAGGAGGCCGACGAGGCTCGCGGACACCGCGGGAGGCGACGCGCTCGCGAACGCCGCATTGATCGCCTGCATGTCGAGCGTGCCGACCGCCTCGTAGAGCAGGAACATGCCGAGCAGGAAGCCGGCGTCGCCGACGCGATTGGTGATGAAGGCCTTCTTGCCGGCGCGTGCCTTGTCGGCATCCTCGAACCAGAAGCCGATCAGGAGATACGACGCAAGGCCGACGCCTTCCCAGCCGGTGAAGAGGACGAGCAGCGACTTGCCGAGCACCAGCAGCAGCATGAAGAACAGGAACAGGTTGAGGTACGCGAAGTAGCGTGCGTAGCCCGGGTCGTCCTTCATGTAGCCGGTCGAGTAGACGTGGATCAGCGAGCCGATCCCCGTCACGATCAGCGTCATCACGGCCGAAAGCCGGTCGAACTGGAACGCGATCTCGAAGGGCTGACCGCCGAATGCCGCCCAGGTGTACGCAATTTCGACGAGCGGCGCGCCGCCGGCGGACAGCTCGCGGAAGCTCGCCACCGCGAGCGCAAAGGACAGGATGGGCAGCCCGCAGCCGACCAGGCTCACGAACGCGCGGCCGAGCCGGCGGCCCACGAGCCCGTTGACCAGGAAGCCCGCGAGCGGCAGGAGGGCGATGAGCTGGAGCTTCATCCTTTGAGCTCTGCGTAGGCTTGGACGTCGAGGGTCTTTCGCGCACGGGCGAGCAGCAGCAGGATCGGGATCGCGATGGCGATCTCCGCCCCGGCCACGACGAACACGAGGAACACGAGCACCGCACCTTCGGTGGTGCCGGTACGCTGGGCGAAGCTCACGAGCGTCAGGTTGACGCCGTTCAGCATGAGCTCCATGCACATCAGCATGACGAGCGCGTTGCGGCGAACGACGACGCCGGCAAGGCCGATCGAGAAGAGAAGTCCGCCGACCAACACGAGCAGGTGCGTCTTATCCACGGCGCATGCTTCCGATCTTGACCACCGCGATGGCGGCGACGACGGCCGCCACCAGCAGCACGGACACGAGCTCGAAGTAGAGCCAGTATTCGTTGAGGAACGCCTCGGAGAACGGCTGCACGCCGAAGTCGCGCGCCGGCGCAGCCGCCGCGGGCGCTTCGTTGCCGGAGAGTGCGTAGCCGAACACGAAGGCGAGGGCGACGAGCCCGATCCCGCCGGGCGCCAGGAACTTGCCGAAACGGGAGAAGGCGCGATCGCGCGCGTCGATCAGCATGATCACGTACACCATGAACACCATCACCGCGCCCACGTAGATCAGTACCTGGAACACCGCGATGGCGTGCATGCCGAGCAGCGCATAGATGCCTGCGAGCGACAGCATGGCGGCGACAAGTGCGAGGGCGACGCGCATCGGATGGCGCACGACCAGCATCGCGAGCGAGGACCCCACCGCCGCGGCCGAGAAAAAATAAAGAAGCGCCGACTCGATCATCGCGCGTCCTTCGGGGGGTAAGGCTTCGCGGGATCCTTCTGCGGATTCCACGTGAGGAGCTCCGGCAGCGACAGCCACATGGCGTGGCGGTCGGCGCCGGGGAAGCTCGGCACCTCCGGCACCATGCGGATGGCATCCTCGGGGCACGCCTCGACGCACAGGCCGCAGAACACGCAGCGCGAGTAATCGATCGTGAACTGCGCGGGGAACGTCGGATGCGCGAGATCGTCGGGATCGAAGCCGATCTCGATCTCGATCACCTTCGCGGGGCAGACCGTCGCGCAAAGGTTGCACGCCACGCACTGCGGGCTGCCATCGGGCCTTTGCGTCAGCACGTGCTTGCCGCGGTTGATCGGCGAATAATCGGCGCGCCGCTCCTCCGGATAGTACGTCGTGAGCGCGCCCTTGCGCCCGGTGATCCAGCGTCCCATGTTGCGCAGGAACACGCCGCCCGTGATCGAAAGGCCGCGCAGGATCTCGGGCAGGTACGCCCGTTCCCACCAGCCCATCTTCGGCGCGTTGTAGTAATCCTTCATGCGCGGATCATCCAGACGGCGACGACGGTCACGGCGACATTGGCCAGCGCGAGCGGGAACATGAACCGCCAGGCGAAGCGCAGCAGCTGGTCGTAGCGGAAGCGCGGCAGCGACCAGCGCACGAGGATCTGGAAGCTGCACATCAGGAACACCTTGGCGAGGAACACGACGACCTGCGTCACCAGCACGGCGCCGTGGCTCATGGCGATGGCGATGCCGCCGGGCAGCGCGAAGCCGTCGTCGTTCATGTACGGCAGGTTGTAGCCGCCGAGGAAGAGCGTGGTAAACAGCGCGCCGATGATCGCGATCTCGATGAACTCGGCGAACATGAAGAGGCCCATCTTCATCGCGCTGTACTCGGTGAAGTATCCCGCGATGAGCTCCGACTCCGCCTCCGGAAGATCGAACGGGATGCGCTTGTTCTCGGCGATGGCCGCCGTGAGAAACAGGATCGCGGCGAACGGCTGGTAGAACACGCCCCACGCGGGCAGCACCCCGAACAGCAGGCCTGATTGCTGCTGCGCGATGTTGCGCAGGTCGACGGTCCCGTAGATCACGATGAGGCCGAGCACCGTGAGTCCCATGATGAGCTCGTAGCTGATCATCTGCGAGCCCGCGCGCAGGGCGCCGAGCAGTGAGAACTTGTTGTCGGACGACCAGCCGGCGAGCATCGCGCCGATGATCGCGAGGCCGCCGAAGGCGAACACGACGAGCAGGCCGGCATCGAGTGTCGCGATCTGCAGCGGGTAGCTGCGGTCGCCGAACCACTCGGCCACGGCGGGAAGCGCCGAGAAGAGCTCGGCGGGGCGCAGCGTGCCGCCAAATGGAATCACGGCGAACACGAGGAGCACCGGCGCGAACGCGACCCAGGGCGCGATCGCGTAGGCGAGGCGATCGTGCGTCCTCGGGCGCCAGTCTTCCTTGAGCAGCATCTTCATGCCGTCGGCAAGACCGTGGAAGAGTCCCCACCAGACCAGCTTCACTTGCGTGAACGGGATGCGCAGGTACGCGCGGTTGGCGCCGATGCGATCGGACATGATCGCGCCCTGCTTGCGCTCGACCCAGGTGAGCACGAGGCCGAATGTCATCAGCACGCCGATCGCGTAGCTGATGAAGACGATCGCCACGGCCAGGTCCTGGATCATGCGGTCGCCTTCGTGCTCTCTGCGAGGAGAGGGAACAGCGCCTCGGCGTCGGCGACGTTCGCCCGCGTGTCGAAACATCGTTCGAAGGCACTCACGGTCCCTTCGAAGTTCGTGTAGTGGCCCGCGCGCTCGGTCTGCACGCTGATCGGGATGAACACGTGCGCGGATGCCGCGTCCGCGTCGGCGTAGCTGCCGAAGCGCACGACGGCCGCCGAGTCCGGGATGCGCGATGCGGCAACACCTTCGCCCCACACCACGACGACGTCCGCATCGCCGAACTGCCCGTCCCACGCCGGGAAGCGCGCGAGCGCGCCGGCGGTGTTCGGATTCTTGTCCGCGCGAATGAGAATCTCATCCTCGACCACCTCGCCCGGCATCGGCAGCCAGTCGGCCTTGACGAAGCTGGGCATGCCGGTCCCGAGCGTCGCCGCGAATGCCGCGAGCTCCTCGTTCGATCCCCAGCTCGACACCAGCGCCAGCGGGCGCTTGGCGGACGCGATCAGCACGTGGGCGGCGAAGACGGCGCCGTCGAGCGTGGCCGGCTGCCCGCGCAGCATCGGCTGCAGTGCGCGCGCGCGCTCGAAGATGTTCGCGAGGTCGCGTCCCTTGTTGCAGATCCACGGCCCGTTGACGCCCGGATTGGCAAGCGGCGTGACGCGCTCGATGCGCGTGTTCTTCGCGGGATCGAGCGCCTTGAACGCCCACTCCGGCTTGCGATGCCAGATCTGGACCGTACAGCCGCGCGCGCAGCCCGGGCAGACCGACGGCGTCGCTTTCAGGTACCAAACCCGCGAGCGATGGACGAAGGCGCGCGGCAGCAGCGCACCGACCGGGCAGAGGTCGACGACGTTGTCGGAGTAGGGGTCGTGCTCGAACGCACCGTCCTCGGAGGCGCGCACCAGCGACTGATCTCCGCGTTCCTGGATGCCGAGGCCGTTGGACTTGCTGATCTCGCGCGTGAAGCGGACACAGCGCGAGCACAGGATGCAGCGTTCGTTGTCGAGCACGATGCGCGAGGACAGCGGAAATTGCTTGGTGGCGCGCACCTTGGGCTCGAGCGACACCGAGGCCTTGCCGTGGTATTCGTAGTGATAGTCCTGCAGCGTGCACTCGCCGGCCTTGTCGCAGATGCCGCAGTCGACCGGATGGTTGAGCAGCGTGAGCTCGAGCATCGCGGCCCGGTGCTCGCGCACGAGATCGGAGTCCGTGAGCACGCGCAGGCCCTCGGTGACCGGCATGTTGCAGGCGATCTCCACCCAGCTGCGTCCTTCCACCTGCACGACGCACACGCGACAGCTTCCCGCGATCGACAGGGCCGGGTGATAACAGAAATAAGGCAGGTCGCAGCCCGCGGCCAGCGCCGCCTGCAGGACTGTATCGCCCTTGTCCGCCTGGATCTCGCGGCCGTCTACGTAGATGGTCGGCATTCGAGGTTCCCGTCGTAGCGCGAGCGCTTGTGCTCGATCCAGTAGTCGAACTCGTCGCGGTACTTGGCCAATATCCCGACGGTCGCGTAGCCCGCCGCGTCGCCCATGCCGCAGATCGTCGTCCCGTCGTTCATGCGCGAGATGCGGAGCATCTGGTCCAGGTCTTCCTTGCGGCCCTGCCCGTCGACGATGCGGTCGATGATCCGGTGCAGCCAGCCCATGCCCTCGCGGCACGGGGTGCACTGGCCGCAGGACTCGTGGTGGTAGAAGCGGAGCATCACCTGCAGCAGGCGCACCATGCAGGTACCTTCGGCGATCGCGATCATGCCGCCGGAGCCCATCGACGAGCCGGCGCTTTCGACCGACTCGCTGTCGAGGGTGAGACTCGCGATCTCGGACGCCGTCAGCACTTTGGTCGAGATGCCGCCGGGAATGACGCACTTCAAGTTGGCGTCGTTCATCATGCCGCCGCAGTCCTCCTCCAGGAAGGTGCGCCACGGGTAGCCGATCTCGATCTCGTACACGCCGGGCTTCGCGATGTGGCCCGAGATGGAGATGAGCCGCGTGCCGGGATTCTTGGGCGTGCCGTGCGACTTGAACGCGGCAGCGCCGTCGCGCAGGATGTTGACGAGGTTCGCGAGCGTCTCGACGTTGTTCACGACGGTGGGCCGCCGATAGAGCCCCTTCACCGTGAGGCGCGGCGGCCGGTTGCGGGGATAGCCGCGCTTGCCCTCGAGCGACGTAAGGAGCCCGGACGCCTCGCCGCAGACGTACGAGCCGGCACCGCGGTGCGCGACCAACTCGCACGAGAACGCGCCGCCGAAGAGCGGCGCGTTCTCGTGCGAGTTGGTCG
>Ga0247829_10000388_pt1 | contig 16177 bp, 13 predicted proteins | sample 12C_Control_Day4_FD_207765 | JGI IMG/M metagenome (GOLD analysis project Ga0247829, IMG submission 207765) | Soil microbial communities from agricultural site in Penn Yan, New York, United States - 12C_Control_Day4 | ecosystem: Environmental > Terrestrial > Soil > Agricultural land | place... | reverse complement strand
CGCAACGAGGGCCCGGCCGCAGTCGGGACCCAGTGTATCCGAGGCCGGTTGGGTCACTCGCCGGAGCCGTTCGCTGGAGCCTCGAGGCGGTGCTGGGCGCAGGTGCCAGACTGCCCCCGGAATACCCCGAGCCAGGCATGTGCGCCCAGCTCCCTCTCTCTCCAAACCCTCGAGGCTCAGGCCTGCGAGGAGATTTGTGCTGGTGAGATGGTGAGATGGTGAGTGGTGAGATGGTGAGATTTGGGTCGGAGCACGTTCTCTCGGATGGAACTCCGGCCTCAGCACACGGCAAAGCCGCCACCTCACTATCTCACGACCTCACCATCTCACCTCTTGGTTGGATGCCCGCTCTGCGCTGCGCTCGGCGGGCATGACGTCTGCTCCTCGCGCGGCGGCGATGCCGTGGTAGTCTGCGCCCAAAGACGGGAGGAAAGCGCATGAAGGTCAAATCGATCGAGACGCTGGCCTGCGACGCGGGGTGGCGGAACTATCATTTCGTCAAGCTGGTCACCGAGGACGGCATCGTCGGCTGGAGCGAGTTCGACGAGGGGTTCGGCTCGCCGGGCGTGGGGGCGGTGATCGAGCGGCTGGCGCCGCGTGTCGTCGGGCAGTCCGCGGGCGATCACGAACGCATCTATGCCGAGCTCTACGCGGCGACGCGGCCAGGCACCGGCGGCGTCGTCTCGCAGGCGATGGGCGCCATCGAGAACGCGCTGCTCGATGTCAAGGCCAAGGCGCTTGGCGTGCCGGTCTACCAGCTGCTCGGCGGCAAGGTGCGCGACCGCATCCGCGTGTACTGGTCGCACTGCGCCACGTGGCGTATCAATCACCCCACCTGGTACAAGCCCGCCATCACCGACCTCGACGGCGTCAAGGCGATCGGCCGCGAGGTGCGCGAGAAGAAGTTCTCAGCGCTCAAGACCAACATCTTCCTCTACGAAGCGGGGGCAAAGAACCCCAAGGGCTGGCGTCCCGGGTTCGGCGCCCCGTTCTATCCCGAGATCAACGTCGACCGAAACGTGCTGCGCAATCTGCGCATGCACCTGGAAGCCATCCGCGAGGGCGCGGGGCCCGACGTCGATATCCTGCTCGACCTCAACTTCAATGCGAAGACGGAAGGCTACCTGAAGATACTTCGCGCGATCGCCGACCTCGACATGTTCTGGATCGAGATCGACACCTACAATCCCGAGGCGCTGGGCTACATCCGCCGCCAGAGCCCGCACCCGATCTCGTCCTGCGAGACGCTGCTGGGCCTGCGCGAGTTCCTGCCGTATTTCCGCGAGCAGGCCATGGACGTTGCCATCATCGATACGCCCTGGAACGGGGTGTGGCAGTCGATGAAGATCGCGAGCCTCGCTGAGGCGCACGAGGTGAACGTTGCCCCTCACAACTTCTACGGGCACCTGTGCACGATGATGAATGCGCACTTCGCCGCCGCCGTGCCGAACCTGCGCATCATGGAGACCGACATCGATCGCCTCGCCTGGGATGACGAGCTGGTGTCGCATCCGCCGGTTTACGAGAACGGCCATCTGGTGATGCCGGATCGGCCGGGCTGGGGCACGGAGCCCAACGAAGCCGCGATCCGCGCCCGTCCGCCCAAGGGGCAGCCGGGCCTGCTCAACTACGGGCGCAAGAGCTGAAGCGCGAGCTTGGCCGCTGCGCGTCGCTTGCCGGCGCCCGAAGTGTGAGGTCAGTTGAGTGCGACGACCACCATCGTGGCGCCTATGAAAATGATGTGGAAGACAACGAACGCAAACGACAGCGGTAACACGCGCTTCATAACGACTGCCCTCAGGTCCCCCGCCATCATTGATGCCTCCAAACGGCAAACGCCCGGTTAACGAAAACGTTCAATCCGCCACGAAGCTTGCGTGAGGCTTGCGTGTGCACGGCGGATCAGCCGACCGATGGTCAGGCGTCGTTGAGATGGCAGGCGGAGGTGCGACCGGGCGCGATCGTCCTGAGTGCGGGCGCCTCGGTGCGGCAGCGCGGCATGGCGTGCTGGCAGCGGGGATGGAAGTGGCAGCCGGGGGGAGGATCCAGCGGCGAGGGGATCTCGCCCTTGATCGGATGGAAGGTGCGCTTGGTGAGCGAGATGCGCGGCACCTCCGCCAGCAACGCCCGGGTGTAGGGGTGGTTGGGGGACTCGAACAGCGCGCGAGTCGGGGCCGCCTCGACGATGCGGCCCAGATACATGATGAGGATGCGGTCGCAGATGTGCTGCACGACGCCGAGGTCGTGGCTGATGAAAAGGTAGGTGAGGTCGTAGGCCTCGCGCAGGTCGAGAAAGAGGTTGATGATCTGCGCCTGGATGGAGACGTCGAGCGCGGCGATGGCCTCGTCGCAGACGAGGAACTCCGGTTTGACGGCGAGCGCGCGGGCGATGCCGATGCGGCTGCGCTGGCCGCCCGAGAACTGATGGGGGAAGCGGCGCCGCAGCTCGGGGTCGAGGCCGACGCGCTTCAGGATGTCGGCGACGTAGCGGGCGACGTCGGCACGCGACACGAGGCCATGCACGAGCGGCGCCTCGCCGACGGCCGCCTCCACGCGCAGGCGGGGGTTGAGGGACGAATAGGGGTCCTGGAAGATCATCTGCACGGCGAGGCGCGCGGCTTTCGCCTGCGAGCCTGTCAGCGTGGCGCGATCCTGGCCCTTGTAGAGCAGCACGCCTTCGCTGGGCTCGAGCAGGCCGGCGATCATGCGGCCGAGAGTCGATTTGCCGCAGCCCGATTCACCGGCGAGACCGACCACCTCGCCCTTGCCGATCGTCAGGCTGACGCCGTCGACGGCCCGCACGACCTCGCCGCCGGCCTTGCCGCCGAGCCATGCCGAGGCGCGCTCGGCGAGGTCGGGGGCCTTGAGGAACCGCTTCGTGAGGCCACGCGCCTCGATGATGGGCGCTCTCGCAGCGGCGGTCACGGCATCGCCCCTTCGAGGTGCGGCCGCCAGCATCTGACCTGGCGATGGGCAAGCGGCTCGGAGATGGCGGGCTCGCTCGTGCACTCGGCGTCGGCCCGCGGACAGCGGGCGCGGAAGCGGCAGCCGGGGGCCAGGTTGATCAGCGAGGGCGTCATGCCGGGGATCTGGGCGAGGCGTGTGCCGCGTGCGTTGGCGGACGGCACGGAGCCGAGCAGGCCTCTGGTGTAGGGATGCAGCGGCGCGCCGATGACATCGCTGGCACGTCCCTCCTCTACGATGACGCCCGCGTACATCACGGCGATGCGGTCGGCGAGCGAGCTGACGACGGCGAGATCGTGGCTGATCCAGATCATGGCCGTGCCGGTCCTGCGGCAGAGCTCCTGGGCCTCGTGCAGGATCTGCGCCTGGATGGTGACGTCGAGGGCGGTGGTGGGCTCGTCGGCGATGACGAGGTCGGGCTTGTTGATGAAGGCGGTGGCGATGGCCACGCGCTGGCGCATGCCGCCGGAGAGTTCGTGCGGGTAGGATTTGAGCCGGCGCTCTGGGCTCGGGATGCCGACCTGGGCAAGCGCGTCGCGGGCGAGCGCCCAGGCCTCGCCGTGGGGCATGCGGCGGTGCGCCAGGATCGCCTCCACCATCTGCGTGTCGACGCGCAACACGGGGTTGAGCGTCATCATCGGGTCCTGGAAGATCATGGCGATGCGGCGCCCACGCAGGGAGCGCAGCTCGTCCTCGGGCAGGCGCACCAGGTCCAGTCCGGCGAAGGCGATGCGCCCCGAGACGATGCGGCCCGGCGGATCGATGAGGCCGAGGATCGAGCAGCCGGTCACCGATTTGCCGCAGCCGGACTCTCCGACGAGGCCAAGCACCTCGCCGGGCGCGACGCGCAGGCTGACGCCGTCGACGGCGCGCACCACACCCGCCTTGGTGAAGAAATGGGTCTTCAGATCGACAACCTCGAGGGTCGGGGCGCGATTCACCACCTCCGCCTCGACTGCGGCCGTCATCGCTTGAGCCTGGGGTTGAGCACGTCGCGCAGCTGGTCGCCGACCAGGTTGATGGCCATGATGGTGGCAAGCAGCACGACGCCGGGGAAGAAGCTGATCCAGTACTTGCCCGACAGCATGTACTCGAAGCCGTTGGAGATCAGCAGGCCGAGGGAGGGCTCGGTGCGCGGGAGGCCAACGCCCAGGAAGGAGAGCGTGGCCTCGAGCGCGATGGCGTGGGCGGCCTGCACGGTCGCCACCACGATCAGAAGCGGCAGCACATTGGGCAGGATCTGCCTGAAGAGGATGCGGGCATGGCTTAGCCCCAAGCAGCGGGCCGCCTCCACGTAGTCCTTGCTCATCTCGGCGAGCGCCGTGCCGCGCACGGTGCGCGCATAGTAGGCCCACTGCACCGTCACCAGCGCGATGATGATCTTGTCGACGCCCTTGCCAAGGATGGCGATCAGGATCAGGGCGATGAGGATGGCGGGGAAGGAGAGCTGCAGGTCGACGAGCCGCATCAGCAGGCTCTCGGTGCGGCCGCCCACGTAGGCGGCGATGAGCCCGACGGCGGCGCCGATGACGGTGGCGATCAGGCAGGAGACGACGCCCACCGCGAGCGAGATGCGCAGGCCGTAGAGCATGGCACTGACGAGGTCGCGTCCGGCGCCGTCGGTACCGAGCCAGTAGGTGTAGCCGGCCATGCCCTTGGTTCCGGGCGGCAGGCGGCTGTCGAGCACGTCGACCTCGGCCAGATTGTAGGGGTTCTGCGGCACGATCAGCGGAGCCAGCAGGGCGAGAGCGATGATGGTGACCAGCAGCACGAAGGCAGCGGTGGCGAACCGGCTCTCGAAGTAGTCGGCCATGAGCCGCCGCAGCGGCGTCTCGGGCGCCGCGGCCGTTCCTGTTGGTGGCCGCTCGATCTCGGCTTCGCCGTGGGTGCCGACGACGCTCATGCGGCCTTGGCTCCGATGCGCACGCGCGGGTCGAGCACGGTGTAGAGGACGTCGACCAGGAAGTTGATGAGCACGAACAGCAGCACGATGATGATGAGGTGGGCGACGATCACGGGCCGGTCGAGACTCTGGATGGCGTTGATCAGGAGCTTGCCCATGCCGGGCCAGGCGAAGATGGTCTCGGTGACGACGGAGAAGGCCACGAGGTTGCCGAACTCGAGGCCGACGACGGTCGCCACGGGGATCAGGATGTTCTTGAGCAGATGCACGCCGACGATGCGTCGGGGCGAGAGCCCCTTGGCGCGGGCGAACTTGATGTAGTCCTGCTGCAGGGCCTCGCGTGCGCCGGCGCGCGTCAGGCGGATGACCAGGGAGAACTTGAGCAGCGCCAGGTTGAACGCCGGCAGCAGGATGTGGCGCAGGCCGTCGAGCGTGAAGAGGCTGGAGGTGATGCCGAGATAGGTGGCGGTGGCGCCGCGCCCGGTGGAGGGCAGCCAGCCCAGCATGACCGCAAACACCATGATGAGCATGAGCCCGACCCAGAAGGTCGGCAGGCTGAAGCCGACGATGGAGCCCGCCATGATCGTCTTGGACACCCAGCTGTCGGGCTTGAGTCCGGCGTAGAGGCCGAGCGGGATGCCGGCGGCGATCGCCATCACCAGGGCCGTGAAGGCGAGCTCGAGGGTGGCGGGCATGCGCTGGAGGATGACGGTGAGCGCCGGCTCGCCGAAGATGAAGGAGCGGCCGAGATCGCCGCGCAGTGCGCCGCTCACGAAGTGGAAATACTGCTCCCAGATCGGCCGGTCGAGGCCGAGCGCCCTGACCGCCGCCTCGATGTCCTTCTGGTCCATCTGCGGATTGACGAGCAGCCAGATCGGGTCGCCGACGATGTGGATGCCGAAGAAGACGATGACGGACATGACGGCCACCAGCACCGCCGTCTGCATCAGCCGCCGCAGGATGTAGGCCGTCATGTCGTCTCGCCGGCTATGTCATCCCGGCGCTCGTCGCCGGGATCCATCTGGCCGCACGCTCCAGCGTATGCGGTTGGCTGGATACCGGGGACAAGCCCCGGTATGACCGCTTCATTGCCCCGAGACATGCGTCGCCAAGGTGTACTCGTCGGAGCGCGCCTTGTACTTGAGCCCCTTGCGCAGGGCCCAGGTGTTGACCTGGTAGTGCGAGGGCAGCAGCGCGACATCCTCGATGGCGATCTCCGTCGCCTGCGCCAGCAGCGCGGCGCGCTTGGCATCATCGTTGATCTTGAGCGCCTCGGCGGACAGGCGGTCGACGTCGGGATTGGAGTAGCGGCCGCGGTTGGCGGTGCCGGTGCCCTTGGACCGGTCGAAGGTGTTGGCGAGCGGCACCAGCGAGCCGGAGTTCTCGCCCGTCGGCGTCGCCCAGCCGACCAGAATGAAGCTGAACTCCGGCGAGTTGTTCGGCCCGCCTTGCGAGGCACGCGTGAAGAACACCGCGGGCGGCAGCGCCTCGAGCGAGGTCTCGATGCCGACGCGGGTCAGCATCTGCGCCACGGCTTCCGCGATCTTGACGTCGTTGGTGTAGCGGCCGTTCGGCGTGTGCAGCGTCAGCTTGAAGCCGCCGGCGAGGCCGGCGTCGGCGAGCAGCTTCTTGGCGCCGTCGGGATCGTAGGCGACGGGCTTGAGCTTGGGGGAGACGCCGAAGTAGCCGTCGGGCAGGAGCTGGCCCGCGGGTATCGCCACGCCCTCCATCACGCGCGAGACGATGGCGTCGCGGTTGATGGCTTTGCTCATGGCCTGTCGCACGCGCTTGTCCTTGAACGGGTTCTTGATCTCGGCGCCGTCCTTGCCCTTGGCGAAGGGCGTGACGTCGCGGGCGTGATCGATGAAGAAGTACACGAGCCGGTTGGAGGCGGTCTGGCTGATCTCGATCTTGGGGTCCTTCTTGAGCCGCTCGATGTCGGCGGTCGGGGTGTCCTCGATCATGTCGAGATCGCCCGCGAGCAGGGCGGCGACGCGGGCCGGTGCCGCTTGGATCGGCCGGAAGGTCAGTTTCGCCCACTTGGACTTCTGGCCCCAGTAGGCATCGTTACGGGCAAACTCGATGCGGTCTCCCGGCGTGAACTTCACGAGCTTGAACGGGCCGGTGCCGATGGCGGCCTTGCCGGAGTTGTAGTCCTGGGTGGCGGCGCCCTCGCCGTGCTTCTTCGACACGATCATCAGGCTCGAGAGCTCGTTGGGGAGCGTCGGCGCCACGGAGCCCGCGGAGATGTGCACGGTGTGGTCGTCGATCTTCTTGACGGTCTTGCCCTTGACGGCGGCGGCGAAGCTCGAGGGGCTGTTGGGCACCTTGGGCGCGCGCTCGAAGGTGAACACCACGTCGTCGGCCGTGAACGGGCTGCCGTCGTGCCAGGTGACGCCCTTGCGCAGCTTGAACTCCCACACGGCATCGTCGATCGGCTTCCAGCTCTCGGCGAGGCCGGGGGTCAGGCGCTGCTTCTCGTCGGGCTCGATCAGGCGCTCGAACACGTGGGAGAGGATCGAGTTGTTGGGGGCGAGGTTGTGGTAGTGCGGGTCCATGGCGGAGGGCTCGGCCGCGAGCCCGATCCTGAGATCCTGCGCCTTGGCCCCGGCGGCGAGCAGGCCGAGGGTGAAGGCGAGAATGACAATCCGCATCGCCACCATGATCGTCCCCTGAGCAATTGCGAGTTTCGGCCAGACGCTTGCACGGAATTTTCGCCTATGCAATCGATCCGCGGGATTTTGCTGCCGCCCGCCGCTTCCGCGGGGTGCAGAGGCTCGGGAGGTGGAGAATGGCCGCGTTTCTCGACTGCCGCATCGACAGCGATGCCATCCTCGCCGACATCGAGGCCATCTCGGCGATCGAGAGCCCGACCAGCGATGTGGCCGGCGTCAACCGTGTGCTCGATGTCATCGTCGGCTGGTTTGCGGGCACCGGGGCGGCGATCGAGCGGTTTGCGATCGACGATCGCTTCGGCGACATGCTGCGCGTGCGCTGCAACCCCGAGCGCAACGAGCCCGGCATATTGGTGCTGAGCCATGTCGACACCGTGCATCCCCTGGGCACGCTCGCGAGCGCGCTGCCCATCCGGCGCGAGGGCGACAAGGTCTTCGGTCCCGGCATCTACGACATGAAGGGCGGGCTCGTGCTTGCCCTGGCGGCGTGGCGCGGCCTGGCGCGGGCCGGGGTGAGAACGCCGCTGCCGGTCACGTTCCTGTTCAATTCCGACGAGGAGGTCGGCAGCGTCGGCTCGCGCAGGCACATCGAGGCAGAGGGTGACCGCAGCCGCTACGTCCTCGTCACCGAGCCCAAGCGGGCGGGCGGCAGAATCGTCACCGAGCGCAAGGGCACGGGGCGCTTCGTGATCCGGACGCGCGGGCGGCCGGCGCATGCGGGCGCCGCCCACCACAAGGGCCGCAGTGCCATCCGCGCCATGGCGCGCATCATCCTCGAGGTCGAGGCCTTCACCGACTACAAGCGCGGCATCACCACCAACGTCGGGCTCGTGAGCGGCGGCACCGGTGTCAACGTCATTCCCGAGCACTGCACGATCAACGCCGACTTGCGCGTCACCGATCTTGCCTCCGCCGCGGAGATGGAGGAGCGGTTCCGCGCGCTGGGGAAGGACGACAAGGACGTCGAGGTCACGGTCACAGGTGGGCTGCACCGGCCGCCGTTCGTGCGCGGGCCTCATGTCGAGGGCCTGTTCGCGAGGGCTGGCGAGGTGGCGGAGCGCATCGGGCTCAAGCTCGAGAGCGATGGGCTCTCGGGGGGCGGATCGGACGGCAACTTCACGGCCGCTCGCGGCATCCCCACGCTCGACGGCCTCGGCATCGACGGCGACGGCGCCCACACCCACAACGAGCACGTGCTGGTGTCCTCGATCGAGCCTGGGACGCGGCTGATGCAGGGGCTGATGGCGACGCTGGAGTGATGGGGTGGGTCCGCCTCCCCCTCATTTGCGTCGAAGGCAAGATCTGCCTTCGACGCAGGGGGAGGGGCGCACTCAAGCCGGCATGGCGGTCTCGGCCAACCTCACCCAATAGGAGACGCCGAACGGTATGGCGTCGTCGTTGAAGTTGTAGCCGGGGTTGTGCAGTCCCGGGCCGACGCCGTTGCCGATCATGATGAAAGCGCCCGGCCGCTTGTTCAGCATGTGCGAGAAGTCCTCCGCGCCCATGATGGGGCGCATCTCGCGCACGTTGCTCTCGCCGACAACCTCGCCCGCCACGCGTCGCGCGAACACGGTCTTCTCCGCATCGTTGACGGTGACGGGGACGTCGCCCTCGAACTTGGCCTCGGCACGGGCCCCGAACGCGGCTGCGGTGCCGTCCGCGATCTGGCGCACGCGTGCATGCGCCTTCTCGCGCACGGCCATGCTCAACGTGCGGATGGTGCCGGTGAGGCCCACACTCTGCGGCAGGATGTTGAAGGCTTCGCCCGCGCGCACCATGCAGGTCGACACGACAACCGCATCGAGCGGATCGATGGTGCGCGAGGCAATGGTTTGCAGGGCGGTGATGATGTGGGCGGCGACGACGACGGTATCGATGCCCTCGTGGGGGCGTGCCGCATGCGAGCCCTTGCCGGTGATCTCGATCGAGAACTTGTCGCAGGCCGCCAGCATAGGCCCGGCGCAGATCGCGAACTTGCCGAGCTCGTGGTTGGGCGAGGTGTGCATGCCGAAGATCTCGCCGATGCCGAAGCGCTCGATTAGGCCGTCCTCGACCATGGCGAGGCTGCCGGTGAGGCCTTCCTCGTTGGGCTGGAACACGACCACGATGGTGCCGTCGAAGTTGCGCGTCTCGGCGAGGTACTTGGCGGCGCCCAGCAGCATGGCGGTGTGCCCGTCATGGCCGCACGCGTGCATGCGCCCCGGCGTCTTGGAGGCGTAGGCGACCCCCGTCATCTCCTCGATCGGCAGGGCGTCCATATCGGCCCTCAAGCCCACCACCCGGCCCGATGCCGTCTTGCGCCCCTTGATGACGCCGACGACCCCCGTCTTGCCGATGCCCGGTACGACCTCGTCGCAGCCGAACGCCCGCAGCTTGTCGGCGACGATGCCGGCCGTGCGCTGCACGTCGAAGCCGATCTCGGGGTGCTCGTGGATGTCGCGCCGCCAGGCGGTGATCTCCTCGTGCAGGTCGGCGACCCGGTTGACGATCGGCATGTCGGTACCCCTTCCGCTCCCTATGCTTGCGGGGCGCAGCCTATCCCGACCGCGGGGAAACGGAAGTGCAAAGGTCGGTTCGCGAACAATCGGCTGCCACGGGGCTGGGCACGGTCGGCCACGAAAGCGTGCACATCTAGGCTTTGACTTGGGGTCTGCGGGGATGTGTAATCCGAGCCAAGCAAGCGTTGGGGCAAGACCCCGGCGCGCGACGCTGTTTACCAACCACCGTCAAGTGGAGTCGAAGATGGGCCATTCGCGCCGAAGTATGTTGGGGATTGCGGCAGCGCTCGCTGCCGCCGTGGCTATGGGGGCGCCCGCACCCGCCAGCGCGCAAAAGACCCTGCGGGCCGTGATGCATTCCGACCTCAAGATCCTCGATCCGATCTGGACCACGGCCTACATCGTGCGCAACCACGGCTACATGGTCTACGACACGCTGTTTGCCACCGACGCGACCGGCGCGATCAAGCCGCAAATGGTGGACAAGCACGAGGTGTCGGCCGACCAGCTCACCCACACCTTCACCCTGCGCGACGGCCTCGCCTGGCACGACGGGGCGCCCGTCACGGCCGAGGATTGCGTGGCCTCCATCAAGCGTTGGGCCGCCAAGGACTCGACCGGCCAGAAGCTGATGACGTTCGTCGACGGCCTGGAGGTGAAGGATGCCAAGACCTTCGCCATGAAGCTGAAGTCCCCGACCGGTCTCGTCCTGCTCGGGCTCGGCAAACCGTCCTCCAACGTGCCCTTCATGATGCCGAAGCGGGTCGCCGATACCGATCCCAACAGCCAGATTTCTGATTTCACGGGCTCGGGCCCCTTCATCTTCAAGCGCGACGAGTGGAAGCCCGGCGACAAGACCGTCTACGTCAAGAACGCAAACTACAAGCCGCGCTCCGAGCCCGCTTCCGGCCTCGCCGGCGGCAAGGTGGTCAAGGTCGACCGCGTCGAATGGCGCGCCATCTCCGACCACCAGCAGGCCGTCAATGCGCTGCTGGCCGGTGAGATCGACTTCATCGAGGCGCCGCCGCACGACCTGCTGCCCCTGGGCCTCGGCGATGCCAACGTCAAATACTTCGCCTGGAACCCCTGGGGCAACCAGTACACCTTCCGGCCCAACTGGACCGCAAAGCCGTTCGACAATCCCAAGGTGCGCCAAGCCCTGATGTACGCCTTCAATCAGGAGGACTTCCTCAAGGCGGTGGTTGGCGACCCCAAATACTACAAGGTGTGCAGCTCCTACTTCCCCTGCGGCACTCCCTTCTCGAGCGAGAAGGGCATGGAGGGTCTTCTGAAATCCGACTTCAAGAAAGCCCAGGACCTGCTCAAGGAAGCCGGCTACGACGGCACGCCGATCGTGCTGATGCATTCGACGGACCTTGCCGTGCTCACCAACCTGGCGCCGGTGGCCAAGTCGCTGATGGAGAAGGCCGGCTTCAAGGTCGACATGCAGTCCATGGATTGGCAGACGCTGGTCGCCCGCCGCTCCAAGAAGGACCCGCCGAATGCCGGCGGCTGGCACGCGTTCCTCACCTCGTGGGTCGCCGCCGACATCACCAACCCGATCTTCATGGGCTTCATGAACGCCGGCTGCGACAAGGCCATGTTCGGCTGGCCCTGCGACGCGGATATGGAGAAGCTGCGCGACGACTTTGCGCGTGAGACCGATCCCGCCAAGCAGAAGGGCATCGCCGAGGCGACGCAGGTGCGCGAGGCGCAGGTGGTCACCCACATCCCGCTCGGGCAGTGGTATCTGGGCGCGCTGATGCGCAAGAACCTCTCGGGCATGGTGGAGGCCCCGGCGCCGGTATTCTGGAATATCGCCATCCAGTAGTGGACTGAGACACAAGGGCGGCGGCATCCCCGCTGCCGCCCTTGGCGCGGCGGACCAGACCCATGCTCGCCTATGTGCTACGCAGGCTCGCCGCCACCATCCCCGTGATGCTGATCGTCGCGGTGCTGGTGTTCCTGATGCTGCGGCTCACGCCGTCGGACCCCGCCGCCATCATCGCCGGCGACAACGCCAATTCCGAGCAGGTGGCCGAGATCAGGAAGCGGCTCGGCCTCGACCAGCCGATCCTCACCCAGTTCGTGATCTGGATCGGCAAGACGCTGCAGGGGGATCTGGGTGAATCCTTCTTCTTCAAGAAGCAGGTGAGCGATCTCATCCTCGACCGGCTCGAGCCGACGCTGTCGCTCGCCGTATTCACCATCATCCTGGCCGTGCTGATCGCGGTGCCGCTCGGCGTCATTGCCGCCTACCGGCACGGAGGCTGGCTCGACCGCATCGTCATGGGCTTCTCGGTCCTGGGCTTCTCGGTGCCGGTGTTCGTGATCGGCTATCTGCTCATCTACGTCTTCGCCATCCAGCTCAACTGGCTCCCCGTCCAGGGCTATCAGCGCATCTCGCTCGGGATCGGCGGTTGGCTGCAGCGGCTCATATTGCCGTCGCTGACGCTGTCCGTGGTGCTGATCGCGCTGATTGCCCGCATTACGCGCACCAGCGTGCTCGAGGTGATGAACGAGGACTACATCCGCACCGCCCGCGCCAAGGGCCAGACCGAGCGCAAGGTGCTGATCCGGCACGCGCTCGCCAACGCGGCGGTGCCGATCGTGACGGTTATCGGCCTCGGCGTTGCCGCCCTGATCGGCGGCGTGGTGGTGACGGAGTCGGTCTACACGATCCCGGGATTGGGGCGGCTGACCGTGGACGCCGTGCTCGCCCGCGACTATCCCACCATCCAGGCCGTGATCCTTCTCTTCTCCTTTGCCTACGTGCTGATCAACCTGGCCGTCGACATGACCTACACGCTGTTCGACCCGAGGATCCGCTATTGAGCATCGAGGCCCTGCCCGCTCCAGCAGCTGGTGACCTGGCGCCCGCCAAGCGCCGGTCGGGCACGATGCGCATGCTGGCGCGCAATCCGAGCGTGGTCATCGGTGCCGCCATTGTAGCCTTCCTGGCCCTGGTCGGCCTGTTCGCGCCGCTGCTCGGCACCATCGACCCATCCGAGATCAATCCGGTCTACCGCAACAAGAAGCCGGGCGTGGAGCGCATGATCCGCGGCGACGACGGCAAGGAGACCGTGTTCGTACACCGCTTCGGCACCGACTCGCTCGGCCGCGACATCTACAGCCGCGTCGTCTACGGCGCGCGCGTGTCGCTGGCTATCGGTGTGATGGTGGCGGCGCTGAGCGTTGCCGTCGGCCTCACCATCGGGCTGATCGCCGGCTACATCCGCTGGCTCGACGGATTCATCATGCGCATCATGGATGGCCTGATGGCGATCCCGGCGATCCTGCTCGCAATGGGCGTCGTCTCCCTGTCGCGCGCCGGGCTCGTGGCCGTGGTGATTGCCATCGTCATCCCGGACATTCCCCGCGTCGTGCGGCTGGTGCGCGCCATCGTGCTGTCGATCCGCGAGGAGCCCTACGTGGAGGCCGCCATCACGGTCGGCACGCCGACGCCGACGCTGCTCGTGCGCCACGTGCTGCCCAACACCGTCGCCCCGCTGATCGTGCAGGGCACCTTCCTCTGCGGCTCGGCCATCCTGATCGAGGCGATCCTGTCCTTCCTCGGCATCGGCATCCCGCCGGAGACGCCGACCTGGGGCAACATCATGGCCGAGGGCCGCTCGCTGTTCCGCATTTATCCCCACAACATCTTCTATCCGGGCGTGTGCCTGGCGTTCGCGGTGCTCGCCATCAACATGCTGGGCGACGGCCTGCGCGACACGCTCGACCCGCGCTTCGCCAAGCGGGTGTGAGGCGATGGCCGGCATCACCTCCGTCCTCGACATCACCAACCTCACGGTCGACCTGCCGCGCGGGTCGGACCGGCCGCATGCCATCGAGGACATCACGCTGTCGGTGGGAGCCGGCGAGATCGTGTGCGTGGTGGGTGAATCGGGCTCGGGCAAATCGGTCACGGCCCAGGCGGTGATGGGGCTGCTGCCGCGCGAGCTCACAGCCAGCAAGGGCAGGATCCTGCTCGAGGGCGAGAACGTGCTGGAGGCGACGCCGGCTCGCCTGCGCGACCTGCGCGGCACGCGCATGGCCATGATCTTCCAGGAGCCGATGACGGCGCTGAACCCGGTCATGACGCTGGGCGACCAGATCGCCGAGGTGCTCGAGATCCACACCGAGCTGTCCGAGCCCGACCGGCGCCAACGCGTGCTGCAGATCATGCGCGCCGTGCATCTGCCCGAGCCCGAGCGCCTGATCGACGTCTATCCGCACCAGATCTCGGGCGGGCAGCGCCAGCGCATTATGATCGCAGCAGCGCTGGTGCTCGACCCCGCCCTGCTGATCGCGGACGAGCCCACCACCGCGCTCGACGTCACCACGCAGGCGCAGATCCTGAAGCTCGTGCGCGAGCTGCAGGAGCGGCGGGGCACCGGCGTGCTGTTCATCACCCACGATTTCGGCGTCGTGGCCGAGGTCGCCCACCGCGTCGTCGTCATGCAGTCGGGGCGCGTGGTGGAGATGGGCACGCGCGAGGATATCCTGCGCCGGCCGCAGTCGGACTACACGCGCATGCTGATCGCGTCGGTGCCAAGCCTGGTGCCGCCCAAGCGTGCGCCCAAGACGGGGCAGGTCGCGCTCGCCACCGAGAAGCTCTCCAAGACCTACGGCACCAAGAGCCTGATTTTCGGCCGCGGTCGTGTCGTGCGGGCAGCCGAGAACGTCGAGATCGTCGTGCGGCGCGGGGAGACTGTCGGCATCGTCGGCGAGTCGGGCTCCGGCAAATCCACGGTTGCGCGCTGCGTGGCGCGGCTGATCGAGCCGACCTCGGGGGCGATCCGCATCGGCGAGGTCGACGTGGCCCACCTTCCCGAGCGCCGCCTGCGCCCCCACCGCCGCAACGTGCAGATCGTGTTCCAGGACCCCTACCGTTCGCTCAACCCTCGCCGTACCGTCGGCGCCTCCATCGTCGAGGGTCCGGTGAACTTCGGTCTGGCGGCAGGCGAGGCGATGAACCGTGCGCGACGGCTGATGACGCTGGTCGGACTGTCTCCCGATGCGCTCGGTCGCTACCCGCATCAGTTCTCCGGCGGCCAGCGTCAGCGCATCGCCATCGCCCGTGCGCTCGCCATGGAGCCGCAGCTCCTGATCGCCGACGAGCCGGTGTCGGCGCTCGACGTGTCGGTGCAGGCGCAGGTGCTGCAGCTGATCGACGACGTTCGCCGCCGGTTCGACCTCGCCATTCTCTTCATCACGCACGACCTGCGGGTGGCCGCGCAGGTCTGCGACCGCATCGCCGTCATGCAGCGCGGCGTCGTGGTCGAGGAGGGGCCGACCGTCGACGTGTTCGCCGCGCCCAAGCACGAGTACACCCGCGCGCTGTTCGAAGCCGCCCCCGGCCGCAATGCCATGTTCGGCGCTGCCGTGGCGGGCGCGGCCTAGGGATCGCAACAGGATCGAGATGGACAGGACCCACCCATGAACCTCGCCGAATACGCCAGCTACGATGCGCTGGGCTTGGCCGAGCTCGTCGCCAAGAAGCAGGTGTCGCCAAAGGAGCTCGCCAAGACCGCGGTCGCGGCCAAGGAGAAGATCGATCCGATCGTCAAGTCGGTGGTGGAGCTCTATGCCGACCGCATCGACGGCCTCGACGAGAAGAAGCTTGGGTCCGGTCCCTTCCGCGGCGTGCCGTTCCTGATCAAGGACGTTTTCGGCCACGAGAAGGGCCGCAGAATCGAGTTCGGCTCGCGCCTGTGCGAGGGCATGCTGGTGGAGGCCGATACGCACTTCGCCGAGCTGCTCAGGGCCTCGGGCGTCAACATCCTGGGCCGCTCGGCGGCGCCCGAGTACTCGATGTCGTCGACCACCGAGAGCGCCATGTTCGGCAACACGTCCAACCCCTGGAGGCAGGGCTATTCGGCGGGCGGCTCGACCGGCGGCGGCCAGGCGGCGGTGACGGCGGGCATCGTGCCCATCGCGCACGGCTCCGATATCGGCGGCTCGATCCGCATTCCCGCGAGCTGGTGCGGCGGCGTCGGCCTCAAGCCCTCGCGCCTGCGCGTCTCGAGCGGCCCGGTGGTGGACGAGGGCGGCTGGGGCTACTCGATGAACTTCGTGCAGACGCGCACGGTGCGGGACGCTGCCGCCATGCTCGACTGCGTGGCGGTCCCCCAGCC
>Ga0247829_10000386_pt1 | contig 16189 bp, 13 predicted proteins | sample 12C_Control_Day4_FD_207765 | JGI IMG/M metagenome (GOLD analysis project Ga0247829, IMG submission 207765) | Soil microbial communities from agricultural site in Penn Yan, New York, United States - 12C_Control_Day4 | ecosystem: Environmental > Terrestrial > Soil > Agricultural land | place... | reverse complement strand
GCCCCTGCGCGCTCAGCCGCCGCAGCACGATGAACAGCCGCTCGATTTCCGGATCCGCCAGAGCCGCCGTCGGCTCATCCAGAATCAGCACGCGCGCGTCGTCGACCAGCGCCCGCGCAATTTCGACGAGCTGCTGCTGCGCAACGCTGAGGTCCTGCACCAGCGATGCGGTCGAGATCTGCAGCCCGAGCTCAGCCAGCACCTCCCGCACCCGCGCGTTCATCTCACGGCGACGCAGCAGCCAGCCGCGCTCGCGTCCGAGAAAAATGTTGTCGGCAACGGAGAGCGCGGGCACCAGCGTGAACTCCTGGTGCACCGAGCTCACGCCGAGCCTCCGCGTCGCAGCGGGATTTCCTGCCGGGATGGCGACCGAGTCGAGGTGCACGCTGCCCGTATCCGGCGCCGTGGCGCCACTCAGAATCCTGATCAGCGTGGACTTGCCGGCGCCGTTCTCGCCGACGAGCGCGTGGATCTCGCCTGGTGCCACGCGGAAATCGACATCGCTCAGCGCCCGGACGCCACCGAACGCCTTGCTCACACCTTCCGCCGTCAGCACCGGGTCAGGAGCCTTTCCTCCAGAGGCCAACCTCGATCGGCACCAGCGCAGGGACCTGTTCCCCACGAAGATGCTTGGCGATCATCTCGATGGCGGTCTTCCCGATGCGTTTGGGGTATTGGACGACATCTGCCTTCAGCGGGCCTCCGCGCGTGATCGCGTTCTGCGCCTCTTCGGTCGCGTCGTAGCCGATTACTGCAACGTCCTTTCGCCCCGCGGCATCGAGCACGGCCGTCGCCCCAAGCGCCGAGTCGTCATTGATGCCGAAGACGCCCTTCAAGTTGGGGTGCGCCTGCAGCATGTCTTCCATGACCGCCATCGCTCGCGCACGCTGTCCGTCACTGGACGGCTTGCCGACGATGTGGATGCCTGGATGCTTTTTCATTTCCTCTTCGAAGCCGCGAACTCTGTCCTGAACCGATGCGACGACTGGGTGGTCGATGACGAGCACGTCGCCGGCGTCACCGACGTACTCCGCGAGCGCCTGCGCCGCGAGCCGTCCCCCCTGCACGTTGTCGCTGGCGACGTGTGAGACGACCTTTCCGCCACTCGCGGAGATGTCCGCGGTGAATACCGGGATACCGGCCCGCTCAGGGCCGGCGAGGTGCGGTCCCACCGCGTTCGAGTCGCACGGCGCGAGGAGAATTGCGGAAACCCGCTGTGCGACGAAATCCTCGATCTGCGCCGCCTGCTTTGCCGGGTCCATCTCACAGGCGACGATCACGAGCTCGAAGCCGTTCTCCTTCGCGCCGTCGCGAAGGCCTTCCTCGAGCTCCTTGAAGAACGCATGCGTCTGCGTGAGGAGCGACACACCGATGACCGGTTTGCCGCCGCCCGCGGGTGTGCGGTCGCCTCCGCAGGCAGTGAGACACAGGATGAAAAGAGCCACAATCGAGAGGTGATGACGCATCCGGTAGGATCATAAGCGAATGCGCATCGGGATTGACGTTGGCGGCACGAAGATCGAGGGGATCGCGCTCGAGGATGGCAGCGAGCAGTTGTGTCGCCTGCGCGTGCCGACACCGCGCGACGACTATTCGGGCACGATCGCGGCGATCGTGTCCGTTGTCGCAGCGCTCGAACGCGAGACGGGCAGGAGCGGCTCGGTCGGTCTCGGTATTCCCGGCGCGGTCTCGCCTGCCAACGGACGCATAAAGAATGCGAACTCTACGTGGCTGAACCGGCGGGCGCTCCAGCAGGACGTGGAACAGGTGCTCGGGCGTCCGGTGCGGCTGGCTAACGACGCGAACTGCTTTGCGTTGTCTGAAGCGATCGATGGTGCGGCTGCAGGCTCCGACGTTGTGTTCGGTGTGATCCTCGGCACCGGCTGCGGCGGTGGCATCGTCGTCCGCCGCCAGGTGCTGACCGGCCCCAATGCCCTTGCGGGCGAGTGGGGGCACAATCCGCTGCCGGCGCCGACCGATGACGAACGCCCGGGGCCCGCATGCTACTGCGGTCGCAGCGGCTGCATCGAGACGTTCCTCTCGGGCCCCGGCCTCGCGTGCGATTACGCGAGTAACGGCGGCGAGCGGGTGGACGCCATGGAGGTCGCCAGACGTGCCGGCGACGGCGAGGCGATCGCCCTGGCCGCGATGGAGCGCTACGAAGCTCGGTTCGCGCGGGCGCTCACCACGGTGGTCAATCTTCTCGACCCCGACGTGATCGTGCTCGGCGGCGGGCTCTCGAACATCGATCGCCTGTATATCAACGTTCCGCCGCTGCTCCGTCCGTTCGGCGACGATCCTTTGCGAACGGCGATCCGAAAGGCCCGGTTCGGCGACAGCAGCGGTGTTCGCGGAGCCGCGTGGCTCTGGGAATAGCCGGTCGCGTATAAACTTCTGCCAGTGCCAGCGCTCAGTTTCGTCATCCCCCTCTATAACAGCGCCGAAACCATCGGCCCGTTAGTCCGTGACATCGAAAGCCTTTCGGTCGAGGGCGGCCATGAAATCGTGCTCGTCAACGATGGCAGCTCCGATTCCACAGCGGAGGTCTGCCGGCGGCTGGTCGCCGACGCTCGCGTGCCGATCACCTACGTCGAGCACGCGCGCAACTTCGGCGAACACAACGCGGTCCTCACGGGATGGCGGCACTCGCGCGGCGCGCATGTCGTGAACCTGGATGACGACGGCCAGAACCCGCCGGCGGAAGCGGTCCGGCTGTGGCAGCACGCGAAGGCGACCGGGCTGGACATCGTGTTCGGGCACTACGAGGTGAAGCAGCATTCGCCCTTTCGCAATTTCGGCAGCCGGCTCACGAACACGATGACCGACTGGGCCCTCGACAAGCCGCACGGTTTCTATCTTTCGAGCTTCCGCTGTGTGAGCGGCTTCATCGCAAAACGCGTCGTCGAGTACAGCGGACCCTATCCGTACATCGACGGCCTTCTTCTCCAGGTCACTCAGAAAATCGGATCCATCACCGTGCGCCACGCGGCGCGTACGGCAGGCGTGAGCGGTTACACCCTGCGCAGACTGATTCGTCTCTGGCTCAGTGCCTGGCTGAATTTTTCCATCCTGCCGCTGCGCGCGGCGACGCTGCTCGGGCTGGCGACTGCCGTGCTCGGCCTGGTTGCGCTCGGCGGCGTCGTCATGCTCTGGTTGCAGGGTAGAGGACCCGCGTATGGGTGGGGCTGGGTGATGGCATCGCTGCTGATCTTCTCCGGCACGCAGCTCGTCATCCTGGGACTGATCGGCGAATACCTGGGGCGAATGTTTCTCACCGTGAACCAGCGTCCGCAGTCGGTCGTGCGCGACGTGATCTCATCCAGGAGCCAACCATCATGCGACTGATGTTCGTGATGCTCCTCACGCTGCTGCTGGTTCCCGGCCCCGCATCCAGGGCCGCACAGCCGTCGGATCCGGCGATGGCTGAGCAGGTCAAGGCGGAGCTCCTGCACGCGTGGGACGGCTACAAGCAGTATGCGTGGGGGCACGACGATCTTCTGCCGGTCTCGAAGACGTGGCGCGACTGGTACGGCAAGGAAACGCTGCTGATGACCGCCGTGGACTCCCTGTCGACGCTGGCGGTCATGCGTCTCGATGACGAGTTGAAAAAGACCGTCGATTACATCGCAGGGAATCTCTCGTTCGACAAGGACATTTCCGTTTCCAATTTCGAGATCACGATCCGGATCCTCGGCGGCCTGTTGAGCGCGCATCAGACGACGGGGGATGCCCGCCTGCTGGCACTCGCCGACGATCTCGCCACGCGGCTGCTGCCGGTCTTCAAATCCAAAACGGGAATGCCATACCGGTTCGTCAATCTCAAGACGGGTGCGGTTGACGGCGCCGTGTCCAATCCGGCGGAGATCGGCACGCTCGTTCTCGAGTGGGGCACGCTCTCGAAGCTGACGAAAAGGCCGATTTATCTCGATGCCGCCAAAGGTGCGCTGCGGGCGCTGTACGCACATCGCGATCGCAGCACCGGACTCGTCGGGCAGGAAATCAACGTGGAGACCGGTCAGTGGACGAACAAGGCGAGCCACATCGGCGGGGCGATCGACTCGTACTACGAATATCTGCTGAAGTGCGAGCGGCTGTTCGATGACCGCGAATGCGGCGAGATGTACCGCGCCAGCATCAGTTCGGTCAACAAACACGTCGCTGATGAAGTGGATGGCGGTCTGTGGTACGGACGCGTCGACATGTCGACGGGTCAGCGGACCGGAACCACGTTCGGCTCGCTCCACGCGTTTCTTCCTGGTGTGCTCGCGATGGGAGGGGACCTCGATCGCGCGCGGCGCCTTCAGGATTCGGCCGTGCGCATGTGGACCCTGCACGGCATCGAGCCGGAGGCGCTCGACTACAAGAAAATGACCGTGACGCGGGCGGGATATCAGCTCCGTCCGGAAATCGTGGAGTCCACGTACATCCTGTCGCACTACACGAAGGATCCGAAGTATCTCGACGCAGGCCGCCGGATGTTCGCGGATCTCGTGAAGCACTGCCGCACCGACGCCGGTTACACCGTTCTCGAGAGCGTGGTCACGAAGCAGAAGGGAAACCTGCAGCACAGTTTTCTGCTCGCGGAGACGCTGAAGTACTTCTACCTGCTGTTCAAGCCCGACGCGCTCGATTTCGACGGCGTCACCTTCAACACGGAGGCGCACCCGCTCCGCCGCACCTGGTAGTCGCCGCTAGATGAGTGGCAGGGTGACGGTGACGGTCGTGCCCTGGCCGTGGCCCGCACTGTGCGCGCCGACACTGCCGCGATGCGCTTCGACGATCTGCTTCACGACCCACAGACCGAGACCGAGCCCGGGGTACGCACGCGTGAGCGAGGCATCCGCCTGTCGGAACCGGTCGAAGGCGCTCGGCAGGAATTCTGGAGAGATGCCGATCCCGGTGTCGGTCACGGCCACTTCCGCAACGTTTCCGCGCGCATGGACGCGGACCGTGACGCGCCCACCCGTTTCGGTGAACTTCAGCGCATTGGAGAGCAGGTTGGCGAACACCTGCTGCAGCCGGTTGGCATCGCCACTCACGGGGATCGTCACTGGCGGCATTTCCAGCGACAGCGTAATGTCCTTCGCGCGCGCCGCCGGCAGCGCCGAATCCACCGCGGTGCTTCCCACGTCGCGAAGATCGAGCGGTACGCAGAGGAGCTCGAGCCGTCCTCCCGCGATGCGTGCGACATCGAGCAGGTCCTCGACGAGCTGCTTCTGCGCGCGCGCGTTTCGTCCGATGACCTCGATCGCGTGACGCGCCATATCCTCGGGAAGACCGTCACGCAGCATGTGGCTCCAGCCCATGATCGCGTTCAGCGGCGTGCGCAGCTCGTGCGACAGAATTGCCAGGAATTCGTCTTTCGCCCGGTTGGCCAGCTCGGCATCGCGATAGAGTCGCGCGTTGTCGACGGCCAGGCCGGCGCGCCGGGCGACTTCTGTCAGCACCGTGACGTCGTCTTTCGAGAACGGCCGCTCCGCGCTGCTGCGAACGAACGTGATGACGCCCAGTGTGCTGCCGCGCGCCGTCAACGGCGCGATCAGCACCGACCGGATCCCGAGATCGCGCAGAATCCGGAGGTGCTCGTCATCGCGCGCACCGCTGACGAGCATCTCGTCGGTGACTTCCGGATACAGCTCGGCAATGCCGCTGCGCAGGACGTTCGGCACGCCGGCGACGGGGTCCTCGTGGTAGCGCTTTTCGAGCACGCGCGAGAGGTCGATCTTCGCTGGATCCACGTGAGCCGTGGTGATCCGCGCGACTGCTCCGTCTGCTTGCCGGACGTCCACCGCACACCAGTCGGCGATCCGTGGCACCGCGAGCTGCGCCAGATCGCGCAGCGTGGCCTCGTAATCGAGCGACCCGAGCAACGCGGAGGCGTCGGCGAGGAACGCCACTCGCTCGGTGTGGGCTTCAGCCACCTTTTGCGAGTGCTGGAGCGCTTCATACGCCTCCGCGTTCCACAGCGCGGCGGCCGCGATCTGGCCCAGTGCCGTGCCGACGCGGAGCTCGGTGTCGATCGCTTCGTGCCGCGTCCGGTAGTAGATGACGATCGCGGCGCGGCGGACGCCGCCGATCGGCAACGGTACGATCAGCAGCGAGGCGATGCCTTCGTCATGGTATGCCTCGCGCCGCGCTCCGAGCATTCCGAACGATGAGGCATCGGCGACGCCCAGTGTCTGAGCAAACTCGATGACTCCACCGGGCAACCGCACCCTCCTGTAGTGCTCGCTCAATCCGCAGGAGTGCACGATACGCCAGTCCTGCGAGCCCTGGTCGAGCGCCCAGATCGCGTATGCATCTCCGGGAAGGACCCGTTGCGCCAGGGCGACAACGCCCGCGCGTGCCGCCTCTTCAGTTCGCACTGACAAGGTCGCATCAGCTGCCTCGGTGAGCGCGAGCAGCCGAGCGCGAAGATCCCGCTGTTCGTCGGCGGCCCGCCGCGCATCCTCGACATCGTTCGCGGTGCCGATCCACTCGACGATCCGCCCGTCGTCTCGTATGGGGATCGCGCGGATGAACGTGCGTCGGTACTCGCCATCCGCGCGGCGCACGCGGAACTCGGTCGTCAGGCTGCTGCCTGCGGCCATCGCGCGTACGGCCTCGGCGCGAATTGCGTCACGGTCGTCCGGATGCACAACGCTCAGCCAGCCGAGCTGAGCGTATTCCTCGGTTGTCTGGCCCGTGTACAGCTCCCACGGCTGATTCCGTCCAGTCGGCCGCAACTCGGGGTCGAGCACCCACACGATGCTGCCTTCCGCGGATATCAGCGCCTCGTATCGCCGGGCTTCCCGCTGAATTCGTTGTGCGTCCGTCGCGTTGGTTTCTGCCGAGTTGGCCAAGTGGGTTCCGGAAAGCGACCATCCTATCCGAATCACGGGGCATTGGGTTTGCGAGCGTGAGCCGCGAAGGCCGCAAATCCGCTTTTGCGTATCAGTCAGCTACAGAAGCTGCATTCGCGCGTCAGCGCAGAGACGAGGGGCTTCATGGTGGCGTCGGACTCGCCGCACCCGCTGTGGCAGCAGGGTGGCATCGTGTGCGTTGTCGTTCCCGCCACGCCCGGCTACGACGTTCAGCTGAGGAATTCCGCGGGGGTTGCGTTTCTGCGAAAGGCCGCGTCGACCACCGAAGCTGCCTGCAATGAAGGGGAGTATCTGCGGCTGCTGCTCGAGTCCGACAGTCTTCCCTCGCCAGCCTCCGCGTTGAAGCCGTTCGCGTTGATCGTCGACGACGACGAGGACAACGGCGATGCGTTTGCCGAAGCGCTGAAGTCCGTCGGCATTCGTGCGCTGGCGGTCACGCGCGGCCTCGAGGGCCTGCGTCTGGCGAAGGCGCTCGCGCCGGATCTCATTGTCATCGATCATCGGCTGCCGGACATCAGCGGTGCTGAGGTGTGCCGCCGGTTGCGTGACGATCCAGAAACGGAGCCGGTGCCGGTGCTTGCGGTGACGGCGGTGCCCGAAGCGCTGCGCACGGAAGGATGTGTTGCCGACGCGGTGCTCACGAAACCCTGTCAGCTGGACACGTTCCTCGCGGCGGCGCGATTGTTCCTGCGCAGTGCGATGGCTGTGGACGCGGGCGCGGACGCGACGCCTTGATCCGCCATGTGCGCCGGCTATGGCGGAGCACGAGATCACCGGACCGCCGCGCAGGATCGACATCGAAATGGCGCACCGCGAGGTCGTGAGGCTCTGCCACTCGTGATCCGGGAGGCGACGTACACTGAGCCGTACCCGTGAGGATTCACCTGATCGACGGCACGTACGAGCTCTTTCGCCATTATCACGCAGTTCCAAAGGCCAGAGACGCCGAAGGACAGGAGGTCGCGGCAGTGCGCGGCGTCGTCGCCTCCATCCTTTCTCTCATCAATCGAGGCGGCGCAACTCATGTCGGAGTTGCGACCGATCATGTGATCGAGTCGTTCCGGAATCGCATGTGGCGCTCCTACAAAACCAGCGCCGGGGTTCCAGATGACCTGCTCCTGCAATTTCAACTTCTCGAAGATGCCGTTGCCGCGCTTGGTGTGCGGGTCTGGCCGATGATCGAGTTCGAGGCCGACGACGCGCTTGCAGCGGCGGCCGAGCGCGCTGCGGAGGACGCCCGGGTAGAGAAGGTCCTCATCTGCACGCCCGACAAGGATCTCGGTCAAGCGGTCCGCGGCAGCCGAATCGTCCAGTTGATCCGACGGACGAACGTCGAGCTCGACGAGGAGGCGATCGTCCGGAAATTCGGTGTGCGTCCTGCGTCCATACCCGATTACCTCGCGCTGGTAGGAGATTCGTCGGATGGATATCCGGGGCTGCCCGGGTGGGGCGCGAAGTCCACGGCGGCGGTTCTCGCCAGATTCGAAAAGCTCGAGCGGATTCCCGAGGACCCGCGGGAGTGGCACGTGAACGCCGCAAATGCCGTGTCGCTGGCGGCGACCCTGCGCCGCGATCGCGAGCTCGCGTTCCTTTTTAGAGACCTCGCCACGCTGCGGACGGATATCCCGGTGTTCGATTCGGTCGATGAGCTCGAGTGGAAAGGCCCTACGGAACAATTCGCTGCCCTCGCCGCCCGATTCGATGCGGCCCAGACAGAGAAGAACGCCGACACCGCGCGTTGACGCTCAGAGCCTCCTGAGTGGCCACGCCACCATGTCCTGCCGTTTGGCGAAGTGCAGCAACGGTGGGGTTGCTGGCAACTCGAACCCGTTCGCGTCGGCCATGCTGTTCACTTCGAAATGTGCTTCTGCCGCCTGCAGGGGCCATGGCGGATGGTGAATGTCCAGCGTGTACGGGCGACCGCTGCCGTCCAGCGTGAACAGGCAGTAACGCTCGGTCAGAAAATACTCGAGCGTTCCGGGCACGGGCGGACGCGCAGCGCCGTGCGGGCGATACTGTCCGACGAGCCGCGCGGGCGCAGCGCCTGTCGATCGTTCGCTTCGATACTGGATCCATCCATCGCGCTCGACACATTCCATCGAGGCAACGAAATAGGGAAGGTGGGCCATCACCCTCGCGACGCCGACCGCGACCGGGTTCGTCGCGTCGAGACTGAAGAAGTACACGCCAGCGCGGCCGCCCGCGCGGACGTACGTCCGCACGTTCAGTTCCGGAAATGCGGAGATCCACGGCAAGGCCGGCACGGCGCGCGGCGCGACGTTGGCCATCCGGAACGGCACGATGGCCAGCCACGCCTCGTCCTCGAACAGATCGATCTCGAATGAAGAAGGCACGCGAGCGCGCAGGAGGTTTGCGTCCATTGGCCAATGCGCGAACAGCAGGTCGTGCCACGTCTGCGTCATCACCCAGGGTGAATCCGGCATGGGCCAGGGGCGGTGCGCCGTTTCGTCGAGGATCGTGTAGTTGAAGTCGCCCATCATCTGAGTTCGAGCCGGGACTAGTCCAGAAACCGCTCGCGCCATTCCGGGCGCGGCAGCGGACACGCTTCGAACCTGCCGAATACCCGATACCGCCGGCGCGCGACAAACCCGTAGATGGGATCTGCAATCGCCGCCGGTACCACTGTCGCGACCCTGGCCAGCGCACCCCACGTTCCGCCGAGTCGACTCACCGCGTGAAGCACGGCGCGCGATCTCGTGAGGAGTCGCGGGCGCTCCGAGTGCCAGTCGGCAATCACGAAGACCGTGTCGAGGTCCAGGGGGTCGAACCCCTGCGGCGGCAGCTCGCGCCGGGCGAGCTCACCCTGAAGCTGCGCGAAGCGAAGCACGCCGCGCTGGTCACGTGGCAGCAGAAATTGGACGAAACGATCGCACAGGCCGCAGAGTCCGTCGTAGAAGACGAGCGTGACGTCCATCGCGACGAGCATATGCCACCAATAGCGTCGAGGTCCGCTAGAGGAGTCTGAGCTTCTTCAACAGCGCATCGAATCGCGGGTCACCGCGCAGCCAGCTGAAGCTTCGATCGACCTTGATGTAGAGGACGGCGCTGTTCTGCTCGGTTTCGGCCTTCTCGAGCCATCTCAGTGCTTCCTCCCGTTCGCGAAGTTCAGCGTGCACCTTCGCGATGTCGAATGACGGCTGATAGGGGAGCGCGCGCAATCGTTCGATTGCGTTGTGCGCGGCGATGCGGTTGCCGCGGCGCGCCTCGATCCTGCCAAGCGTTGCGACCGGCACGCCTGGACTCGAGGACGCCTGCAGGATGGACGTCACTTCGCGCTCCGCTTCGTCGAGACGGTTCTGTTCCATGCGCGTCCAGGCTCGGTACATGCGTGCCGGACGAAAGCCCGGATCGCGCGCGAGCACGCCTTCGCACAGGTTGATCGCCTCCTCGTAGCGGCCGGCGATGTACGCCGTCCAGCCGTGGATGGCCTGCGGCATGGGCGCGAGAGGATCGAGTTCTTCGGCGCGCTTGAACGAAGAGAACGCCTCTTCGAAGCGTCCCAGTGCGGCGAGAAATTCTCCGCGCCACTGATGCGCCGTCGCATACCCGGGGTTGAGCTGCAGGGCCTTCCCGAAGCTCTGCTCGGCAGCTGCCCAGTCGCGATCGACCGCAAACGACAGCCACGCGCGTGTCGTATGCGCCTCGGCGAGCGTCGGATCGAGCCGCAGCGCGGTGTCCACCGCCTCGCGGGCGCGGGCGTAGGCCTCCGCGGGAAGCATGTCGCGAAAGTCTCCGAGCAGCACGTACACGTCCGCGAGTCCCGCGTGCGCTGGCGCAAAGTCTGGGTCGCGATGGATCGCATGCTCGAACAGCGCGGCGGCCCGGGTGAGATCCGACTTGCCGCGCAGGTTCCAGTTGAAGCGTCCCTGCAGATAGAGCTGGTAGGCCTGCGGGTCCACATCGGTGTGCCGCGCCAGCCGTGCGGTGTCGGCCGTCGTCAGCTCTCCACGGATCTCGCGTCCGATCATCGAAGCGACCTCGCGCTGCAGACCGATGGCATCGCTGAGCGGCTTCTCGTATTCGCCGCGCCACACGGGTCGCTCCGTTCTTGCGTCGATCAGGCGCGCGGTGATGCGCACGTGATCCGCCGTACGCATCACCGCCCCCTCGACCACCGCGTCCACCTTCAGCGCCGCGGCGATCGCGCCCAGCGGCTGTGTCGTGTTCTTGAACTGCATGACCGAGGTACGCGAGATGACACGCAAGTCGTCGATGGCCGACAGGTGAGAGATCAGCGCCTCGGTCATGCCATCGGCGAAGTATTGTTGATCGGCGTTGCCCGATAGATTGTCGAGGGGCAGCACCGCTATCGAATTGATCGATGCCCGCGCCAGCGCGCCATTGCTGCGACGTGAGGGCAGCGACCACCAGGCTGTGCCCAACGAGAGGACCGCGACGAGCGCCGCCGCAAGCATCCAACGAAACGCGGCGCCCCCTTTCACCGGCTTCTCGGCAGGCATCTTGTCGGCTTCTGCGAGGCGTCCAAGGTCCGCCGCCACATCGACGGCCGACGCGTAACGGTCTGCTGGGTTCTTCGCAAGCAGCTTGCGGACGATCGGCGCCAACGCTTCCGGGGTCGAGTCGGGAAGCTGCGGCGGGTCGCGCAGGATCGCCGTGGAGAGTGCGAGGCCCGTTTCACCGCGGAATGGCCGCGCCCCCGTCGCCATTTCCACGAGCATCACGCCGAGCGCCCAGAGATCAGAGCGTGGATCGGCGGACCGTCCCTCGAGCAGTTCCGGGGCCATGTAAGGGAGCGTTCCGGCGATCTCGTTGTCGGCCGTCAGCGTTGCGATCGATTGCGTGGCCTCCGCGAGATGGCTGGTGGCGAGCCGTCTCGCAATCCCGAAGTCGAGGATCTTCGGACGGCCATCCGAAGTGATCGCCACGTTCGCGCTCTTGAGATCCCGATGGACGATCCCGCGAGCATGCGCATGCGCAAGCCCGTCCGCGATTTGCGCGCCGATGCGAAGGACAGCAGGAAGCGAGAGACCGCTGCCGGCGATTCGGCGGTCCAGCGGTTCCCCTTCGACGAGCTCCATCACGATGAAGGGCGTACCGTCGGCGTCGCCGATTTCGTGCAGGGTGCAGACGTTCGGGTGATTCAGCGCCGACGCGCTGCGTGCTTCCCGCAGAAGCCGGTCAGGCGCGCCCGCGCCCTTCGCGTCGGCCAGCAACTTGATCGCAACATGCCGTTCCAGCCGTGTGTCGCGTGCCCGGTAGACCTGCCCCATCCCCCCGGCGCCGAGTGCGCCGGTGAGTTCGTAGGGACCCAGTCGAGTGCCTGGCGCAAGGACCATTCGGGATAGCGCAGTATAGCCATCCTCGAAGTACTCAATCGCAGGACCGGTCCCATTTCGGAGCGCGTCGCCAGGACGTTTGCGAAGATGCTGCCTTACGTTTTAGGGGATTCGCCTTGCGAACGGGCGGGGCGGAGAGTATCCTACAACCACCTCCAAACTGCAGGCGCCCAATGATTTGGTGTCGGCCAATCCGCGACCGTCGCGTCGGTAATCGACCCGCGAATGGAGATCGAAAGATCTGTCCGCGGTGCGGGTCGACCTCGGTTGAATTCAGTGATCGCTACCGCCTGCCCGACAGCCACGGCGGCATCCCCGCCTGGTTTTGCGACGCTCCTGCCTGTGGATATTGCGAACCGGTTCGAGGCGAGGACGAATCCGGCGAGTTATCCTCGACACCCCAGCCTCGCATGGCGTCCATGGATTTGCCCGCAGGCCGGCGCAAGAAGAGCGGCTGATCACCCGATCGCCCCCGGTCACTCAGAACATCCCCCAGGCGCGACCGCTTAGACCGCCGCTGCCAGTTACTGCCGAACGTGCACAGTGGATCGACATGCCCCTGATCGTTGCGGTGCTGGTGCTGATCGGAGTGCTGGCACTCGCCGTTCTGCTCCTGCCGATCTCCCTGGTTCAGCGCTACCGCCTCGGTACTCGACGACGGGCCGCGCGAGGGTGGATGATCACGCTGAATCTCACCGGCGTCACACTCTCGACCGCCCTGTTCATGTTCTCCGCCGCTGTGATGTCACCGTGGATTCCAGGTGCGTTCACATCTTCAGTAGCCGGCCTGACGGTGGGTTGTCTTGCTGGTCTGCTCGGCCTCGCGCTGACGCAGTGGGAACCGGTACCCGGCGGGCTGCACTACACGCCGAGCCGGCCCCTGCTGCTCGGCCTCACGCTCGTCATCTTCGCGCGCCTGATTTATGGCATCTGGCGGAGCTGGCACGCGTGGGCGGCCGCGGCAGACACGAGTTCGTGGCTCGCCGCCTCGGGCGCGCAAGGCTCGCTCGCCGCCGGAGCGGTGGTGCTCGGCTACTACGTCGTGTTCTGGATGGGCGTGCGAAGACGGCTCACGCGCGCCCAGCGCGTGCGCCGTATCTAGTCCCGCCCAGCCTATAATGCGCCGACCTCCGGAGCCACTTATGCCCACCGCACCTGGCTCGGCGATGCTCAACGCCAAGCTGTTCGTCACGCGCACAGCGGATCCGTGGCGCAATCTATTCGAACGCTTCTGGGACGGCGCGGAGTGGCTGTGGGTCGATCATGGTCGTCCCGCCGGCGTACCGGTCACGGGCATTCCTGGCGCAGCCATGCTCAACTCCAAGCTGTTCGTGACCGTCGACGACGGCCGCTTGTTCGAGCGCGTGTGGACGGGAGCCGGCTGGAATTGGAATGACCACGGTCGGCCCGAGAACGTACCAATCGTGCACGGGCCGTCGGCGCCGATGCTGAACAGCAAGCTGTTCGTCGTTGTCGAGGACGGCCGGCTGTTCGAGCGTCATTGGAACGGCGCAGCGTGGGCGTGGATGAATCACGGCCGGCCGCAGAACGTGCCAATCGTGCATGCGCCAGGCGCCGGCATGCTCAATCGCAAACTGTTCGTCGTCATCGAGGACGGGCGGCTGTTCGAACGCGTTTGGACGGGCACTGCCTGGGTGTGGAACGACCACGGGCGTCCTGAGAACAAGAAGATCGTGCAGCCTCCCGGCGCGGCGATGATGGATTCGAAGTTGTTTGTCACCATCGAAGACGGCCGCGTGTTCGAACGGACGTGGACCGGATCGGGGTGGGTCTGGTCCGATCATGGCCGCCCCTCTGGCACGAACATCGCGACGTCATCCGGCGCGGCGATGATGAACCAGAAGTTCTTCGCCGCGGGAGCGGATGGACGGCTGTTCGAGCGGTGGTGGAACGGCTCCGCCTGGGTCTGGGTCGACCATGGTCGTCCGCCTGGCACCAGCGTGACGACCGCTCCAGGCGCAGCGATGGCGAACTCGAAGCTATTCGTCGGAACGGCCAACGATCACCTCTTCGAGCGCTTCTGGAACGGCACCAGTTGGAATTGGGTGGATCACGGAACGCTGCTGCACGACACGCGGGCGACGCTGCTCGACAACACCTCGCTGCGGCCGCGCCGCCGGACGCTCGCCGTGATCGGTGACGGGTTTGCCGAGGCCGACCTGCAGTCGTATCGCGATTATGTAGACAACGAGCTGATGAACGGCGTGTTCGCGCGCGACCTGTTCTCGGCCCTCCGCACGTCGTTCAACGTGATCCGTATCGACCTCGTCTCGGTGGAGTCAGGCGTCAGCACGCGCACCTTCGACGAAGCCGGTACGCCGAACGACGGCAGCGACGACACAGTGACCTCCGAAACCTTCCGCTTCACGCGTCTCGGCTACGTGTATTCCGGATCGTGGGCGCATTGCTGGATGGACGAGACGCCGGTCACGGTTCCCGCGGTCACGCGTGCGCTCGCGCGCTTCGCGCCCGGAGCCGACAACGTGATAATCGTCTTGAACAACGGTGGCTGGGGCGGCTGCGCGCGCGGCAATCGTTTGGCGGTCACGCGCGGTGTCGGCTGGGACACGCTTTATCACGAGCTCGGTCACGCGGTGGGAGGCCTCGGGGATGAGTATTTCAGGAGCGGGCGCAGCTTCCCGGGAGGGGCCTCGCCGCCGAACTGCTCGACGACCTCGAACAGGACGACGCTGCCGTGGGCCGATCTGGTCGATCCTGCCACTCCTCTGCCTACCAACAGCGTTCCTTCAGGCGGAAACAGCAACACGACGGTTGGAGCGTACCCAGGCTGCGGCACGTTCGAGACCGGCTTGTTCCGCCCTGTTGACGCCTGCCGGATGCGAACCAACTCGCCGCCATTCTGTCCGGTCTGCGAACGGGTCCTGCGCGGCATTCTGCCGATTCCCTGAGAGGCACGCCATGGCTGCAGAACAAACGGCGCAACCAACCGTCAACCGGACACAGCACCTGCGTCTGACGGTGCAGATCGAGGGCAGCCGTCTCGATCTCATGCATGCGATGGTCGTCAACGAAGAGCTCGACGTTCCTCGGCGGACGGTCGGCACATGGGTCTACGAGTGGCGCGAGAGCGGCGAGACGGTGTGGTGGGACACGATGCAGGACCCGCTCACGCAGCGCGCCATCGCACGTCCAAAGGAGTTCGAGCATTCCTTCGGACAGCTGCGCCGCGGCGATTTCACTGTACGCGTGCCGGTCGGTCGCGAGAGCGGCGGGCGAGTGCTCGAGCTGCGCATCTACAGAAGTGCGACCGCGCTGCCGGAGGACCCACAGTCGGTCCGCAGCCTGCTGGCCGCGGATGGCGCAAAGCAGCTCGAGCTGCTTGCGACGCTCGACGACGCGGCCTTCAAACGACACCCGCAGTGGGGCGAGGTCGAAGCAGCGCTCGGGATCAAGCGCGAATAGCTCTCTACTTCGCCTCGCGGGCGGGTGGCGCCGGGCGACGGAACGTGGCGCGCGTGCGATCGATCGAGGGTGCGCCGCCATCCTCCTTGATGAGATCTGCGCGGATGTCAGCGCCGATCTCACACTGAATCGCGACGCTCTGACCCGAAAAGATCTCGACCGACTTCGGATCGAATCCGTCTTTGCGCAGAGTGATGACCGTAACCCGGTCCGGACGGTAGCCCTTTTCGCGAAGCGGGAGCCTCACGGCGACCTGTGCCTCGGCTCTCGAACTCGTGCTGATGCGGTAGCTGCCGGGCTGCACGAGCGTCAGCGCGAAGAGTCCGCCCGCGGGCACGCCTTGACTGCTGTCCAGCGCCATTCCAGTCTTTTCGTCGCCCGCGCGCCGATCCGCGACCGTCACCGAATACCCACCGACGCCGGCAGAGACGTAAAACGCAATCGCGCCGCCGGTGCGCAGTTCGATGGCGTCGTCGCCCTGACAGCCGCACGCTCGTTTCGACTCGGGAACGTTCGCCATGTCCACGTTCACCTGCAGACGCGGGTGATCGGGCGCGACGTGTA
>Ga0247829_10000385_pt1 | contig 16203 bp, 9 predicted proteins | sample 12C_Control_Day4_FD_207765 | JGI IMG/M metagenome (GOLD analysis project Ga0247829, IMG submission 207765) | Soil microbial communities from agricultural site in Penn Yan, New York, United States - 12C_Control_Day4 | ecosystem: Environmental > Terrestrial > Soil > Agricultural land | place: USA... | reverse complement strand
GTCTCGATGCTGTCGGCCGACCGGGTGCTGACGCTGACCCGCGGCGGCGACCTCGCTGTCTGGTCCGTGCCGCAGGCGAAGGCGGTTTACACCACCCGGTTGCCGGGGCTGGGCGTGCCGGCACGGTCGCCGGGGCGGAAGTACCTGTTCGCCCTCCAGGGGGACACGGTCCGGGTGATCGAGGCCGCCACCGGCAAGCTCGCCGGCGACCTGCCGACGGACGCGGCCCCGCCGCCGGCGTACCCCCTGCCGCCGTACGCCCTGCCGCCGGGGCCGTGGTCGTTCCCGCCGCTGGCCCTGCGGCCCGATGGGGGAGAGCTAACGGCGCTGCTCACACAACCGGCCGGCCTGCCCCCGCAGCTCCGCCGCTGGGATCTCAACACCGCCAAGCTCAGCTACCGGTCCGCGATCACCGGGCCGGGCGTCTCGCCGGCGGTATCGCTTCGCTACGCCGGCCCGGACCACCTGCTGCTGGCCGACAAGGATCTGCTCGGCCTGGAGTCCCGCGACGTCGAGTGGCGATACACCCGACCGCAGACAGTCCAGCCCGCGACCTCGGCCGACGGCCGTTACTGGTATGTCGTCGGCGACTTCTCCCATCAGGCCGCGGCCATTGCCGGCGCCGGGCCGGCGGAGGCACTTGCAACCGCCGTGCTGGTCGCCGCGGAGTTGCCGCACCCGGCTGCGGTCGCTGCCCGCCAGGCCGTGGCCGCGAACACCGCCGACAACCTGCTTGGGCCGGGCAAGGCGGTCCGCCTGAAGCTCGACCTGGCCGGCGTGCCGGGCGACAGGGTGACGGAGTCCGTGCGCGCGACGCTGACCGACGTCCTGAAGGAGCGCGGCCTGAAGGCGACCGACGACAAGGCAGCCGTGGTCCTGACGGCCTCGGCCCGGGTGATGCCGAACGGGCCGAAGCTGGCCGTCCGCAAGCTGCTCCCTGGCGAGACGGGGGCGGGCACGGCCGAGAAGGTCGAGGTGCCCTACCTGGCGACCCGGCTGGAGTTGACGGCGGACGGCAAGAGCGTCTGGACGGGCGGCGAGGTGCAGATCCCGCCGCCGCTGAACCCGCAGCCGTTCCGCCTTCCGGCGAAGGACACGGACCTGACGGCGTGGCTGCGGGAGCGGTCCTGGGCGCGCCTGTCGGACGCCTGGGGCAAGCTGAACCTGCCGCGGACGCTGGTGCGAACCCCCGCCGGGCTGGTGACGCTGCCGGGCACGTCCGAACTCGGCCCGGAGGGACCGCGACCATCGGAAGGGGGACGGCCATGATTCGAACTTTGGCGGCCGTTCGGACGGTGGACACTCGCACGCTCAGGTTCAGCGAGTTATGATGCGAGGCTGCGTCTACATGCTGGCCGGACCACATCCAATGTACGATCTACTGCGGCGAAGACCGTGGTCATGCAATGACTTGGGACAAACACACGAAGCCGCCCTCAGACCTCTGTCCAGGACGGTACTGTTTTCTGTGGGTGCCACCGGGCGGTGCCGCCGATATGTCTGGCCGACAGTACCAGTCTTTCGACGAGGCGATTGTCCGCTGTGACGATTGGGTGGAGTTCCCGCGCGGCGGTTGTGCGTGCGGGTTCGGGGTGTGTACTCGCCTGGACCCGGTGGCAGGGGACCACGACTGGTACGAACCCTGTGAGCCGGCTCTGGAGCGGGACGGGTTACCGTGGTTCTACTTCATTCCGTCGGTAGATAAGCTTGCCCCTGAGTTCCACGAGCAGTACCTCCGCGAGTCGCAGGCCCTCTGGGGCGACTAACAGGAACTTGTCTGAGCAGGCGCCGGGCGTCGGGTGCCATGCCCACGCAAAGCCGTGGGCATGGCACCCGTGCGGTTCGGAATCGGCTCGACCGGCGCGACTTGCTCGCCCTGCCGCGGCGAGCTAGGTTGATCTGCCCCGGCTTCCGCCCCCGTCCGGCCGGGTTGTCTCGCCCGTCTTGCCTACGGGGGTTCCCGTGCCGCGCCGCCACGCACTTGCCGTCGTCCCGACGCTCACCACCCTGGAAGACCGGACCGTCCCGGCCGGGACGGTCAGCGAACTGATCGTCGTCGATCAGATCGGCTGGCGTGCCGATAGCCCGAAGGTGGCCGTCTTCACCGACCCGGTCAACGGCCAGAACAGCCCGGCCAGCTACACTCCGGGGGCGACCTTCCAGGTCCGCCGGACCGGTGATGACACGGTCGTGTTCACCGGCGCCGTGGTCCAGTGGGGCGGCGGCGCCGTCCACGGCCAGTCCGGCGACCGCGCCTGGCACGGCGACTTCTCCGCCCTCACCACCCCCGGCGAGTACTACGTCTACGACCCGGCCACGGATAAGCGGTCGTTCGCCTTCCGCGTCCGCGGTGACGTGTTCAACCCGGTGCTGAAGACCGCCGGGCGCGTGTTCTTCTACCAGCGCAGCGGGTTCGACAAGCTGCCGCAGCACGCCGGCCCCTGGAGCCACGCGGCCAGCCACCTCCAGGAGCGGACCGCCCAGCGGATCGTCGGGTCCACGCCGCAGGGGCCGGGCACCGCCCGCGACCTCAGCGGCGGGTGGTGGGACGCCGGCGATTACAACAAGTACGTCCCGTTCACCACCGGCGTGCTCTGGGACCTGCTCTCCGCGTACGAGTGGAACCCGGCGGCGTTCACCGACGCCTGGAACGTCCCGGCCAGCGGCAACGGCACCCCGGACCTGCTCGACGAGGTGCGGTGGGAGCTGGACTGGCTGTTGCGGATGCAGCTCACCGACGGGTCCGTCATCAACCGCGTCGGGCAGACCAGCTACGACGTCGGCAGCGGCCCGACCGCGGACACCCAGCCGCACTACTACACCGCCGCGACGACGTGGGCGACCGCGTCGTTCGCCGCATCGACCGCCCATGCCGCGCGGGTGTTCGCCCCGTTCGACGCGACCTACGCGGCCACGCTCCGGCAGGCCGCCGAGCGGGCCTGGGGCTACCTGACCGCCACCCCGACCATGCAGCCGGCCAGCGGCAGCGATGGCGGCAACCTCGCCGCGGCCGCGGCCGGCGGCAACGCCGGCATGGACCTGCGGCTACGCATTCTCGCCTCCGCGGAGTTGTGGCGGCTGACCGGGACGGCGAGCTACAAGACCTACTTTGAGGCGAACTACCGCAGCACCGCCGCCCGCGAGAACGGCTTCCACCCGATCCTCGACAACCGGTTCGACCCGTCGGTCGGGACGGACCTCAACCGCGCGCTGGTCACGTACTCGCTCACACCCGGCGCGACAGCAGCGATCGTGACCGAGTCCAAGACCGCGCTCAAGAACCACATCGACTGGATCATCCGGCCGGAGTACGCCGCGAACGACCCGTACCGCGGATTCATGTGGGACGGCCACTACACCTGGGGGTCCAACCAGCTCAAGGCGAACTGGGCGAACCTGCTCACCTACGCCATCAAGCTCGGCGTCGGCACCGCGGCCGAGCGCACCGAGTACCGGGCCATCGCCGAGGAGTACCTACACTACTTCCACGGCCGCAACCCGATGGCCATGACGTACCTGACCAACGCCGGAAGTCTCGGCGCGGATCGCTCCCCGATGGAGGCGTACCACGGCTGGTGGCCGGACGGCTCGGCCCTGTACGACGGGGCCAACTCCACGTACGGCCCGGCGCCGGGGTACGTCGTCGGCGGGTCGAACCAGTTCTTCGGCGTCTCCTGGGTCGCCCCGCCGTTTGGCGAGCCGCCGATGAAAGCTTACAAGGACTGGAACACCGGGTGGAACCCGACCCGGCAGGCGAACGAGAACTCCTGGGAGATCAACGAGCCGGCCATCTACTACCAGGCGGCGTACCTGCTGCTGGTGTCGCAGTACGCGACCACGTCGGCGGCGGTCGAGTCAGTGAGCGTCAACGGCGGGGCGGCCCAGCGGTCGCGGGTGACGGAGATCACCGTGACGTTCGACGCGGACGTGGACCCCGGCGCGTTGGCGACCGCGTTCACCCTGACGCGGACCGCGGGCGTCGCGACGGTCGGCACGATCGCCGTGGCCACGCAGGTCGTGGCCGGACGGACGGTGGCGACCCTCACCTTCTCCGGCGCGAGCACCGACTTCGGCTCGCTCTCCGACGGCCGGTGGACCCTGACAGTGGACCCGGCGAAGGTGGTCCGCGCCGGTGCGGCGATGGCGGCCGACTTCGGCCACCAGTTGCACCGGCTCTACGGGGACGTGAACGGGGACGCGGCGGTCAACGGCTTCGACTACAGCCGCTTCCGCACCGCCTACGGCGCCACGGTCGGGTCCGTTGCGTACCGGGCCGACCTGGATTTCAACGGGGACGGGGCGATCAACGGCTTCGACTACAGCCGCTTCCGCACCCGCTACGGCGTCGTCCTGCCGTAACGCCGGGCGGCATAGCCGCCGTGTGGTTTGCTATCAAAGATTGCCAGTCTGTTTATTCAAGTTTGCTTTTCAATATTCCTTTGCCTTCCCCGCCCGTCGGGGGTTAACTCTTCGCTGCGGGGTTGCCGGGAAGCTTTCCCCTCCCCCGTCCCAGCGTTCTCCCCGGGAGATTACCGCGATGAACCGTTCGTACATCGCCCCGGCGGCGTTCCTTGCCGTCGGGACCGCGCTCGGGTGGGCGGCCGCCGCCGGCCGCCTGGACTTCTCCCGAACGGCGACGGCTTCTGTCGCACGAGCCGTACCGACCCCGGCGACGCCCTGCTGCGGCGCGGGCGTCGGCCCGGTTGCCCTGACCGCGATCGCGGCCCACAACGAGAAGGTGTCGGCGAACGTCCAGAAGGACGGCAAGAAGCCGAACATCCTGGTCATCTGGGGCGACGACATCGGCCTCTGGAACATCAGTGCTTACAACCGCGGCATGATGGGCTACCGCACGCCGAACATCGACCGCATCGCCAAGGAGGGCGCGATCTTCACCGACCACTACGGCCAGCAGTCCTGCACCGCCGGCCGGGCCGCGTTCATCACCGGCCAGAGCTGCTTCCGCACCGGCCTGCTCAAGGTCGGGCTGCCGGGAGCCAAGGAGGGGTTGTCCGAGAAGGACCCTACCCTGGCCGATCTGCTCAAGCCGCAGGGCTACGTCTGCGGCCAGTTCGGCAAGAACCACGTCGGCGATCGCAACGAGCACCTGCCGACCGTCCACGGGTTCGACGAGTTCTTCGGCAACTTGTACCACCTCAACGCCGAGGAGGAGCCGGAGAACCCCGACTACCCCAAGAACCCCGAGTTCAAGAAGAAGTTCGGCCCCCGCGGCGTGCTCAAGTGCGAGGCCACGGACAAGGACGACCCGACCGAGGACCCGCGGTTCGGCAAGGTTGGCAAGCAGACGATCAAGGACACCGGCCCGCTCACAAAGAAGCGGATGGAGACGGTGGACGACGAAGTCACCAAGGCGGCCCTCGATTTCATCGACCGGCAGCACAAGGCCAGCAAGCCGTTCTTCTGCTGGTGGAACTCGACACGGATGCACATCTTTACCCACCTGAAGGAGCAGTCCGTGGGAAAGACAGGCCTCGGTATCTACCCGGACGGCATGGTCGAGCACGACGGGCACGTCGGCCAGTTGCTCCAGAAACTCGACGAACTGGGCATCGCCGACAACACGATCGTCATGTACTCGACCGACAACGGGGCGGAGGTCATGACCTGGCCGGACGGCGGCACGACGCCGTTCCGTGGCGAGAAGAATACCAACTGGGAGGGCGGCTACCGGGTGCCGTGCATGCTCCGCTGGCCGGGCACGATCAAGCCGGGCACCGAGATCAACGACCCCACGTCGCACGAGGACTGGGTCACGACCTTGGTAGCGGCCGCCGGCGACCCGGACGTGAAGGAGAAGCTCTTGAAGGGGCACGAGGCCGCCGGGAAGACGTTCAAGGTCCACCTCGACGGGTACAACCTGGTCCCGTTCCTCAACGGCGAGGTGAAGGAGTCGCCGCGGAAGGAGTTCTTCTACTGGACCGACGACGGCAATCTGGCCGGTCTGCGCTACGAGCGCTGGAAAGTCGTGTTCATGGAACAGCGTGCCCACAGCCTCGAGGTCTGGCAGGAACCGTTTGTGACTTTGCGTTTTCCCAAGCTGATCTGTCTGCGGAGTGACCCGTTTGAGCGGGCGGACCACGACGGGATTGGCTACAAGACCTGGCGCGCCGAACGCTTGTTTGCGCTGGTCCCCGCGCAGGCGTTCGTGGCCCAACACCTGCAAACCTACAAGGAGTTCCCGCCGCGGCAAAAGCCGGGCAGCTTCTCCCTCGACCAGGTGCTGGCGAAGTTGCAGGAGGCGGGCGGCGGGGCGAAGTGATCGATCCGCCGGGAAAATGAAAGGGGGCAGGCACCTTACCAAGCGGTGCCTGCCCCCTTCGCCCTCCGTCTCGATTTGTCATTCGGTGAAGTCGCCCGCCCCTCCCCGTCGATACACCCGACACGACCAGGTCTGATCCGGGTGCGGTTCGGAGGGCCAGGGGATGCGCCGGTGCCACCTCGCAGCGGTCGCGTTGATATGCGGGGCCGCGTGGCTGGCATACTTGACTCCGCGGGTCGCAGCCCAGGACGTTCCACCATCCGTACCGAATTCGCCGGCCGAGCCGCTGGAACTCCTCACCGGCGAGCGGGTCGAGGAGCAACCGGAAGCCGGGGACGAGATCGAGACGGACCGCGACTCGTTCACCCCCGCGACCACGATCGCCGGCCGCGGCCGGCTCATCCTGGAGACTGCGTACTCGTTCGTCGATAACCGCAGGCTCAAGGACAGCCACAGCTTCCCTGAGGCGATCCTGCGGTACGGCCTGACCGACCGCCTCGAACTGCGGCTCGGCTGGAACGCCGAGATCGGCGGGGGCGGCAACCCGGTCACCGGGTCCGACGCCGGCGGCAGCGAGGGGGACGTCGCCCGGGCCGGCGGCGTGGAGCGCGAGTACCGGATCGCCTACGGCGTGAAGGTCCGCGTCACCGACCAGGACCGGTGGCTGCCGCGGAGCGCGGCCATCCTCCAGGGCTTCACCCCCACCGGCGGCAGCCCCGGCACCTCGACCGCCACCCGGCTCGTCGCCACGTACGCGGTCGGGTGGGTGTTCTCGAACCGCTGGCAGTTCGACGCCGCGTTCCGCTACGGGTTCGCGAGCGAGGAGGGCGACCATTTCAACCACTGGGCGCCGTCGGCCGTGCTGCGGGTGCCGCTCGGGGAGAAGTGGGCGACGCACGTCGAGTACTTCGGCGTGTCCACGACCGGGCGGGAGTGGAACACCACGCAGCACTACATCAGCCCCGGGGTGCGCTACCTCGTGACGCCGGACCTGGAACTCGGCGTCCGTGTCGGCTGGGGGCTGAACGACCAGTCGGCCCAGTTCTTCGCCAACGGCGGCGTCGGCTGGCGGCTATGATTCCGGGCGCGGTCACGCCACCTCGCGGGGCGGCTTGGCCGCGTGGTGGCCGTTCGAGCCGTTGCCGCTCGGGACCGGGATCAGCTCCACCGGTACGTCCAGCAGCGTCTCCTTCGCCGCGTCGGACGCGGGCTCCGGCCGGCGGAACCGGCGGCCGAACCAGCCGGTCACCCGCTTCATGAGCCTGGTCAGGTCGTCCCACAGTGAGTACGCCACCGGCGTCACCAGCAGCGACAGCAGGAGCGAGAGCAACTGCCCGCCGAGGATCACCTTCGCCATACTGGCCCGGGCGCTCGCGCCGGGGCCTTGCCCGGCCGCGATCGGGATCATCGCCGCCACCAGCATGATCGTGGTCATCAGGATCGGCCGCAGCCGGGCCTCGTTCGCCTTCAGGATCGCCTCGTCCCGCGGCAGCCCTTGCGCCCGCAGCACGTTCGTGTAGTCCACCTGCAAGATGCCGTTCTTCTTCACGATGCCGAAGAGCATGAACAGGCCGATCATCGCGTACACATCCAGCGGCGTCTGGAGGAACAGGAGCGACAGCAGCGCGAACGGTAGTGTTAGCGGCACGGCGAGCAGGATCGTGATCGGGTGGACCAGCGACTCGAACTGCGCCGCCAGGATCATGTACATGAACACGAACGCCAGCAGGAACGCCATCGCGAAGTTCGAGTTCGAGTCGGCCATCAGCTTCGCCTCGCCGAGGAACTCGTAGCGGTACTCCGGCGGCAGGTTCAACTCCTTGACGTAGGCGTCCACTTCCGGGAGTGCGTTGCCAAGAGCGACCCCCGGGGCCAGGTTGCAGGAGACGGACACCTGCCGCTGGCGGTTGTAGCGCTCGATCGTCGCCGGGCCGCGCTCGGGGTCGAGGTAGGCGAGGTTGCGCAGCTCCACCGGCCTGCCGTCGCGGCCGGGGACGGTCAATGCCGCGATCGCGGCCGGGCGGTCGCGGCTGGGCAGGTCCGCTCGCAGCCAGACGTCGTACTGCTCGGCCCCCTCCTTGTACTTGCTTACCGGCTCGCCGCCGACCATCAGCCCCAGCGCCGACGCCAGCGACTGCACCGACACGCCGAGGTCCGCCGCCTTGTCGCGGTCGATGCGGACCTGCAACTCCGGGTTGCGCGACGCGGCGTTGGTGTCCACGTCGGTGAAGTGCGGATTGGCCTCCATCTTCTTGACCACGGCGTTGGCCATCTCCTGAAGCTTCGCCGTGTCCGGGCCGCGGAGGCTCAGCTCCAGTTGCACGTTCTTGAACGCCGACGAGCTAAAGAGCGGCACTTCCTGCACGTTGGTCCGCAAGTCGGGGTACTCGGCCATCAGCACGCGGGCGTCGGCCATCGCGTCGCGCTGGCCGAACTTGCGCTCGGTCAGGTCGGTCATGCGGCAGTAGATGGTGACCTTGGTCACGTCGCCTTGCCCCTTGGGGCTGCGGCCGTTCGTCTCGCCGATGGTGGTGAACACGTTGGTCACGCCGCGGACGATTTTGAGCTTCTCCTCGATCTCCTTGCACAGCGCGTCGGAGCGGTCGAGACTGAACCCCTCGGGCATGATGACCGCGACCTCAAACTCGCTCTGGTCGTCCTTCGGCACGAAGTCGGTGCCGACCGCCATGAACAGCGCCGGCGTCGAGAGGAATGTCACGATTGTGGCCAGCACGACCGCCCACCGGTGCCGTAGCGACCAGGCCAGGGTGCCGACGTACCGCCGCGTCAGCCAGCCCCAGAAGCCGGTCTGCTCGGCGGCGCCGTGGCCGACGTGGCTCTTGTTGGCCTTCAGCGGCCGCAGGAACCGGGCGCAGAGCATCGGTGTCAGGGTGAAGCTGACCACCATGCTCAGGAGGATGCAGAACCCGACCACGAAGCCGAAGTCGTTGAAGAACCGCCCGACCTGCCCGGACATGAACGCGATCGGGGCGAAGATCACCGCCAGGGACATCGTCGTCGCCAGCACCGCCAGGGCGATCTCCTTCGTGGCGACGGACGCGGCCTCCCACGGCGTGCGGCCGTACTCCTCCATGTGGCGGAAGACGTTCTCCAGCACCACCACCGCGTCGTCGATGACGATGCCGACCGCCAGGATCAGGCCGAGCAGCGTCATGTTGTTCAGGGACATGCCCATGAGGTCCATGAACGCGAAGGCGCCGATGATGCTGGTCGGGATGGCGACCGCCGCGACGACCATCGTCCGCCAGTCGCGGATGAACAGGAACAGCACCGCGCTGACCAGCACTGCGGCCAGCATCAGGTGGAACTTGACCTCCTGGATGGACCCCTTGATGAACTTCGACTGGTCGCGGATGACCTCGACGCGGATATCCGAGGGCAGGGTGGGGCGGATCTGCTCCAGCCGGGCCTTGACCGCGTCTGCGACGCCGACCGTGTTGCCGCCGGACTGCTTCTGGATGATGAGGCTCACCGCCACATCGCCATCGAGCCGGCTGAGGCCCCGCGGCTCCTCGACGCCGTCCTCGACCGTGGCCACGTCCTCGACTCGCACCGGGTAGCCGTTGCGGTGGGAGACGATGATCTCCTCGAAGTCCTTCGGCTCCTTCACCCGGCCGAGCGTCCGCAGCACCTCCTCGCGGGCGCCCTGGGCCACCCGGCCGCCGGGCAACTCCAGGTTCTGCCGCAGGAGCGCCTGCCGCACGTCCTCCGCGGACAGTCCGCGGGCGCGGAGTTGCTCGGGGTTCACGGTCACGTTGACCGCCCGCGTCTGGCCGCCGACCAGTACCACCGCGCCGACGCCGTAGACCCCTTCGAGGTCTTCCTTGATTAGCTTCTTGGCGATCTCGGTGACTTCGCGGAGCGACCGCCGACCGGAGACCGCGACCGTCACCACCGGGGCAGCGTCGAGGTTGAACTTCTCGACCACCGGCGGGTCGGTGCCGACCGGCAGCCGCGGCATGATGGTGGACATCTTGTCGCGCACCTCCTGCGCCGCGACGTCGCCGTCCTTCTCCAGCTTGAACCCGATGACGATCTGCGACATGCCCTCCTTGGTGGTGGAGCGCAGCTCGTCGATCCCGGAGACGGTGTTGACCGCCTCCTCGACCTCCTTGGTGACGGCGGACTCCATCTCGTCCACCGACGCGCCCTTGAGCGTCGTGGTCACGACCACGACCGGCACGTCCACGTTCGGGAACAGCTCGACGCCCAGCCGGAAGTATGACGCCAGCCCGAGGACGACCGGCCCGAGGACCAGCATCGTCGTGAAGACCGGCCGGCGGATGCAGATGTCCCAGATACTCATGAGTCGCAAGTCCTCGGATCGCGGACGGCAGAGGCCGACCAATCTCAGCCCGGAGCGCAAGCGACGGGCGGACGATACGCCCGTCGCTTGCGCTCCGGGCTGCGGTTCACTGCCTTACTCCCGCAACTTGACCGGGCTGCCGTCCACCAGCTGCGAATGCCCCGAAGTGGCGATCGTAGCGCCGGTTTGCAGTTCCCCGATCACCTCGACCCAGTCCCGGTCGCGGGTGCCGAGCTTCACCTCGACCGCCCTCGCCTTGTCGTTCTCGATCACGAACACCTTGTTCACCCCGGCGAACGTCACCACTGCCGCCGTCGGGACGGTCTTCACCGCCGGGTCCACCCGCGTCCGGATCGACGCCCGGGCGAACCCGCCGGCCTTCAGTTCCCGGTCCAGGTTCATGATCGCCACCACCGGGTAGAAGGTGCGGTTGACCGGGTCCACCGTCGCGCTGATCCGGTACACCACCCCGGGGAACACCCGCCCCGGAAAGGCGTCCACCCGCACCTCGACCGGCTGACCCAGCCGCACCTCGCCGACGAACTTCTCCGGCACCCCGACCGGCAGCTTCAACACCCGGTCGATCACCAACTGGTAGGCGTCGGTCTTCGGCTGGCTCTGGACCATCTCCCCCTCGGAAACGAGCTTGCGGGCCACCGAGTACCGGAACGGGGTGAACCCCGGCGTGACGACCGCCGCCCACGCGGCACAGAGGGACGGGAACGGCGCCCGCAGGGTGCAGTCGTCCAGCCGCAGGCCGGCCTGGTCCAGCTCGTCCTTGCGCAGCCACGCCGACGTCAGCCCGGCGTTCGCCTCCGACAGCGCCAGGCTCTTGGTCGCCTGCGCCAGCCGCAGGTCGGTGGCGGCCGCGTCCCGCTCCCGCCCGGACGCCCCGCCCAGGCGTGTCACCCGGTCGTACTCCTTCTGGGCGTTCTCCAGGGCGTACTGCGCCTTGCGGACCGCCGGCACGTCCTCGATCTTGAACTGCGACTTGCTCTGCAACTCCGTCAGGTCGAGGCGGGCCAGCTCCAGGTCCAGCGCGCGGCGGGCGCGGTCCATGTCCTTGAGGAAGTCGGTCGGGTCGATCTCCAGCAGCACCGTCCCCGGCAGGACCACGTCGCCGAGGTCGTAGAACGCGGCCAGCACCCGGCCCGAGACCTTCGGGGCGACGGTCGTCTCCTCGTACCCGGAGAGCGTGCCGACCGCGTCCACCGACCGTTGCAGCGGCCGGACCGTCACCGGAGCCGTCGTGATTGTGACCGTCGGCAGCTCGCCGGACGGGCCGGTCGTCTGCGTCGAGCCGTGCGGGCCGCACCCGGCGAGCACCACCAGCCCGACCGCTGCCAGGAGCCGCTTCATCGCTTCTTCCTCCCCTTCGGCTGTTTCCGCTCGGCGTCGGTCAGGATGCCGTGGAACACCACGTCCAGCACGGCGTCCGCCTGGGCGTCCGGGTCGGCCGGCCGGCCGGTCAGCAGGTTGGTCAGGATGGTCCCGTACAGCAGGTCGCCGACCACATCGAAGAACCGCTCCAGCGGCATCGGCCGCACACGCCCGGCCTCGATCAGCCGGCTCAGCAGTTCCTCCCGCTGACGGCACTTCTCGTCGCCATTCTTCTCGGAGAAGTACAGCGGCCGGTGGTGGTGCGGGAATGCGGCCCGCTCCTGGATGAACAGCTCGGCCATCTCCGGCCGGCGGTGGAAGAACCCGAGGTACGCCCGGATCGCCCCGCGGATCAGGTCCACGGGGTCGACGGCCGGGTCGGCCATCACCGCGTCGATCTCGGCGGTCAGCTCGTCGAGCCCGCGCTCGACGGTCGCCAGGAACAGTTGCTCCTTGGTCGGAAAGTACCGGTACACGGTCCCCTTTCCGACGCCGAGTTGATCGGCGATCACCTGCACGTCGGTGGCGGAGAACCCGCGGCGCGCGAAGAACTCCGCTGCCGCGTCGAGAATCTCCGTCCGGCGTCGGGCTTCCAGGCCGGGATCCTTCGGCCGCCCGGGTCGTCGCTGGCTGGGGTCGGCGGAACGCATCAGGCACCGCGGATGAATTAATTAGCGGACTGGTCCGTCAATTAATTGCAGAATAAACAAATGCTGTCCACACGTCCAGACCGAATTCCAGGGGGCGGCGACCCGTGATGCAGATCGGATGCCGACGGCAGACACGCGGGAACGCGGGCGGGTTCGCGTCGGGGCGTTCCCGCGTGTGGGAACGGGCGACCCAGTGGAGGTAATCCGGGGCCAGCCCCGGCTCGCCGACCAGCACACCCGTATAATGTCCCCTTCGCACCCGTTGAAGGACCCGCTGATGCGCCTGAACTGGTCGCCGCTGGTAGACCTGATCCGCCGACACCAGACGATCCTGCTGGTGACGCACCTCCGCCCGGACGCCGACGGGATGGGGTCGCAGCTCGCCCTGGCCGACGCGCTGGCCGCACTGGGCAAGACGGCCCGGGTAGTCATCCCCAGCAACCTGCCGCCGCGGTACGCATTCCTGAACACCCCGGGCCTCCCCATCGAGCAGTTCGAGCCGCCCGGCGACCGGTTCCGCGACGCGGACGCGGTCATCGTGATGGACACCGGCACCTGGAACCAGCTCGGCGACTTCGGCGCGTTCCTGCGGACGCTGGACGTGCCCAAGGCGGTCGTCGATCACCACCGCACCCAGGACGACCTCGGCGCGACCCGGTTCGTGGACACCGCCGCGGAGGCGACCGGCCGGCTGACCTACGAGCTGATTCGCTCGCTCGACGTCCCCATCAGCGCCCGGGCGGCGCACATGATGTTCATGGCGCTGGCCCTGGACACCGGGTGGTTCCGCCACCCGAACACGACCGCCGCCACGTTCGACCTGGCCGGGGAGTTGGTCCGGCTCGGGGCGGACCCGACGCCGCTGTACGAGCAACTCTTCGAGGCGGCCCCGGTGGCGCGGCTGAAGCTGGCCGGGCTGGCGCTGGACCGGTTGTCCGTTAGGTCCGGCGGGAAGGTGGCGTACACCGAGGTGTACCTGCGTGACTACCCGGCGACCGGGGCGGTGCCCGGCGACACCGAGGACCTGATCAACTACCCGCGCAGCGTCGAGGGGGTCGAGGTCGCGCTCCTGTTCATCGAGCAGACCGACGGCACGACGAAGGTGAGCTTCCGGTCGAAGGCGCTGGACGTGTCGAAGCTGGCCGAGCGGTTCGGCGGCGGCGGGCACAAGCTGGCGTCCGGAGCGCGGGCGGCCGGGCCGCTGCCGGAGGTCCGCCTGGCGGTGCTGAACGCGGTCGAGGAGGGGCTGGCGAAACTTGGCGAACGGCCGGCGTAAGCCGGCTGGTGGGGTTCTATCGCCCACCGTCGATCGCCCACCGTCGATCGCACACCAGCCGGCTTACGCCGGCCGTTCGCCAAGATGCCTGTTGTACCCGACCCCCGAGGCGGGTTTAATAGTGTGTGCCTACCCATCCGCGGAACGGCCTCTGCCGGACCGCGTCAGAGTGTTAGCCCGCCGGAACTGCCTCCCGCGCGCGGAGCGCCACGCATGACGGACCCCGCCCCCCGGATCACCCTCCGCGGCTTGCCGCTGGCCGCCAAACTCGTCCTGTCCGTGTTCCTCGTCACGGTCGGGATTGGGTACTTCTCCGCGCTGATCCAGCTCCACCTCCAGCACTCCTCCCGCGAGGGCGAGGCGCTGCCGACCATGGCCGACGTGGTCGAGGTCTTCGCCGGGGTCAAGAAGATCGACCCGAACGCCCCGCCCGAGGTTCCGACCTCCCGGCTGGAGCGGCTGGTCATGGGGCCGGTCGAGGGGCCGCCGTTCAACGGGTCCGGGTCGATGGCCGCCGCCTTCTTCCACAAGGACGGTGCGCTGTACAAGGGCGAGATCAAGGACCGCGGCAAGGAAACCGTGGACGCCGAGCGCGAGGGCGAGCGCCAGGCGGTCCGGGCGCTGATCCGCAGCGACGAGGCGGACCGGAAGGCCGCCTACGAGGCCGACCGGCTGCTGCTGCCGCCGGACCTGGCCGGCAAGCCGATCACCGCCGACTACCTGCACGACGATAAGGCGGCGGTCAAGGTGAAGACGATCCTGGCCGACCGGTGCGAGCGGTGCCACAAGCGGGGAGAGGAGCAGGAGAAGTTCCCGCTGGAGACGTACGAGCATCTGGCCAAGTACATGGAGGTGGCACCGGCGGCCGAGGTGCTGCCCGGCGGGTGGGTGCGGAGCGACCGGCAGGTCAGCGTCGAGAAGCTGACGCAGTCCACGCACGCTCACCTGCTGAGCTTCGCCATGCTGTTCACCCTGACCGGGCTGACGTTCGCGTTCACCGGCTACCCGGGGCTGGTCCGCGGGGTGCTGGCGCCGGCGGCGCTGGTCGCGGAGGTGGCGGATATCGGCTGCTGGTGGCTGGCCCGGCTGCCGGACTACGGCCCGTCGGTCGCGATGGCGATCCCGGTGACCGGCGGCATCGGCGGGATCGCGCTGGCGCTGCAGATCATCCTGAGCCTGCTGGACTTGTATGGCCCGCGGGGCAAGGCGGTGATCGTACTGCTGATGGCGGCTGCGGCTGCCGGGTTCGGGGTGCTGGGCGTGCGGGTGATCGGGCCGGCCCTGCGGGCCGAGCGCGAGGCCACGACCCGGCCGAAGGAGGCCCCGCCGCCCGCGCCGGAGCCCGCGACGAAGCCACAGGCCAACGGCAGCCCGACGCCGAAGCCGATCGCCGCCGGCGACGCACCGGTCCCACCGCAACCGGCCGCCGGGCAGCCGCCGCACCTGGAGCGGCTGGTCATGGGGGCGGTCGAGGGGCCGAAGTGGGACGGCACCGGGAGCATGGCCGCCGCGTTCTTCCACAAGGACGGCGGCGGCTTCAAGCGGGCGCTGAAGGCCGACCCGACCAGCAAGCCCCAGGTCGAGGCCGAGCGCGACGGCGAGCGGCAGGTGCTGCGGGCGTGGATCCATGCCGACGACACGGCCCGGAAGGCGGCCTACGAAACCGACCGGTTCCCGCTGCCGCCGGACCTGACCGGCCGGCCGATCACCGCCGACTACCTGGACGGGTCGGCGGCAAAGGTGAAGTCGATCCTGCTCGACCGGTGCGAGCGGTGCCACGCCTCCGGCGCCGAGCAGGAGGACCACCCGCTGGAGACCTACGAGCAACTTCTGAAGTACCTGCGGCCGGAGAAGTAGCTGGGCCGCTAGTCTACTTTCTTCCGTCGCGAGCCGCCGACGCCAGTCGGCGGGTGGTGCGGCAATCGAATCCGGGACTACACGAACCGACGCAGGAACTCCATCGACCGCCGGGCGGTGTTCACCGCGTCGTGGCTGTGTCGGCTCAGTTCGACGGACACCATCCCCGCGTAGTTCGCCGCCCGCAGCCCCGCGAACACGTCGTCGAAATCGACCTCCCCCTCGCCGAACATCAGGTGGTCGTGGACGCCGCGGCGCATGTCCTCGATGTGGATGTTCCACAGCACATCCTTCCACCGGATGAGGTGGTCGCTGACCGGCAACTCGCCGTTGCAGACGAGGTGGCCGATATCCACCGTCAGCCCGAACGCCGGGTGGTTCACCTTCGCGTGAAGCTCGGCGAACTTGTCCATCGTGTCGATGAACATCCCCG
>Ga0247829_10000384_pt1 | contig 16240 bp, 10 predicted proteins | sample 12C_Control_Day4_FD_207765 | JGI IMG/M metagenome (GOLD analysis project Ga0247829, IMG submission 207765) | Soil microbial communities from agricultural site in Penn Yan, New York, United States - 12C_Control_Day4 | ecosystem: Environmental > Terrestrial > Soil > Agricultural land | place... | reverse complement strand
GACGTCACCTTGGCGCCGACGCGGCGCACCGTGCCCGCCGCATCGAGGCCGAGCGCGAAGCCCGTGATGAGCCCGCCGTCCCACGCCTCGGGCGGCAGCAAGTTCATCGCGGCGACGACGTCGCGGAAGTTGAGTCCCGCGGCGCTCACCTGGATCTCGACGTCCTCGGGCCCGAGCGGCGGCGGATCGAAGACCTCCGGCGCGACCGAATCGACGACGCCCGGCGTGACCACGATCTGACGCAGCGGGGTGTCGGCTAGCTCCACCACGCGCGTGGCGACGGCGGACTCGGGGCGTTCGAGCATGCGGCGGAACGCGCGCTCGCCGCGCAGCGCGAGCTCGGCGGGAACGTCGGTCCGCAGCACGAGGTCGGCGAGCGCCGCGCATTCGGGTGCGGAGACGTCGTGCACATCGATCAACGTGACCGCGACGCGTGGCTGCTCCGACATCAAGACACGGCCGAGCCCCCACAGCGCCGCCTGCGCGCACGCGCCACCGGTCGTCGCGGCACCGGGCTCGGGATGGGTGGCGTCGCGGGTGACGAGCATGGCGCGCGGCTCGGCTCCCCACCGATCGTCGCGCGCCAGCGCCGACACCACGAGCGCCGCCGAGGTGGCCCCACGCGCCGCGTCTGCCGAGGGCACGCCGCTCGTCGCCTCGAGCGACATCGCGTGCACGATGCCGGTCACCGGACCTTCGATCCGCGCGAGCAGGTCGGCGAGATCGCCAGCGCGCGCGGGATTGATCTCGTAGAGATCGGCTTCGATCGCCGCGAAGCGCTCGCCCGCGAACACGCGCGTCACGCGGGCGCCCGCCCGCTCGAGGCGGCGCTCGACCGCTGCGGTGAGCGCGGGGTACGTCTTGCTGCCGAACAGCAGCCAGTGTCCCGCGTCACCGGTGGAAGCTTCGGCTGCGAGGGGCTCGGGCGCCCACGGCCGCCAGGTCTGCGCGTACTCGAGCACGGCCGCGGCCTGCTCGGCGCTCGAGCCGCGCACGCGCCGCGCGATCAGCCCCTCCATCTTCGCGAACACCTGCCCGTCGTCGTCGCACAGCTCGACCTCGGCCTCGAACTCGTCGGCCTTGGCCCAGGTGATGCGAGCGTGCGACCAGTGGCGGCCGCGAGGCGGCGTGCCGAAGAACCGCGCCCGCGCGACGCGATACGGCAGGTACAGCGGCTGGTTGTTGCGCTCGGGATCGACCGGCAACAGCGCGTGGAACGTCGCGTCCAGGATCGCCGGATGGAACAGGAACCGATGGAGCTCGATCTCGTCGAGGCCGACCGGGTCGATGCGGCACAACGACTCGCCGCGGCGCCCATCGTGCAGGTAGAGCGTCAGGTTGCGGAACGAGGGGCCGAGCTGGAGGCCCGCGGCGTCGCACGCGCGGTAGAACCCCGCGACGGGGACCTCGTGGACGAGGCGTGCGCGCAGCGCCTCGAGATCGATGCGCGACGCGGCCGGGTGTCGACTCGGACGGATCCTGCCCTTGGTGTGCTGCACCCACGGCGCGTCCGGCTTGCGCGTGTTGGAGACGATGATGAAGCTGCCGTCGTCGGCGTACACGTCGAGCCGGTAGACCGTGCTCGCGGTCTCGTCGGCCGCGACCACGATCGGCCGGCGCAGCTCGAGGTCCTCGACCACGAGCTCGTCGGTGCCGTGGATCTCTCGCGCGGCCACGGTCACCAGCTCGAGCTGCGACGCGCCCGGGAACACGAGGTGGCCCTGCGCGCTGTGATCCTCGAGGTACGGCTCGGTGTGAGGATCGAGAGCGAGCATCGCGGAGAACGCCTCGGGCGCGTGCACGCCTCGATCGATTCGGCCGAGGTGCGGGTGCAGCCACGTCGTGGGACGCAGCCGGCTGCGCCTGCCGTCCTCGGTCTCGAGCCAGTACCGCTCGCGCTCGAACGGATGCGGGGGCAGGTCCACGTGGGCGACCGATCGCGCGGTCTCGCGCGCACCGTGCGCCGCCAACCGCGCCGACGTGCGCGCGAGCTGCACGAAGTCGTCGGCGTCGCGGCGCAGCGTTGGGATCCAGACCGCGCGCGAGCCCGCCTTGCGCAGGGTGTCGAGCGATCCGTGCATCAACGACGGATGCGGCCCGACCTCGACGAAGCAGCCGATCCGCTCGCGGCGGACCATCCCTTCGAGCGCCTGCTGGAAGCGCACGGGCTGGCGAATGTTGGCGTACCAGTAGTCGGCGTCGAGCGTCCCCGAGCGCTCTCCCGTGACCGTGGAGTACAGCGCGATCGCCGGCGCGCGATCGTCGACGACACCGAGCCCGGTCCGGAACGGCGCCGCGATCGGGTCCATGAGGAAGCAGTGAAACGGCACGCTCACGTCCAGGCGCCGCACGAACGTGTCGGTGCGCTGCAGCTGCGCGCACAGCTCGTCGACGGCGGCGTGACTTCCGGCCAGGGTGAGCGCGCGCGGGCCGTTGTAGGCCGCGATCTCGATGTCGGTGCGGGCACCGATCATGCGCGACGCTTCGCCCGCCGTCATCCCCACCGCGAGCATCGCGCCCGCGTTCTCGGCCTGCGCCTGACAGCGGCTCCGCCAGTACACGATCCGCGTCGCCTCGGCGACGGAGACTGCCTCCGCGCACACCGCGGCCGCGAGCTCGCCGATGCTGTGGCCCACCGCCGCCACCGGCACGATGCCCCGCTCGGCCAGGATGCGCGTCAGGCCGACCTGGAGCGCGAAGATGCACGGCTGTGCGATCTGCGTCTCGCCGATGCGCGAGTCCGCCTCGGTGCGCTGGAGCTCGCGCCGCAGATCATCGGGATGGCCGTCGAGCCAGCCGAGCGCCGCCAGGTGCCGGCCGATCTCGTCGACGGTGGTCGACAGCGTGGTGTCGCGATCGAGGAGGTCCCGGGCCATGGCGAACCACTGCCCGCCCTGCCCCGAGTACACGAAGGCTACCCGCGCATCGGTGCCCTCCGCGGTCCTCGCGACGAACGCCCCCTCGCCAGGCTCCCCCGCGGCGGCGAAGCGCTCCAGCTCCGTCGCGAGCCCCTCCGGCGTCGAGGCCGCGAGGCCCAGGCGGAACTCGAAGCGAGAGCGCCGCGCCAGCAGCGCGGCGGAGACGGCGGCGAGCGCGTGGCCGTCATCCCGCACCGTGCGCGCGAGATCGGCGGCGAGCGTGCGCAGGGCCGATGCGCTGCGCGCCGAGACGACGATCGGCACCGCCGCAGGCTCACCGTGGTCGCGCCGCGCCACGCTCGCGCCGGTCCGGCGCGCCGGCGGCGACTCGAGCACGGCGTGGCCGTTCGCGCCGCCGAACCCGAACGAGTTCACGCCACCGACGAGCGGCCCGTCGTCGGGTAGACGGATCGCCTCGGTCGGGACCACGAGCCCGAGCCCGTCGAAGTCGATCTTGGGGTTCGGCGCGCGGAAGTTGATGTTGGGGAACACCGTCCGCTGCCGCAGCGTGAGCGCCAGCTTGAGCAGCCCTCCCATGCCCGCCGCGCACTCCATGTGCCCCAGGTTCGTCTTGACCGATCCGAGGTAACAGGCGTCGCGGCGCCCCGACGGGCGTCCGACCACGTTGCCGATCGCGGTGGCCTCCACCGGGTCGCCGGCGGGGGTGCCGGTGCCATGCGCTTCGACGTAGACGACCGACGCCGGATCGACGGCCGCGCGATCCAGCGCACCGCGCAGCAGGCGCTCCTGCGCCTCGACGCTGGGCACGGTCATGCCCGCGGTGCGGCCGTCCTGGTTCACCCACGTGGCGCGGATCAGCGCGTGGATGCGATCGCCGGCGGCGAGCGCGGCCGACAGCGGCTTGAGGAACACCGCCGCCGCGCCCTCACTGCGCACGTAGCCGTTGGCGTCGTCGGAGAACGCCCTGCACTCGCCGTCGGGCGACAGGTAGCTGCCCTTGCTGAAGCCGATCGTGACCTCGGGCGAGAGGATCGAGTTGACGCCTCCGGCCAGCGCCGCCTCGCACCTGCCGCTCCAGATCGCGTCGCACGCGTAGTGCAACGCGGTGAGCGACGACGAGCAGGCGGTGTCCACGGTGAAGCTGGGCCCGCGGAGGTCGAACAGGTAGGACACACGGTTGGAGACGATGCTGAGCGCCGAGCCCGGATTGCTCGTGCCTCCGAGGTTGGTCCGCTCGCTCGTCCCGCGGACGAGGGTCGCGTAGTCGCTGGTCCCGGCTCCGATCACGACGGCGACGTCACGCCCCGCGATCCGCTCGAGCGGCACACCGGCGTCTTCGAGCGCACGAAAGCAGCTCTCGAGCACGTGCCGCTGTTGCGGGTCCATGCGCCGAGCCTCGGTGGGCGAGATCGCGAAGAACGCGGCGTCGAACTCGTCGACGGCGGAGATCAACCCCGCGCGCTGCGCGTGGATCGCGCCCGGCTTGTGGAAGTCGGGGTGGTAGAACGCCGCCGCGTCCCAGCGGTCGGGCGTCACGGTGCGAATGGCGCTGCGTCGATCGAGCAAGAGGCGCTCGAGCGAGCTGCAGTCATCCACGTCTCCAGGGAACCGGCAGGCCATGCCGACGATCGCGATGGGTTCGTTAGGTACACGCATGGCAACGACTGAGCTCGCAGCCAGGAGCACGAACCGGACCAGTCGCCTCACGTCCTCGGCGAGGCGGGTTGCGCACGAACGGCGCGATTCGCGCCCGCGCGGGTGCCAACTCGCGCCGGATCAGCGCTTGCGGGGGCGTTGCACGCCGTAGGTCGACAGCCGCTTGATGAACGTCCGTCGCGGCATCCCGAGGAGCGCTGCGGCGCGAGTCTGGTTTCCGGCGCACTGCTCGAGGGCGTCGAGGATCCGCCTGCGCTCGAGCTCTGCGAGCTCGTCGCCGATCGACGCGTCCTGGCGAGCGGCAGCCGGCGCCTCCGCGCCGTCGAAGAACGGGAGATGGTGCTCCTCGATCGACGCCGTCTCCGAGATCAACGCCGCACGCTCGATCACGTTGCGAAGCTCGCGGACGTTCCCCGGCCACGAATGTGCGCACAGGCGGCGGACCGCGGCGTCGCTCAGGTGCACGGCCGGGCGGCCGAGGCGCTTCATCGCGTCCGCGGCGAACGCGTGCGCCAGCGGCTCGATCTCTTGCAGTCGTTCGCGCAGCGGGGGGATCGCGAGGACGCTGCCGGCGATCCTGAAATAGAGATCCTGGCGGAACCGCCCCGCGGCGATCTCTGCATCGAGATCACGATTCGTGGCCGCGATGAACCGAACGTCGAGTGGGCGCGGCGTCGATCCGCCGACCCGGATCAGCACCCCCTCCTCGAGCACGCGGAGCAGCTTGGCCTGCGTCGACAGCGACAGCTCGCCGATCTCGTCGAGGAACACGGTGCCGCCTTTCGCGCTCTCGAGCAGGCCGCGGCGCTCGCGCTGCGCTCCCGTGAACGCACCCGCTTCGTGACCGAACAGCTCGCTCTCCACCAGCGGATCCGCGAACGCGGCGCAGTTGATGCGGACGAGTGGTCCGGCGGCGCGGCGCGACGCTCCGTGGAGGAACTCCGCGAGCCGCTCCTTGCCGGTGCCGGTCTCTCCCACGATCAGCACGGTGATCGTGCCCGGCGAGATCCGTCGCGCGAGATCGTAGAGCCTCCGCATCGCCGGATCGATCACGATGGGTCCGTTGCCCGGCGTCCGAGGGTCGCGCGCCGAGCGCGTCGAAGCGATCGCGGAGCCCAGCGGCCGGATCTCCTGGATGACGAGCGTGACGTCCCCGATGGTGATCGGCTCGTTCGCGGTCACCTCGACACCGACGCCCGAAGGCAGCCGCGCTCCGCGCAACATCGTGCCGTTTGCACTCTCGAGATCGACCACGCTCACGCGATCCTCCGCGAGCACGAGCCGCAGATGGGCGCGCGAGATCGACCCATCGTCGAGGATGAGGTCGGCTTGCTCGCCTCGTCCGAGCACGAGCTCGCCCGTCAGCGGCAGCGGTCGGGTGGTGATCGACTCGCCCGCGAACACGAGGAGTGTGCGCCGGCGCGGTGGCGGCGAGCTCGCCGCCGAGCGGCGCGTCTCGATCTGGTCGGCGGCCTTGACCATCGCGGCGACCTTGCCACAGCCGACGGAGTCACGTCGGCGCTGCCGATGGTAAACTTCCCGCGTTGTCGCTGAAGGATGAAATCCCGACGCGGCCGTCGTCGTCGCCGGACGATCACGAGCCACCTCGGGTGGATCGCTACGTCTTGCTCGAGCGGCTCGGGGAAGGAGGGATGGGCGTCGTGTGGGCGGCACGTGATCGCGCGCTGGACCGGCGCGTAGCGTTCAAGGTCCTGCACGATGCGTACCTGGGAGCCGCGGACCAGCAGCGGCTGGCGGCGGAGGCGCGGGCGATGGCGAAGCTCTCGCATCCCAACGTGGTCGGGGTGTACGACGTCGGCGAGCGCGAAGGCCGCACGTACATGACGATGGAGCTCGTCGCCGGCGTGCCGCTGTCGCGTTGGCTCGAGCGTGCGCGAGGATGGCGCGAGGTGGTCGCGGTGTTCCGGGACGCAGGCGAAGGCATCGCGGCCGCCCACGAGGCCGGCGTCATCCACAGGGACATCAAGCCGAGCAACATCCTCGTCGGCGACGATGGACGGATCCGGGTCGCGGACTTCGGGATCGCGCACGCGAACGAGGGCCAGGGCTCGGGGGACCTCGCCGGCTCCCCCGCGTACATGTCACCCGAGCGCCTGCGCGGCGAGCCTGCCGATGCACGCGGCGATCAGTTCGGGTTCTGCGCTTCGCTGTATGAAGCGCTCCACGGTCGCCGTGCCTACGACGGTCCCACGACCGAGTCGTTGCGAACAACCATGGAGGAGGGACCGCCGGCGCCGATCCGGGACGCGCCGCGGTGGCTACACGAGGTCGTCGCTCGCGGTCTCGCGCCGGACCCCGAGGCCCGGTTTCCATCGATGCGCGCGCTGCTCGATGCGCTGCGTGGTCCGCGGCGGCGGCGCGGTCTCATCGCGGCCGCCGCGACGAGCCTCGCGCTCGGGACCGGCGCCGTGCTCGCGATCGCGCTCGGCGGGTCGGCGCCGGAGCCGTGCGAGAGCTCGCGCCTCCTTGCCGGCGTGTGGGATCGCGCGGTCGAGGAGCGGCTGGCCGCGCGGTTCACTGCGTCGGGCGTGAGCTTCGCGACGGCGACGTGGGCCGAGACGGCGCGCGTGCTCGATGGTCACGCACGCCAGTGGGTCGCGATGCACGAGGCGTCCTGCCGGGCGACCCACGTCGAGCGGACGCAGTCGGTCGATCTTCTCGAGCGCCGCGCTCTGTGCCTCGATCGCCGGCGCGCAGCACTCCTCCAGACGGTGTCCCTGCTCGGCGACGCCGACGCGGACATCGTCGAGAAGGCGCCGAGCATCGCGCGCGGCTTGCCGGCGATCGCCGAGTGCGCGGACCCCGCGTACCTGGTCGGGCTCGGGGGCCCCGGCGGAGATGCAAGCGCCCGCGGCGCCCTGCCTGCCGCACAGCTCTCCCTGTTCACCGGAGAGTTCGCCGAGGGCCGGGCGCGGACCGAGCGCGTGATCGTCGCGGCGCGCGCGAGCGGCGACCGCGAGCTCCTCGCCGAGGCGCTCCTGTTGCGTGGACAGCTCGAGCAGGCGCTCCGCGACAACGCGGCGAGCGCGGACACGCTCGCACAGGTGATCGAGCTCGCCGGAGAGATCGGAGCGCCTCGGATCCGGCTCGATGCCTGGCTCGCGTCCAGCATCTCGCTGCAGGCGCTCGGCCGGTTGCCGGAGGCCGCCGCGCTGCTCGACCTCGTCGATGCCGCGCTGAAGGCTGCGCCCGATCCACGCCGCGAAGGCCAGAGCGCGTCCGCGCGCGGCACCTTGCTGGCGCGCCAGAGCCAGTACGATCGCGCCGTCCCCGAGTTCGAGCGCGCGCTCGCTCGTTACACGGAGGTCTACGGCCCGCGCTCGCCCGCGCTCGCCGGTCAGCTGAAGAACCTGGCCCAGGCGCTGCGCCGTCTCGATCGTCACCCGGAGGCCGAGCGCCGTCTTCGAGAGGCGCAGGCCCTCGTCGAGCCGCTCGGCCCGGACCATCCCGAGACGCTGTTCGTTCGACGCGCACTCGCGGTGCAGCTCGACACGATGGGGCGGGCGGAAGACGCGGTCGTCGAGTTCCGCGCGATCCTGAAGGCTCGGCGCGCGCGCTTCGGCGACGAACACCTCGGCGTGGCGTCGAGCCACGACGACCTCGGGATCTCGCTCGGCAAGCTCGGCCGCCACGAGGAGTCGCTCGCCGAGCACCGCGCCGGGCTCGCGATCCGCGAGCACCACGCGGCTGGGACCCGCGAGCTCCTGGACTCACGCGCCCACGTCGCCGAGACCCTCGTCTCGCTCCGCCAGTACGGCGAGGCCGAGCCGCTGATCCGCGCCGTGCTCGCAGATCGCCAGCGGATGTTCGGGCGCGAGCACATCGACGTCGCCGTGGGGCACCGGCAGCTGGCGACCACGCTCGTCGAGCTCGGCCGGTTCGACGAAGCCGTCGCGGAGCTCCAGGCGGCACGCGCGATCCTGACCGAGCTGTTCGGTCCGCAGCACCGCGACGTCGCGAGGACCGATCGCGACGAGGCGGCGCTCGAACGTCGTCGTGGCCGCCTCGCCCGCGCGATCGAGCTCGCGCAGCGCGCGGTCGCCGGATTTGGCGAAGCGCGCGACATCGACGCCGGGCTCGCGCGATGGGAGCTCGCGCAGGCGCTCGTCCGGCGCACCCCCGCGCGTGCGCGCGCGCTGGCGCGCGAGGCTCGGGAGATCCTGTCGTCGGCGCAGGGCACCACCGCTACCACGGCCATCCAGGCGATCGACGCCTGGACCACCGCGCTGTGAGCCTCGCTGCGCGAGAAACCTGGATCCACGGCGAGCTCGGGTATACCGGCAGCGGCTCGCCCTCGCCCCAGGTCAGCTGGTACAAGTCGGTCAACCTCTCGAGCTCCGCGATTGTCGATGTCCACGAGTGATGAAGCCGTCGTCGTCTGGGGTGAGCTGCTCTGGGACCGGTTTCCCGACGGCGATCAGCTCGGGGGCGCGCCGGCGAACGTGGCCTGGCACCTCGGCCAGGCCGGCGGCTGGGCCCGCCTGGTCACCCGGGTCGGCGACGATGAGGACGGGCGGCGCGCCGTGGCGCGGCTCGCCGAGCTCGTGGACACCTCGCTCGTACAGGTGGATCCCGAGCGCGCGACCGGCGAGGTCGGCGTGCACGTCGAGGGCGGCGAGCCGCGCTACACGCTGCACCCCGGCCGTGCGTGGGAGCGGATCGCGTGCACCGACGCCGTGAAGACGGCGCTCGCCGAGGCCGGCGTGCTGGTGTTCGGCACGCTCGCGCAGCGCACGCCCGAGGGCCTCGCGCAGTGGAGGCAGGTCGCGGCCGCCGCACGCTCGACATGCACGCGGGTGTGCGACCTGAATCTGCGCCCGGGCGATCACGACAACCCGCACCACCTCGCCGCCGTGCGCGAGGCGATCGACGCGGCCGATGTCCTCAAGGTCAACGACAAGGAGCTCGTGGCGCTGCGCTCCTTGCTCGGGCACGCGGATCCGCTGGGCGCGCTGCGCGAGCGCACGCGGATCGTCGCGGTCACCCATGGATCCGACGGCTCGACGCTGTACGGCGAGGGCGCGCCGATCACGATCGAAGGCGTCCGCGCGGCGCCGGGCGGTGACAACGTCGGCTGCGGCGATGCGTTCCTCGCGATCTTCGTGCTCGGCATGACCATGGGCTGGGACCTCGAGACCAGCGGTCGCGCGGCGAGCCGGTACGCGGCGGCGGTCGCCGGCGTACGCGGCGCCACGCCCACGTTCACCGACGAGCAGCTCGCCGAGCTCCTGGAGGATCCGTGAGCGAGCCGGAGCCGTCCGCCGAGGCGCCCGCGCCCGAGCCGCCCGATGCCATCGACCGCGCCGCCCGGTGGTTCGTCGAGCACGGCGCGCTGCCCGCGGTGGGCGTGCTCGTCCTCGGCCTGTGCCTGATCTACGGGCGCATCTTCAAGGGCGAGCTCGTCGGCGACGACCTGTCGTTCCACTTCGCGGAGAGCGCGCGGCTCGCCGACTGCATCCGCGTCGGCGACTTCGACTTCTGGAACCCGAGCGCGAACGGCGGCTTCGCGTCGGCGTACTACTACCAGGTCATCCCGCAGCTCGCGTCGGCGATCCCGACGGCGGTGTTCGGGCACCACCTGTTCTGGTTCCAGCTGAGCTGCTTCCTGCCGCTCGTGCTCGCGCCGCTCGCGTCTTATCGCGGCATGCGCCTCCTCGGCGCGGCGCCGTGGCAAGCGGCGATCGCGGCGTTCGCGCTCGCGTTCACGTCGGGCGCGAACAAGTGGGGCGGTGGCGACGAGGGCACGTTCAACGTGGGGCTCTACACGCAGACGTGGTCGCTCGCCGCGTTCCCGCTCGCGCTCGGGCACATCGTGCGGTGGGCGCGCGAACGCAAAGGCTTGGCGCCGGCGATCGCGTGGGGAGCGTTCGTGGGGCTGTGCCATCCGTTCGGCGGCGTGTCGCTCGCGGCGGCGATCGGCATCGGCGCGATCGCGGGCGTGCTCGGCGATCGCGCGACGTGGCGCTCGCCGTTCACCGCGGCGATCGTGCTCGCGATCCTCGGCATCCTCGCGTTCGTCGTCTGGGGCAAGCTCGCGCGGCACAAGACCGCATACGCGATGATCCCGTCGCTGCTGCTGCTCGCCTCGATCGGCTTCGCCGGCTGGAGCGCCGCGAATCGCGACCCTCACTGGCGCACGAGCCTGCGCACCGTGTTCGCCGAGCCCGCGCGCCTGTGCGTCGTCGGCGCGGGCCTCGCGCTCGCGACGATGCCCGGCTGGCTGACGATGTTCTTCGTCGACACCGCGGGGTTCGGCGGCTTCCCCCACCGCGTCGCCGACGAGGTCGGCCCGGGCTTCAAGGAGCTCGGCAAGTGGTTCTGGCAGGGCAAGGTCCTCGACTGGGAGCGCGGCTTCCGGCTGCTCACGTTCGCGATCCCGCTCGCGCTGGTCGTGTCGATCTTCGCCGGGCGCCGCACGTGGGCGCGCTGGCTGTGGGCGCCCGCATTCCTGTTCGCGCTGCTGCTCGGCGTCGGCCCGCACCTGCCCAAGACCAGCGACGATCTGATCGCGCCGGTGCGCTTCCTCGGCGCGATGCAGATCTCGCTCGCGCTCGGCATCGGCGCCGCCGCGTATGCGCTGGGTGCGTGGGCGTGGGACGCACGCGAGGGCACGCGGCGCGCGCAGGTCGTGCGCGTCCTGCTGTTCGTGATCGTCGCCGGCGGGATCCTGTTCATGGTCACGTGGATCGCGCTCGGCAAGCTGGACAACGTGCTCGCCTATCTTCCCTTCATCGAGAACGCTCGGGTGCTTCGCATCGTCGCGATCCTCCCGCTGGTCGTGATCGCGGCCTTCCTGCCGACGCTCGCGACCGCGCTGCGCGAGCCGTACTGGCAGCGCACCGTCGTGCTCGCGATCGGCGCGTTCGGGATCCTGCTCACGCTCGGCGTGATGCAGAAGCAGACCCGGCGCGTGCGCGTGCTCGCCGAGATGCCCGGCCCCGAGCACCCGACGATCAAGCAGCCCAAGCACCCGCCGTACCGCGGCGAGATGATGCAGATCATCGACGCGCTGCGCACCGCCGAGCCCAAGGGCCGCAAGCAGGTCGGCCCCGGGTGCGAGAACCACTGGTGGAACCTCCTCAGCTACGTCTACGCGCGCGTCCCGTCGACGCTGCAGATGGGCGGCGGTGGCCTGCAGGCGAGCCCCAACTACGACTTCCTGTTTAGCGTGCGCGACGTCGCGAAGAACGCGTGGGTGTTCGACGCACCGTACTTCGTGTTCGAGAAGTCGAAGGCGGTGGGGCTACCCGTCGGCGAGGTCGTGTTCGAGACGCCGCGCTACCTGGTGCGCCGGCTGCCGACGGCGGGCCTCGTCACGCCGATCCAGATCACGGGCGTGATGCCGGGCGGGCCCGTGAAGAAGGACACCGAAGCGCGCAAGGCCGCGCTCGCCTGGATGCGCACGGGGATGCCGCTCGAGAACCGCCACCTGGCCTACGCGGGCTCGGGCCCGAAGACGGAGCCACCGGCGGGCAAGACGCTGCGCTCCTGGCGTCAGGACTCGCCGGGCGACGAGGCCGACATCGTCGCCGAGGTCGAGGTCACCGCGCCGACGACGTTCGTGATCCGCGAGAGCTGGCACCCGCGGTGGCGCGCATACGTCGACGGCAAGCCCGTCCCCGTGCGCCGCGTGACGCCCGACTTCCCCGCGGTCGACGTCACCTCACCGGGCAAGCACCTCGTGCAGCTGCGGTTCGAGCGGCCGTGGTACGTGCACGCCGCGTGGCTCGCGTGGCCTGGCACCGCGGTGCTCGCGTGGCTGCTGACGGTGTGGTTGCCGCGCCGGCGCGAACGCGCTCGCATCCCCCGCGCGCGCATCGCGTAGCGCGATGCGAGATCACCCGCGCAGCAGGGGGACGCTATACGCCTCGAACGCTTCGTCGTGCGTCACGATCGTCATCCCTTCCTCGAGCGCTTGCGCGACGAGGAGACGGTCGAACGGATCGCGATGGTGCCACGCGAGCGCCCGGACGCGGAGCGCCGCCGCCAGGCCGAGCTCCGCCACCTCGAAGCCCGTCCGCTTGAGGACCTCGGGGACCCACTGCTCCGCCGGTCGTGCCAGATCGAGCTTGCCGATCGACTGTTTGATCGCGATCTCCCACGCAGACACGATGCTCACGTAGACCTCGTTCGCGCCGTCCTCGAGCGCAGCGCGCGCAGCTGGAGCGAGCCGATCGGGCTCCGTCGCGCTCCACAACAGCACGTGCGTATCGAGCAACAGCTTCACGGCTGCCCGAAGGCTGCGAGCATGTCGTCGGGCAAGACGTCGAAGTCCTCGTGGATCGTCGCCTCGCCGGCGAACTGTCCGAGGCGCCGCTTGCGAACCGCGACCTTGTAGGGCGCCAGGACGGCCACAGGTTCGCCGGCACGTGCGATCACGATGCGCTCGCCGGCCTCCACCTCCTCCAGCAGCTTCGATAGCTGCGTCTTCGCCTCGTGGACGTTGACCTGCTTCACACGGCTCAGCTTAGCTAAGCATAGCCAACACGGCAACGCCTATCGTATCGCCGAGCCGGAGCCCGCGGGCAGCGCTGCCGAGCCGGGGGCGACGCCATCGTCGTCCTCGTCGGGGACGAGGAGGCCTTCCACTTTCGGGGTCTTGCCCGGCGATGCGCTCGCCTCCGCTTCGCCCGCGCGCGGCATCGGCAGCACGATCTTGTAGCTGCGCAGCTTCCACGGGTTCTGCTTGCTGCGGCGGAAGAAGCCGAAGATCGCGCGCACGCCGTTCGCACGCTCGAACTCGAGGATCGCGTCGAACGTGGCGTTGGTGCCGCCGTACACGCGCGCTTCGGTCACCGACAGGATCCGCGAGTAGCGGCCGAGGATGTTGACGTGCTCCTGCTGGATCGCGACCCAGCGCGCCTTCTCCTCCTGCGTCTGGAACACGCGCGTCGCGTTGTCGTAGACCGCTTCGATCTGGCCGTCGCGCAGCTGCTCGAGGATCGCGTTGGCGGCGACGTTCAGATCGCAGTCCTTCGCCATCGGATCCTTGCAGGCCTGCACGCGCTCCTCGCGCTGCGCCTGCGTGATCTCGAGCTCGGGCGGCAGCTCGATGCCGATGCCGAGCAGCTTCCACGTGCCCTTGTCGTAGTGGAGGCTGACCGAGCCCTTACACACGACCTTCTCGTACGCGATGGTCAGCGACACGCGCCCGACCTTGCCCGTCGGTCCGGTGGTGACGAGCGTGTCGTTGATCGCCGTGATCTCGCGGAACGGCCCGACGGTCGCGAGCAGGTCGTTCATGTCGTCGACGAAGCGCTCGCGGCGCACCATCTCCTGGAAGCGCGGCGACGAGCGGTCGTAGAGCTCCTCGATCGAGGCCGTGCCCTTGCTGAGATCGACGAGGATCTCCTCCGCGATCGGGCGGAAGTCAGGCGCGGCGTTGCTGCGCAGCTGGAGCGCGACGATGATCGAGATCCACGCGGCGATCAGCACGAACCCGACGAACATGCTGCGCACGAGCAGCCGGCCACGCCGGGTCGACGCGACGCGCGGCATCGCGTGGATCGACTCGCCGACCTGCGCGAGCCCCTCGCCGAGCTTGGTGACGCTCGATCCGGTGAGCTCGCCGACGAGCGGCACCTTGCGCGACTTCTCGCCGAGCTTGGCGACCCCCTCGCCGAGCACGCCCAGCCCTTCGCCGATCTTCTCGACCGAGGCGCCGAGCTTCTCCACGGCGTGCTCGGTGATCCGCTTGCTGCGCTTGCTGGGCTCGCCCGCGTGCGCGACCCCGACCTTACCGCTCGCCAGCGGGATCGAGCCCGGATCTCCGACCTCGGTGGGCGTACCGTCGGAGACCGCCGCGATCGACGTGCTGGCCAGGCTCGGGTCACTCGAGCCCGACGCGGCCATGCCGGTCAGCGAGACATCGACCGACCCGGATGCCCCCGCGGGCACGCCCGGATCAGCCTTGGCTTTCTTGTCTCCGGACTCGGGCAACGCCGCGGGATGATGACACGAAAAAGGGGACCGTCCCCTTCATCCGAAGAACCTGGCCACGATGTTTTCGGCGACCTCGCGGCGGTAGCTCGACGTCGAGCGCACGTCATCGATCGGCTTGATCGAGGCGCGCACCGCCGCGCGCGCGGCCTCCGCGGCCTGCGCCAGCGGCAGGCCTTTGACCGCATCCTCGACCGCCGCGATCCGGATCGGCCGATCCGCGACCGCGCCGAGCGCGACGCGCGCCGACACCACGGTCCCGCCGTCGAGCGTGATCGCGGCGGCGCCCATCACCTTCGAGATCGACTGCGCGCGCCGCGTGCCGACCTTGCGCCACGTCGTGCGCGTGGCCGCCGACGGCACCGGTACGTGCGCGGCGACGATCAGCTCGTCGGCGGCGAGCAGCGTCTTGCGGTAGCCGGTGCAGAACGTCGCGTAGGGCACGCGCCGGCGGCCGCGCGGCGACGCGAGCTCGAGCGTGGCGTCGAGCGCGAGCAGCACCGGCAGGCTGTCGCCGACGGGCGACGACGTGCCGACGTTGCCGCCGAGCGTCGCGCGCGCCTGGATCTGCAGCGCCCCGATCTCGCGGGCCGCCTGCGCGAGCGGCGCGAGCTTGGCGCGGATCGCGGGGTGGCGCTCGACCTCTTGCCACGTCGTGCCGGCGCCGATCGAGATGGTGTCGGGCGTGACCTCGACGAACCCGAGGTCGGCGAGCCGCCACACATCGATGATGCCGGCGGGCGCCGCCTTGTGGTTCGCGCTGACCATGAGGTCGGTCGCGCCGGCGAGCAGCATCCAGTCGGGATGCGCGGCGCGCGCGGCGACGGCCTCGGCGAGATCGCGGGGACGAACGAATTGCGTCATTTCGACACCTCGCGTGCAGCCTCGATCACCGCGTCGACGATCAGCTGATAGCCGGTGCACCGGCAGATGTTGCCGGCGAGCAGCTCGCGCACCTGCGCGCGCGCCGACGCATCGTCCTTGCCCTGCACGAGCCCGCGATCGACGAGGTGCGCCGCGCACACCGCGATGCCCGGCGTGCAGATGCCGCACTGGGCACCACCGCACTTCACGAGCGCCTTCTGCACCGCATGGAGCACGTCGCCGTTCGCGAGGCCCTCGACGGTGGTGACCTTGCGGCCGTGGCACTGGCCGGCGGCGACCAAGCACGAGTTCACCGCCTCGCCGTCGAGCATGACGGTGCACGCACCGCACTCGCCCTCGCCGCAGCCTTCCTTGGTCCCGGTGAGACGAAGGTCCTCGCGCAGCACGTCGAGCAGCCGCTTCCACGGGGACGCATCGACCGCGTGCGCGGCGCCGTTGACCTCGAGCGCGATCTTCACGACGCACCTCCCGTGAACTTCCAACGTGGCCGCGTCGCCGCGACCGCCTCCGGAGAGATCGGGATCGCGTCGAACGCCACGCCGAGCGCATCCTCGACGGCGTTCGCGACCGCGGCGGCCGGACCGTCCATCGGGATCTCGCCGACGCCCTTCGCGCCGCTCGGCCCGAAGGGATACGGCACCTCGATGAGGATCGTCTCGAGCTCGGGCGCATCGGCGAACGTCGGCACGATGCAGTTGGTCATGCTGGCGTTGAGCACTCGACCGTCCTTGTACACGACGTTCTCGAGCACCGCCCAACCGAGCGCTTGCAGCGTGCCGCCGTCGATCTGTCCCTTCACGATCACCGGGTTGATCGCCTTGCCGACGTCGACCGCCTGCACACAGCGCTCGATCGTGACC
>Ga0247829_10000383_pt1 | contig 16252 bp, 14 predicted proteins | sample 12C_Control_Day4_FD_207765 | JGI IMG/M metagenome (GOLD analysis project Ga0247829, IMG submission 207765) | Soil microbial communities from agricultural site in Penn Yan, New York, United States - 12C_Control_Day4 | ecosystem: Environmental > Terrestrial > Soil > Agricultural land | place... | reverse complement strand
CTCTCGTTCCAATCACTCTCCTGCGCCAGGCCTCGGAGCAGTTCAGCTTCCAGCTCGAGAGCGGCGTCGGTCTGTCCCGCTTCGACCCTCGCTTCGACGTGAGCCATCGCACGCGTGCCTTCGCCTTCGATGAAGTGACGATCCCGGCCGCTGTCTCCGCCACCTGGACCGTGGCGCGCGACGCGCCGCGGCGACCGCTGGTGGACCTGACGCTCGAGATCCAATGGCCGCAGCTCTACACGACCGAGCCGGAGACGCGCGGCACCCTGACGAACGACTGGGCGATCCAGCTCCTGTCGTCATGGTACTTCGTCCGCTGACGCGGTGGGGCACGAGCTGTTGAAGCGCCCCTCGACCCATCCAGGCGGTCACCCCAGCTCCTCCCCACGCGTCTCCGGAAGGAACCGCCACGCGAACACGAACGCGAGTGCCGCGAATACAGCGAACAGCGTATACGCCACGCCGAGGCCCGCCTCCGCCAGCAGCGGGAACGTCCGCACGGTGAGCCAGTTGGTGAGCCAGTTGACCGCCGTGCACACGGCGACCGCGGTCGTCCGCAAGCGCGTGTCGAACAGCTCGTTGAGCATCAGCCACATCACGGGACCCCACGTGATCCCGAACGCGATCGCGAACACGTTCATTGCGATCAGTGCGCCCCACCCCGCAGCGCGGCCGAGCGTGAGTCCGTCGGCGCCCATGGCGGCCGTCGAGAAGCTGAACGCCAGCCCGGCCAGCGCGACGGCCATCACCGCCGCACCGACGCTCAGCATGGTTCGGCGCCCGATCCGGTCCATGATCAGGATCGCGACGACGGTCGAGAGGATGCTGATCCCGACCGTGATCATGCTGATCGTGAACGCCGAGGTGGTGGAGAAGCCCACGGACTGCCAGATGACGTTGGAGTACGTCTTCACGACGCTGATGCCGACCAGCTGCTGGAACGCGGCGAGCAGCAGCCCGATCCAGACGATGCCCTGCAGCCCGAGCCGTGGACCGCGGAGATCAGCGAGCTTCCCGCGACGCGACGACGCGTCCTGGGGCGTGGGCGGCAGCGTGCGGACGACGAGGGCCCAGATCACTGCCAGGAGTGCCGACACGACGAACATCCATCGCCACGCCGCGCCACCCCACAGGAGGGGCGCGGCCTCCGTACCCGCCCACCGCGTCAGGAGGTATCCGCTCAGCAGGCCGCCGAACTGCCCGAACACGATCGCGAACTGCCAGAAGGTCCCGAGCCGGCCGCGAATCTCCGTCGGCGCGATCTCGGTGATGTAGCCCGGAACGACCGCGCTGACGGCGCCGATCCCCATGCCGGTCGCAAGGCGGCCGATCCCGATGACGACGAGGTATCCCGATGCGGCCACGGCAAGGGTGCCTGCGGCAATGAGCAGCCCGGCAAGCAGCATCACGCGCGTTCGTCCGAACCGCGTCGCGCTCGGCCCTGCGAACCAGGCCCCGATGGCGCAGCCGATGAGGCTGATCGCTACCACGAATCCCATCGACGCGGAACCCAGGGAAAGCGACTCCGAGATGCCGACGTTCGCCGAGTTCATCGTCGACGTGTCGAAGCCGAAGAGGAACCCGCCGATCGCGGCGCCGATGGCAAGCAGTGTGACGCGGCGATAGCTCATCGCTCGTCGCGCGTGCGAGTCCCGCGCCATTCCAGAACCCCGGTCCAGCCACCCGATGCATGCTGAACAGCTCACCCCACCGGTCGCCTATCACGCGGAAGGACCCGTCTGGGCCGCCCGCTGGGGCGAGCTGCGCTGGGTGGACATGCTCGCCGGTGACGTGCTCTCGCTCGGCGCAGATGGATCCATCCGTCGTACGCGTGTGGGCGCCATCGCCGCGGCGCTTCGGCCCAGACAGGGCGGAGGCGCCGTGATCGCCATCGAGCGCGGCTTCGCGCTCCAGTCGGCGGACGGGCTTCTCACCCGGCTGCCCGAGCTGTGGAGCGACCCGAACGTCCGGATGAACGAAGGCGGGTGCGATCCGGAGGGGCGGTTCTACGCCGGATCGATGGCGTACGACCAGCGCCCAGGCGCCGCCACGCTCTACCGCCTCGATCCGGACGGCACGACGTCGGTCGTGCTGGAGGGCGTCACCGTGTCGAACGGCATCGACTGGAGTCCCGATGGCTCGCGCGCATACTACGCCGATACGCACACGCATCGTGTCGACGTGTTCGATCACGACCCCGTCCGCGGATTCTCCAACCGGCGCCCGTTCGTCGACCTCACCGCGCACGGGCTGCGACCGGACGGCCTGACGGTGGACGCCGATGGCGGTGTGTGGATCGCGCTCTCCAATGGGGGTGCCGTCCGTCGCTACGATCGCGCCGGCCGGCTCGACGAGATGATCGAGCTGCCTGCGCGAAAGGTCACCGCATGCACCATCGGCGGTCCCGCGCTGGACACGCTGTTCATCACCACATCGCGTGAGGGGCTCGAGCCCGGGGAGGATCCGCTCGCCGGTTCAATCTTTCACGTCGCCGTCGGACCGATCGGAGTTCCGGTCCGGGAGTTTGTCGGATGAACGCCGACCGCGACGTCGCCGGTCGAGCCCGAACGGCAGGAGCGGCGCCGTTGGCGGATGCGGCACTTCCGCACGCGCGAGCTCTCCGCGCATCGCCTTCGCCGCCTCGAGCGGGGTGAGGCCGGCGAACAGGAGGATGTCGCGGACGACCACGGCGACGATGGAGGACACGGCCGCGAGCTCCCGGTCCGAGGGATCGCCGGCGCCGAGCGGACGGGAGACGGCGAGCGCATCGCCGACGGCTTGCTGCCGCACGTCGCGATCCCCGGGTGCGTCGGCCAGACGATCGAGCAGGGCGCCGAGCGCGCGGATCCGCTCCGCGAGCGCCTCCCGCCCGGGAGGCATCGCCTCGAATGCGACGCGCGCCAGCAGCACGCAGCCGCCGGCGATGAGCTCCAACCGGTCCGCGGCGTCCTTCTCGCGCGCGATGTGGTCGCGCTGCGACTGCCAGATCGCGGACCGCCGGGCGACGCGCGATCCCGCGCTGCGGAGTCGCGCGAGCTCGCCGAGCCGTGTGCGCAGCGCCCGCAACGTGTCCACGGCGCGCGCGGCGGCGTCCTTGTCGGTCCCGCGAAGCGCATCCGCGGTCTCCGACAGCCCGCGTGCGATCTCCCGCAGCGCGCTCGCTTCCGCCTGGCGCAACAGCGCCACCGGCTCCGGTGAGAAGATGACCTGCGTGAAGATGAGCGCGACGCCCCCGCCGATCGCGGCGTCGAGCAGGCGATGCCATCCGGCCTCGCCCCCGGCCGCGATGACGGTGAGCACCGCGCTCACGCCAGCCTGCGTCACCGCAAGCCGCGTGTTGCCGATGGAGGTGGCGATGAACAGCGAGACGAAGGCGGCGATCGCGAGGCGGCCGTATCCCGCGCCCATCGCCACGATGACGATCTCGCCGACCATGATGCCGAGGAATACCCCCAGGAGTACCTGGATGGCCTTGAGACCGCGTTCGCCACGCGGGGCGGTGAGCGCGACGACTGCGGCGACAGGCGCGAAGAACGGCTGATCCTCGCCATGCACCAGGTTCGCAACCAGCCATGCGGCCGTGGCCGCGGCAGTGGCCTGCAGTGCCAGCCATGCCGGGAGCCGGTAGCGGCGCGTCCATCCGGCCTCGACGCGCCGGTCACGGCGCGTCACGCCGGCCCCGCGGATCCCGCCGGATACTCCTCGAGCGGCACGTCATCGGCCGCCCACGCCCGGATGACCGGCGTCATGATGCGCCATGCCTCCTCCGCCTCGTCGCCGCGGATGGAGAGCGTGCATCGTCCCTCGAGCACGTCGCGCAGCACCTGGCCGTATGCACGCAGCTCCGGGGCAGGCAATTCCGCTCCCAGCACGACCGGCACCAGCTCGGGCGGCGGACCCGGCCTGCTCCCGCTGAGGTGCAGGCTCAATCCTTCGGGACCATCGAGCCCGATGCGCAGCTCGTTCGCCGCCGGGATCGGCGCATCGAAGGGGAGGTGCGGCACGGGGCGGAAGCGAATGACGACCCCCTTCCAGCGCTCGGCCATCGCCTTTCCCGCACGCAGCACGAACTTCGTCCCCGCCCACCGCCAGCTGTCGAGCGTGAGCGCGACCTCCGCGAAGGTCTCCGTCCGGCGGTCCGGATCCACGCCGTCTTCTGCCGCGTAGTCGGGGACGTCGCGGTCGGCTGCGTCCCCCGTGCCCGCGAGGCGACCCGCAGTGTAGCGCGCCCGCCGCGTGCACTGTCGCATCTCGTGGCGCGGCGGGGGGCAGACGGTGCGCAGTGCCTCGACCTTGCGGTCCCGCAGGTCGCGGTCGTTCAGCGTGAGTGGCGGCTCCATCGCGACCAGGGCGAGGATCTGGAGCATGTGGTTCTGCATCACGTCCTTCAGTGCACCGTTCCGGTCGTAGTAGCCCGCGCGGTCCTCCAGTGCCAGCGTCTCCTCCCACCGGATCTCGACCTGCTCGATGTGCGTCGCGTTCCACAGCGGCTCGATGATGCGGTTCGCCAGCCGGACGCCGAGGAGATTTTGCACCGTCGCCATGCCGAGCACGTGATCGGCGCGGAACACGGCATTCTCCCCCGCATCGCCAGTGACGTCCCGCAGCAGCCGGTTGAGATCACGGGCATCCTCGAGGCTTTCACCGAACGGCTTCTCGACGACAATGCGACTGCCGTGGGGAAGGCCGACCTCGCCGAGTGCCCGGACAGCCGGTACGAAGAGCCCCGGCGGCAGCGCGAGATAGGCGGCGATGGGACGAGCCGCGTCGCCCGCCAACGCCCACGACGAGTCGTCGAGGAGCGCACGCACATCGTTCGCCGCGTTCTCCGTCCCGATCCCGACGCGGCCATAGCGGAGACGTCCGAGCAGCTGCTGGCGAGCGGCCGGGGGGACGTCCTTCGCGTGCTCGTCGAGTCTCTCAGCCACGCGCCGACGGAAGTCGTCGTCGCTCGAACCCGACTGCCCGGTGCCGACGATCTGAAACGAGTGCGGGAGCGCCCCTTCGGCGAACAGCTCGGCGATGGCGGGGAGCAGGAACCTGCCCGCGAGGTCGCCGGTGCCGCCGAAGATCAACAGGCGATCGATCATTGCTGACGCGGGTTCGGGAAGCATGCAGGCGCAGCCGCTGGCCCCGTGGGATCAGCTCCGCTGGCTCGTTGGCGGGTCGGGAGCCAGCGAGGCACCCGACCGCGCACCCGGGGTTCGCGGACGCAAGAATGCTGCGCGACGGCGTTCGCCAAGTGCTGTGCGTTGCCTCTCGCGGGGATGTCCCGTCCAATGGGGGTGGCCGGGCCCGCAGCCCCTCTGCGGCCCGGTTCCACGCACATCCCTCCCCAACCGCGCGCCGCCGCGCGAGAGGCCCCATGACCGTGATCCAGCGTGTCGCCACGATCTCCGGCGTGATCTTCGTTCTGGTCAGCCTGGCCGGCTTCACTCCCATCGGCATGGGCGTCATGCAGATGGATCACAGCGGCTCCAGCATGCTGCTCGGCATGTTCCCCGTGAACGCCCTGCACAACGTCGTGCACATGCTCTTCGGCATCTGGGGGCTGTGGGCCGGCCGGACCGCCGCACGGTCGCTCACCTATGCGCTCGGCAGCGGCGCAGCCTACCTCCTCCTGGGCGTCTTCGGGCTGTTCACCGACAGCCTCCTCGGCATCGTCCCGATCGGCGGGTATGACGTGTACCTGCATCTCGGACTCGCCGTCGTGCTGGCGGGCTTCGGATTCTGGACGATGTGGTTCGCGCCGGAGAGCCAGCCCGCGAAGGCATAGCCGGCGGCCACACCGTGCGCGTGCACCAATCCTCCGACGCCGGGGGAGCCGGCATCATGCGGCGACTCACCGACGGCGCATCGGTCCACCAGAAGATCCGGCTGCTCCCCCTGGTCTCGGCGGGCGCGCTGCTGGTCATCCTGCTGCTCACCGTACTGTTCGGCGTCCTCGCGGAGTCGCGTCTCAGCGACATCGAGCACGAGCGGCTTCCGGCTCTTCGGCAGGCCGACAGCCTTCACGTCGCGACCGCGGACCAGCAGGCGGCGGTCACGACGGCGTTCGCCAGGGCTCGCGCGGCCCAGCGAGCAGCGTGGCTCCTCACCGCCCTGGTGACGCTGGGCTGCATCGCTGCACTCGGTGCGCTGTCGGTGTTCATCACGCGATCGCTCACCGGGCCGCTCGCCGCCGCGCTCGACGCGGCCGAGCAGCTCGCCGCAGGGGATGTACGCGCCCGCATCCCCGAGCATGGCGACGACGAGGTCGGCCAGCTCCTCGATGCGATGCAGCGGCTGGTCACGTACCTCCGCGAGATGGCGCAGGTGGCGGAGGCAATTGCCGGCGGCGAGCTCACCTCCCACGTGGAGCCGCGCGGCCCCGACGATGCGCTCGGCATCGCGTTCGCGCGCATGACCGCCTATCTCGGCGAGATGGGAACTGTCGCGGGCGAGATCGCGGGCGGGAACCTCACCGTCCAGGTTGCTCCCCGCTCCACGCGGGACGACTTCGGCAAGGCACTCACCGCCATGGCCCGCACCCTCTCCGGCGTGATCCGGGAGATCCGGGCCGGCGCCGAGACGATGTCGAAGGCCGCCTCCGAGGTCGCGGGCTCGGCCCAGCAGCTGTCGTCCAGCACCCAGGCCGAAGCCGACGCGGTCGCGCGAACCACGGCGAGTCTCGACACGGTGAGTGCCGAGGTCTCCGCAGGAATGCTCCGCCATCGCGAGATGCAGGAGCTGTCACATCACGGGACCGTGCATGCGGAGGAGAGCAGCCGTACGATGCGCGACGCCATGCAGGCGATGGAGGCGATCACGGGGAGGATCTCGATTGTCAGCGAGATCGCCCGTTCGACGAATCTCCTCGCGCTCAACGCTTCGATCGAGGCGGCGCGCGCCGGCGATGCGGGCCGCGGGTTCGCCGTCGTAGCCGACGAGATCCGCGACCTCGCGGTACGCTGCGAGGAGGCGGCGCGCGAGATCGCCGCGCTCACCAGCGAGAATCAGCGGATCGTTGCATCGTCCGGGAGGGCGCTCGATGCGCTCGAGCCGTCGATCAGGCAGACGAGCAACCTCATCGCGCACGTGGTCGAGTCGGCCGGCGCGCAGTCGGACGGACTGGCATCGGTCAACACCGCCATGGGTGAGATCGCGCTCGCGACGCGGCAGAACGCCGCGTCGGCCGACGACCTCGCCGCCACCGCCGAGGAGATGGCGGCACAGGCCGAGGGGATGCTCCAGATGGTGCAGTTCTTCCGCGACGACGCCGGTGAGCGCCCCGGCTACGCCGCCAGCCACTCCAGCGCAGCGACCACGAGCGCCTCGACCCCCGTCTCGAGCGTCGGGTGAATGACGGGCGCGAAGCTCGGGTTGTGATTGGTCGGGAGCTCGTCCAGCCGCCCGTTCGCCCTTGCCTTCGCGTAGGCACCGGCATCGGTCCCGCCGACGAACCAGAACACTGACGGCGACTTCCACGCGGTGCCGAACGCTCCGAAGTCCTCGCTTGCCGTGGTCGGCCCGGATTCCGCGACGCGGTCGTCGGAGAAGTGCTGGCGGAAGGCATCCGCGATTCGCTGAGTCGCTTCGGGATCGTTCTTCACCGGATCGTAGGAGTCGAGCGTCGTGATCTCGGGCGGCCTGGTGGCGCCCGACGCCTCCGACTCCGCCCGGGCGATCCGCTCGATGGCGGCGAGCACCCGCTTGCGCACATCCTCGTCGTACGTGCGCACGTTCAGCTCGATGACGGCTTCGTCCGGAATGACGTTCGCCTTCGTTCCGGCCTGCAGCGCACCGATGGTGATGACGGCGGCATCCGCCGCCGCGACTTCGCGGGAGACGATGGTCTGCAGCCGCATCACCGTCGCGGCAGCCATCACGACGGGATCGATGCTGGCCTGGGGCATCGAGCCGTGCGCTCCTCGGCCGAACAGCCGGAGCCGGCGGCTGTCGCCAGCGGACGTGACGATGCCTGCACGCATGCCGAGCGTCCCGGCCGGCATGGTCATGACGTGCTGCCCCAGCACCACCTCCGGCCGGGGAAATCGATCGACCATCCCGTCGTCGATCATCGCCCGGGCTCCTTCTGCTGTCTCCTCCGCAGGCTGGAAGACGGCCATCAGCGTTCCATGCCACGCGTCGCGATGCTGCGCGAGCAGCGTGGCCGCGCCGACGAGCCATGTCACGTGCATGTCGTGGCCGCAGGCGTGCGCGACCGGCACGGTGTTGCCGTCGCGGTCGGTGGACGTGGCCTTGCTTGCGTATGGCAGGCCGGTCGCTTCCTTCACCGGAAGCGCGTCCATGTCCGCGCGCAGCATGACCGTCGGACCATCACCGTTCCGCAGGACGCCGACGACGCCGGTGTGCCCGACTCCGGTGGTGACCTCGTAGCCGGCAGCGCGCAGCCGCTCGGCTGCGATGTTCGCCGTCCTGCTCTCCTGCATCGAGAGCTCGGGGTGCGCGTGGATGTCGGTGTACAGCGTCTCGAGATCTGAGCGCAGCTGATCGAGGCCGGCGAGCACGGCATCAGCGCGCGTCGAGGTTTTCGGGTTCATGAGATCGCCTGTCCGGGGTGCACGACGTGGACGGACGCACGAACCGATCCGATCCCGCCGCATGGCATGCGACTCGCGAGCGGCCTGCACCGCCCTTCCACGCTCGACCGACGAGCGCCCCGACTACCGCAGGAGGAGAATCGATGGCGACCGCAAGCGCAGGAACCAGCACCCCCACCTGGCAGCTCGACGCGACGCATTCCAGCGTCGAGTTCGCGGTGAAGCACATGATGATGACCACCGTCCGCGGTCGCTTCAAGGAAGTGACGGCGACGCTGCGCGGCGACCGGGATCACCCGGACACCGCGGGAGTGGAGGCGACGATCGCGGCAACGAGCATCGACACCGGCTCGCCCGATCGCGACGGACACCTCCGCAGCGGAGACTTCTTCGACGTCGAGCGCTTCCCCGAGATCACCTTCCGCAGCAAGCGGCTCGACGGAGCGCCAAAGAAGGAGGGCGACAAGTTTCGCGTGGTCGGGGACCTGACGATCCGCGACACCACGATCGAGGTCGTGCTCGACTGCGAATATCAGGGGCGCGGGACCGACCCGTGGGGGAAGACGCGAGCAGGCTTCAGCTTCCGGACGGAGCTCGATCGCCAGGACTGGGGGCTCAGGTGGAACCAGGCGATCGAGACGGGTGGCGTGCTCGTCGCCAACAAGGTGAAGGTCGAAGGCGAGGTGCAGTTCGTCCGGCAGGAGTGACGCAGTTCGCGGCTGCACGGACGCGAATGCGCGCATCACGCTGGCCCCCCATCCGCTCGATTCCTCGTATCGCGGGCGGGTCGACTCGGCGCGGTGAGGGATGCCGCGCTGTGTCGCGACCAGCCACTGTCGTGGCCGGCGTGATGCGGGGATCGGGCGGACGCATCCGCTCACCATGGGAGAGATCTCGATGTCCACGGCCGACCAGTACGACGTCCTCGTCATCGGTAGCGGCGAAGCGGGAAAGTATCTCGCGTGGACGTTGTCGAAGGAGGGACATCGGACGGCGCTCGTCGAGCGGGCGATGGTGGGTGGCTCGTGTCCGAACGTGGCATGCCTCCCGAGCAAGAACGTCATCCACAGCGCGAAGGTCGCCTGGTTCGGGGCGCGCGCCGAATCGTTCGGGCTCCGCGTAGGATCGGTGAGCGTCGACATGCCGGGCGTGCAGCGCCGCAAGCGCCGGATGGTTGCGGATCTCGTCGATGTTCATCTCGCCAGGTACGACGCGAGCGGCGTGGAGCTGATCATGGGCGACGCACGATTCGTGGCACCGAAAACGGTGGAGGTCACTCTTGGCGACGGAGGGACGCGCACGCTGTCGGGCGAGCACGTGATCGTGAGCGTCGGCACGCGCGCCGCGATCCCGGACCTGCCCGGGATGACCGACGCGCGACCCATGACGCATGTCGAAGCGCTCGACCTCGATCGCCTTCCGGGCCATCTCGTCGTGGTGGGTGGAGGTTACGTCGGCCTCGAGCTGGCCCAGGCCGCGCGTCGCCTCGGCTCGCGGGTCACGGTGATCGAGCGGGGAGCGCAGCTCGCCGGCCGTGAGGACGCGGACGTCGCGGCGGCGATGCTGGATCTGTTCCGCGACGAAGACATCGACGTGCTGCTGGATGCTGACGTGCACCGTGTGGAGGGCCGGTCGGGCGAAGGTGTGCGCGTGCACGTGAAGACGCCGCACGACGAGCGCATCGTCGAAGGCACGGACCTGCTGATCGCGGTCGGCCGCACACCCAACACCGACGGCCTGGGGCTCGAGCAGGCCGGAATCGAGGTGGACGCGCGGGGATACATCGTGGTGGACGATCGGCTCGAGACGACGGCCAGGGGGGTGTGGGCGGTGGGTGACTGCGCCGGGAGCCCACAGTTCACGCACGTGGCGTTCGATGATTTTCGCGTCGCGCACGTCACGATCAACGGCGGGAACCGCTCGGCCCGCGATCGGCTGGTGCCCTACTGCATGTTCACCGATCCTATGCTTGCACGCGTCGGCCTCGACGAAGCCGAGGCGAAGGCGAGCGGTGTCGGCTACCGGCTGGCGACGCTGCCGATGTCCGCGGTGCTGCGGACGCGCACCCTGTCGGCGCCCCGCGGCTTCATGAAGATGCTCATCGATGCCCACAGCGATCGCATCCTCGGCTTCACCGCATTCGGCGCCGAGGCGAGCGAGCTGCTGGCGGCCGTCCAGACCGCGATGCTCGGCCAGCTGCCGTTCACGACGCTGCGCGACGCCCTCTTCACACATCCGACGGCAGCTGAAGGGTTGACCGTGCTCCTGGCGAACGTCCCCGAGGCGTCGGCAGCGCGGCGCGCCAGCCGTTCTGCTCGTCCGTGATCCCGTCGATCGCAGGAGCATGCGCGATTCTTGCGCTCCGCACTCGACGTCGCACCCGATCCCGGAGGAGCTGGCACATGACGGATGGGGACGTGCCGGCGGGCAACCCGCTCGACCAGTATCCGAGGCCCCCGCTTCCACCGCAGGAGCAGGAGTGGCCCGGCCTCGCGGGTCGCATGTCGCCGCGGCCCGACCACGGCGAGACGAGCTATCGCGGATCGGGACGCCTGGCGGGGCGCAGGGCGCTGATCACCGGCGGCGACTCCGGCATCGGGAGGGCGGCGGCGATCGCCTTCGCGCGCGAAGGCGCGGACGTCGCCATCAACTATCTGCCGGTCGAGGAACCGGATGCGCGCGAAGTGGTGCAGCTCATCCGGGATGCCGGGCGGAAGGCCGTCGCGATCCCGGGCGACATCCGTGATGAAGGCTTCTGCGGCCAGCTCGTCGAGGACGCGGTGCGCGAGCTCGGCGGCATGGACGTGCTCGCCCATGTCGCCGCGCGACAGAAGGCGTGCGAGCGGATCGCCGAGCTCACGACGGAAGACTTCGACTGGACGGTCCGGACGAACCTGCATGCGCTGTTCTGGATCACGAAGGCCGCGCTGCCGCATCTCGGTCCCGGCGCGAGCATCATCACCACGACGTCGCAGCAGGCGTACGACCCCGCGCCCTACCTGCTCGACTACGCACCGACCAAGGCGGCGATCATCGCCTTCACGAAGGCGCTGGCGAAGCAGGTGGCAGATCGGGGCATTCGCGTCAACTGCGTTGCGCCCGGGCCATTCTGGACGCCGATCCAGGCCACCGGTGGGCGGCCGATCGCGCAGCTGCCGCAGCTGGGCACCGAGACCCCGTACGGGCGCCCGGGACAGCCGGTGGAGATCGCACCGGTGTACGTGATGCTCGCCGGCGTGGAGTGGAGCTACGGATCGGGGCAGGTGATCGGATACTCAGGGGGCCAGGGCGGCCCCTGACCGCGCACCATCGCCTCGGCCATGGCGCGGATGCGCCGTCAGGCGCGCGACGCCGCGGCCCACGAAAAGCGATGCGCCGTCTCCCCCATTGCCTCACCAGCCGCGGAGTATCGCCGCTCGACGATGACGCCGTTGCCGCGGGTGTCGATGGCCACCACGGTGCTGCATCGCGTTCCGTAGACGGGATTGCGGATGAAGATGGGGGACAGCCGCGGCTCCTGCGGGACGTCCGACGGGGCGGCGACGCGAACCCCGACATCGGGCATGGTGTCGTCACGCAGGGCGTCGAGCAGCACCTCGGGCCGGCCGACGTCCCGAACGATCCAGTCGAGGAGGCTGGCCTTCAGCCGCATGGACTTCGGCCAGGGCTCGTCGAGTGCGCCGTTCGACAGGCCGTAGATCCCCGGTGCCAGGGTGCTGCGGATGGTCTCCGGATGGTTCGACAGGAAGCTGGCGCGGTCGCGATCGGCGACGATCAGGTTGAATGGATTGAACTCCGTGAGCTCGGCCGAGAACGGATCGGCGCGCGGGCCCGCACCTGACAGGAAGTCGCTCAGCAGCGCGCCGCGATTCCCGGCGGCGACCAGCTGCCAGCGGGGATGGGCATGCCATGCGAATGCCAGTACACACATCGAGGCTACCTCCCGTGGCTCTCGAAAGGATCTTCTGCCGCATGCGCCTCGTTCGCCGGTGGCCGGGAGGCCGCCGCGCTAGCCGATCTGCGCGAACAGCGCGTTGGCCTCCGTATACTCCATACGATCTCGCAGGGCGCCATAGCTCCCATGGCGAAGGAGCTCGACGCTCGCCCGACGGATCTCCGCCATGACGGTAAGCGCGATGGCGGGTCCGACGCTCACGCGGACTACACCCATCTCGTGCAGCTCCCCAATCCCCGGCGAACCTTGCCCCGCCATCACGTTGAGCGGCGCGCCGACGGCCGGCACGAGCTGGCGGATCGTTTCACCATCCACGACACCAGGCACGAAGATACCGTCGGCGCCCGCGGCCACGTAAGCTCGTGCGCGCTCGACCGTGAGATCGAGCCGCTCCGCGTCCGATCCCACCCCGCGGAGATAGACGTCGATGCGCGCGTTGATGAACAACGGCACCTCTTCGGCCGCGGCGGCCGACCGCGCGGCGGCGATCCGCTCCACCTGCTCCGAAGTCGCGTACAGGTCATCTCCCCTGGAGCCGTCCTCGAGGTTGATACCCGCAGCTCCAGCGTCGATCACACGGCGCACCGTCTCAGCGACGTCGCGCGGCGTGCCGACGCCGTAGCCACCCTCGACGTCGGCAGTCACCGGCAGGTGGACGGCGGACGCGATCCGGCGCACCACCTCGATCATCTGGTCACGCGTCACCACTTCTCCGTCCGGCCGGCCGAGCGCCCATGCGACACCAGCGCTCGTCGTCGCGATCGCGGATGCTCCCGCTTCCTCGATCAGCCGCGCGCTCATCACGTCCCATGCATTGGGCAGCACCAGTGGTACGCCGGCGCCGGGCGCATGCAGGCGGTGAAACTCGGTCGAGAGATCATGCAGTGTGCTCCGTGAGGTCATGGACAGCCGCAACTCCGGTGAAAGGGATGGATCCTACGGGAACTGTCGTTGTACGCGTCGTCTCGCTGCGATTTCCGAACAGCGGTGGCGCGATCGATCAGCGCCGGACGGCAGTACTCGCATCCGCGATGCTGGTCCACAGGTGCAGTGCCGCATAGGCACGCCACGGACGCCAGCGGTCCGCGGCGGCTCGCAGACGTGCGGGCGCCATGCCGCCCATTGCGCGACGCAGAGCCAGGTCGCCATGCGGGAAGGCGTCAGGCCACCGCAACGCACGCATCGCGATATAGGTCGCAGTCCACGGACCGACCCCCGGCAGCGCTTGGAGGCGACGCACACAATCGGCAGGAGCGGTGGTCGATGCCACGTCCACGAGCTCCGGCAGCTGGCCGTCGGCGACCGCCCGGGCGAGCGCGACGAGGCAGACCGCACGCGCCGACGGCAGTCCGATGCTCGCAACGAGCGCCGGGCTGGCATCGGCCAGGCGCTCGGCTGAAATCGGGAGATGGGTGAGCGACGCTGGTGAGCTACCGGAACCCGATGCTGGAGTCGACGGCAGCCGCTCGGCGATCAGGCGCACGAGGCGGCCGCTGAGGGTAGTGGCGCCGCGCACGCTCACCTGCTGCCCGAGCACGGCGCGAACGGCAAGCTCGAATCCGTCGACGGCGCCCGGCACACGAAGCCCCGGCCGACCTGCAACGAGGTCTGCCAACGTCGGATCGGTCGCGAGGTGCGACACGATCGGTCCCGGATCGGTGTCCAGGTCCAGGAGGCGACGGAGTCGTGCGAGCACTTCCGCCACGACCGGGAGCAGTGAAGCCGAGACCTCGGCGCTCAGCATGAGCCCATCGCCGCCCGCGGCGCGGGGCGCAGCCGATCGAACGACGACATACCCGTGCTCGCCGCCGAACTGCATGATCCGCGCATAGCATCCACGGTCGTGCTCGACAACCTCCACGCCCGGAATCGCACGGACTGCGAGGTACCTGAGCATGGCGCCCCAGTCGAAGGGTGGCCGGAAGGAAAGGGACAGCGTGACGGTCGGCGCGGGATCACCCGGCCCGGACGCGGCGCCCGATCGATCCCGATGACGGCGCAGCGCGGTTGGTGCGAGGCGGTAGCGGGTACCGAATGCCGCGTTGAACCGCCGCACGCTACGGAACCCGCTCGCGAACGCCACCTGCGAGACCGGGAGACTCGTCTCTGTCAGGAGTTGCTTGGCCATGAGCAGACGATGCGTCTGCGCGAGCTCGACCGGACTGACCCCGAGCTCCCGCTCGACCGCCCGGCGCAGGTGTCGCGCGCTGACGCCCAGGTCGGCGGCGAGGCCCTGCACGCCGGCACGGTCGAGTGCGCCCGCCGCGATGCGTGCTGCAGCCACGCGGGCGAGTTGCCCCACCGCGTCGATGGTAGCGGTCCTTCCAGGGCCGGGGTGATCGCTCGGGTGACGCGATGCGGCGGGGGCGAGTTCCGGACGACACCGAAGGCACGGGCGGAACCCGCGCCGTTCCGCAGCGGCGGCGCTCGTAAAGAACCGGCAGTTCTCCGGGCGCGGCTTTGGTGCCCGGCACACCGGCCGACAGTACACCCCCGTCGATGTGACACCGACGAAGAACACGCCGTCGAATCGCGCGTCGCGGGAGACGAGGGCGCGATAGAACTGGTCGTCCGTTGCGAGGCTCATGACACCCAAGCTAGTCGTGTCCGGCACCGACTACTCGCCGTTTTCGGCCACCGCCATGGCGCTTCCCGCTCCGACGCGCTACATTCAGTCAGCGATACACGCAACGACGTTCGTTGCGCGGGGACAAGTTCCAAACGACCTGGGGCCTGCCGAAATCCGTGCGGGCCCTTTTTGCGTTCCGTCGCTCCCTTCGTGAGGGTCGTCACGACATACGTTGTCGTCGGTTCGTGTCTGCACGCTCCGATCACAGCACCATTCCAGTCAGGAGCAGCACATGCGTATCACGGGCACCGTGAAGTGGTTCAACGACACCAAGGGCTTCGGCTTCATCACCCCGGACGACGGCAGCAAGGACTGCTTCGTCCACCACTCCGCCATCTCGGGCAGCGGCTTCAAGTCGCTCACCGACGGTGAGGCGGTCGAGTTCGACCTCGTCCAGGGGCAGAAGGGCCCGGCGGCCGAGAACGTGTCGCGCACCGGCCGATAGGCTGCGTCGCTCACTCGTTCACGCCGCGACGTTCCCGCGGGAACGTCGCGGCGTGATCCCGGCGCCGGCTGGTGCGACGCGCGTCGCACCAGCCGGCGCTCGTCGTCCGGCACCCACCGGTGCCGACCCCACAGGAGGGCGAAATGGATGAGATCACGTTGTCCGAGCGTATCCTGGACCAGCAATCGTCCTACGAACGCGCCCCCTATCTCACCACGCACCGCGCGCTCGCAGCGTGTACACGCGAGCTCGAACGACTCGGCAACGAGCTGCTCGCTGGCGTGGAGTCGCTCACGACCACGCTCGAGGCTCCTCCGGCGGTAGTCCGACGCCCTCCGGGACGGTGCCTCATCCAGCTGGGCCCCGTCGCGCTCACGGTCGTGTGGCTCCGCAGCACGCTCGACTCCGTTGCGACGGGCGAGCTGATGATCAACGTGTGGCACGGCGCCGTGTCGCCACGCCTGCACCATCGCTCGGAGCGTCCCGGCCAGGAACGCGCCCCCGAGCCGGCCAGCCTGCTCTGGGAACGCGTCTTCCGCCCGATCGCGGTCGACGAGCAATCCTGGGGATGGGTGCCCGACGCAGCCGACGAGATGCCAATGCCATCAGTGGCACTGGCGCGGATATGCGCCGACCGACTCGGGCGCGCGTACACCGATCACCTCAACCCACCAGTACAT
>Ga0247829_10000382_pt1 | contig 16256 bp, 14 predicted proteins | sample 12C_Control_Day4_FD_207765 | JGI IMG/M metagenome (GOLD analysis project Ga0247829, IMG submission 207765) | Soil microbial communities from agricultural site in Penn Yan, New York, United States - 12C_Control_Day4 | ecosystem: Environmental > Terrestrial > Soil > Agricultural land | place... | reverse complement strand
GCTTCAAGGCGCAGGCGGCGAAGGCGCCGCAGGTCCAGAGCCGCATCAAGGCGCTCGACAAGATCGAGAAGCTCGAGCCCCCGAAGAAACGCCGCGTCGTCGAGTTCGACTTCCGCCAGCCGTCCAGATCGGGCGACCAGGTGGCGGTCGTCGAGAACGTCCACAAAGCGTTCGGCCGGCGAATGGTCTACGACGGCCTCAGCCTGACCGTCCGGCGCGGCGAGCGCTGGTGCGTCATGGGACGCAACGGCGCCGGCAAGAGCACACTGCTGAAAATGATCGCCGGGGCACTCGTGCCAGATTCCGGCCGGGTCGAGATCGGCGCGAGCGTGAAGATGGGCTACTTCGCGCAGCAGGCGCTCGAGCTGCTCGACGCGGAGCTCACGGTGTTCGAGCAGATGGAGAAGGACTTTCCGCACGAGTCCACGGGAGTGCTGCGGAACCTGCTCGGCGCGTTTCAGTTCTCCGGCGATGACGTGGACAAGAGGATCCGCGCGCTGTCGGGCGGGGAGAAGACGCGCCTGGTGATGGCGAGGATGCTGCTGGATCCGCCGAACTTCCTGGTACTCGACGAGCCCACGAACCACCTGGATCTGGCGACGAAGGAGATGCTGGTCAAGGCGCTCGGAGACTTCGAGGGAACGATGCTGTTCGTCTCACACGACCGCGCGTTCCTGCGCGGCCTGAGCAATCGGGTGCTGGAGCTCGGGGGAGAGAGCGGGGTCGATTCCCACCCGCACGCCTACCCGGGCTCCTACGTCGAGTACGTCGCGCGTACCGGGCATGAAGCACCCGGCGTGCACGCGTAGATCTCGAGTACCACTAGGTGCCGGCAACCGAGCCGACGGCCGCTCACGACGTCTCCACGACACGACGACTCGACGCGGGCACCATAGTGGCGGAGCTGTCCGGGAGGCTGGACCCGGTGGCGTACTGCTGCCCCTCTGCCCGGCTTCATCACAACGCCTACAAAGGACACAAAGAACACAAAGAGCGAATCGGTCACAGCAGGCTGTCGGACCGCGCTCCGCGCGGTGGTGGAGTGAGAAGCACGTAAGAACACAAGCTTCAAGCGCCAGGTCTGCTTGTGTTCTTGCGTGCTTCTCACTCCGTTCTATCGCCGGCCGGAGGCCGGCGATCCGACAGCCGTCGCGACGCGCTCACTGCTGCGGTTGCCTTAGTGCCCTTAGTGTCTTTGTGCTCTTTGTGGCCGTCGTGTCGTCGTGACAAGGCGCCGCCGCGTGCAGCCGCTGCGACTCAGGCCAGGCTTCGAAACGCATCCAGCATCTCGGCGTAGCTGAAGTTCGCGTTCCTCCCACTCGGGTTCGGCAGCACGTGCACGCGCGCACCGTGGATCGTCACCGGCTGAGGGCCGACCGGCGCGCGTCGTTTCAGCAGCGCGCGTTCCTCGTCTTCGACGTCCAGCAGCGGCAGGATCGCGCGCCACAGCGTCACGCCCACGAGCGCGACGACCTGCGGACGATAGCGGCGGATCTTGCGCTCCAGCGCGGTCCATGCCTCGACGTATTCGGAGGGCACGAGCGTATCGATACCCGGGGAAGGTCTCGGGACCAGGTTGGTGATGCCGTAGCCGAATTCCGGCAGTCGCATGTCGTCCTCGCAGGTCAGTCGTTCCGGCACGAGCCCCGCCTCGAACAGCAGCTTCCAGAACCTGTTCGAGAAACCGGCGAAGTGGTGGCCGGTCTGCGCCGACCGTACTCCGGGATTGATGCCGACGAAGAGCACACGCAGGCCGGGCCGGATGCGGTCCTTCAGCCGCAGATGCTCCCAAGAGCGGCTATCATTTCTCGGCATGAGCAACTGGCTGTTCAAAGAGGAGCCGACGCACTACAGCTACGACGACCTGGCGCGCGACGGCAAGACGTCATGGACGGGCGTGAAGAACCCCCTCGCGCAGAAGCACCTGCGCTCCGTGCAGAAGGGGGACCGTATCTTCTTCTATCACACAGGTGACGAGAAGGCGGTTGTCGGCATCGCGAAGGCCGCCGGGGCAGCCTACCCCGATCCCGCTGACAAGACCGGCAAGCTGTATGCGGTGGACGTCGTTCCGCTGAAGAAGCTGAAGTCGCCCGTGACGCTGGCGAGCGTCAAGGCAGACAAGGCGTTCGCCAACTTCCCACTCACCCGCATGCCGCGGCTGTCGGTGATGCCCGTGGATGAAGACACGTGGGAGCGCATTCTGAAGATGGCGGAGTGACGCGAAACCCAGCGCGCTCCCGGAGGCCGTTCGGCCTCAGGAGACTCTCGAAGGCTTCAGCCACAAGCACGCGAGCGGCGGCAGATTGAGGCGCAGCGACTGGTCGTGCCCGTGTGAGGCGATCGGCTCGGTGAACGCGACGCCCTGATTGCCGACGTTGCCCCCGCCGTAGATGTCGCTGTCGCTGTTCACCAGCTCGTCGTAGGCGCCCGCGACCGGCACGCCGATGCGATACCCGTCGCGCGGCACGGGCGTGAAGTTCAGGACGGCGACGATGATCTCCCCGCGCTTCGAGCGGCGGAAGAACGACACGACGCTGTTTTCGTTATCGTTGCAGTCGATCCACTGAAAACCGGCCGGTTCGAAGTCGATCTGGTGCAGCGGCGCTTCTGACGTGTAGAGGCGGTTCAGGTCTGCGACGTATTGCTTGAGGCCGCCGTGCAGCGGCTGCTCGAGCAGATGCCAGTCGAGGCTGTGGTCGTAGTTCCACTCCCGCACCTGTCCGAACTCCGCGCCCATGAACATCAGCTTCTTGCCAGGATGCGCATACATGAACCCGTAGAGCGCGCGCAGTGTGGCGGCTTTCTGCCAGTTGTCGCCGGGGATCTTGCCGAACATCGATCCCTTGCCGTGAACGACTTCGTCATGCGAGAACGGCAGGATGAAATTCTCGCTGAACGCGTAGAGCAGCGAGAAGGTCAGGTGCGTGTGGTGCCAGCGGCGAAAAACGGGGTTTTGCTTCACGTAGTCGAGGATGTCGTTCATCCATCCCATGTTCCACTTGTAGGTGAAGCCGAGACCGCCCACGTAGGTTGGGCGGCTCACCGACGGCCAGGAGGTCGACTCCTCGGCGATCGTGATCGTGCCGGGATGTTCGGCGTGCGTGAGCGTGTTGAGCTGCCGTACGAAGTCGATGGCCTCGAGGTTCTCGCGCCCGCCAAAGCGATTGGGAACCCATTCCTCCGGGCGCCGCGAGTAATCGAGATAGAGCATCGACGCAACCGCGTCGACGCGCAGGCCGTCCACGTGATACTCCGCGAGCCAGTAGAGCGCATTGGCGAGCAGGAAGTTGCGGACTTCATTGCGGCCGTAGTTGAAGATGAGCGTGCCCCAGTCGCGGTGCTCTCCCTGGCGCGGATCAGCGTGTTCGTAAAGGGCTGTGCCGTCGAATTGCGCGAGCGCGTAGGCGTCCTTGGGAAAGTGTCCGGGCACCCAGTCGAGGATCACGCCAAGGCCGTGACGATGGCATTCGTCGACGAAGCGCTTGAAATCCTGCGGACGCCCGAAGCGGCTGGTTGGTGCGTAGAAGCCCGTGACCTGGTACCCCCACGAGCCCGCAAAGGGATGCTCCATGACCGGCAGCAGCTCGATGTGCGAGTACCCCATCTGCTTCACGTACGGGATGAGTCGCTGCGCGATTTCGACGTACGTCAGATAGCGATCGCCTTGCTCCGGCACGCGTGCCCACGAGCCGAGATGCACTTCGTAGGTCGCCATCGGCCGGTCGAACCAGGATCCGCACGAGGCGCGATCGCGCATCCATTCCTGGTCCTTCCACTCGTACTCGGGACGGCAGATGACCGACGCGGTCGCCGGCGGCAGCTCGAACGCCGCGCCATAAGGATCGGACTTCAGCAGAAGCGCGCCCTGCCGGGTGTGGATCTCGTATTTGTATCGCTGCCCTTCGGTGGCATCAGGTACGAACACGGCCCAGACGCCGCTCGCACCGAGCGAGCGCATGCGATCGCGGCGTCCGTCCCACGCATTGAAATCACCGACGACACTGAGACGATCCGCGTTCGGCGCCCACACGGCGAAATGGACTCCCTCAGCGCCATCGACCGTCGTGATGTGCGCCCCGAGCTTGTCGTAAATGCGGGTGTGGTTCCCTTCACCGAAGAGGTAGAGGTCGTAGTCGGTGATCAGTTCGGTGGTTGTTCTTATCGTGCTGCCAGCCACTCGGTTCGCTCCGCTTCATCGGGGTGATCGCCCGGACCGTTGAGCGAGGTCACACGCCGCGCGTGATACGCGGGACACCAGCCCGAGAGCCCGGTGAGCGCGGCGACGGCGCCCGCGGTCCGCAGCGGCAATTTCAGCACGCGCGGGGCGGCGCGCGCAGCGAGAAGTATCGCAAGTCCCACGCCAGCCCGGATCACCCGCTCGGTGTCGCCGACGTTCTGGATGGAGAGCCGCTCGCGAACCTCTTCCTGCGCCAGCATCTCCATCTCGACGAGTGCGCCGGTCAGCGTGTCGTTCTCGGGTTCGACCAGCGCGCCGCCGCCGACGCCGAGATCGATGGTCGGCGTTCGCCGCACATTGCTGTTGAGCGCCAGAGCGCGCGCGAGTCCTTCGGCGTCTTCGTCGATGTTGACGTACTGGTGCGCCACGCCGAGTCGCCGCAGATGCCGCAGCGACCGCCGCGTGTCCTCACACCAATCGGCACCGTAGACGATGATCATTGATACCTTGTCATGTTTCACCGTCAACGCGCCAGCAGCAGACTCGCGGCCACCAGTGCCAGCGATCCCATCAGCAGCCAGGGCGCGATCGCGACGAGTCTCGATGTGCCGGCGGGCGGCGGCTCCGTGGCGCTCGCCCAGACCGACACCTGCTGCCAGGCGGCAAACACGCACCCGAGCGTCGCGAGTGACATCCCCCACCCGGCGGTGAGCAGCCCCGCTGCCGCCCCGGCTCGCATGCCGCCGATCCACGCGGCGAGAATGCTGGATACGAGCAGGGCGAGACCCGCGAAGATCGAGATGAGCCTGATTTGATTGAGCGCGCGATCCGCCGCCTGGCGCCGCAGTTCCGCCTGCAGCGCGCGCTCCGCTCGCGACCGTTCGCCTTCGAGCGTCTCGCGCTCGAGATCCATGCGCGCGCGATCGCGGTCGAACGCTTCCTTCAGCGCCGCGACGACCACACCCGCGAGCCGGTGTTCGAGCGAGGATCCGCCCTGCGTCAGATCCGCGGCCGGTCGCCGGAAGCGCGCCCCCATCTCGGCCAGCGTGCTCACCGTGCCGAGAATCTTCATCCACTGGCCGGCTGCCATGCTCTGAGCTTAACGCGTGTCGACTTCAGGAGCCAGGAGCTGGAGCCGGAACGGTCCGATCTCCTCGCCCCTGGCTCCTAAGTGACTCTCCGCTGCGCGAGGATCGCGTCGATATGGGCACAGACGAGACCGGGAAGGTCGTCGAGAGGTCCGTAGAGCGTGAACACTTTTCTGAAACGTGGACCGGTGATTGCGAGATCCCAGCCCTTGCCCGATTGTGACCGAAAGATCGCGAGCTTCCAACTTTCGAACGATGGACGCCAGCGCTTGACTGTGATGCGCGCGGCGTCGACGAGTGCCGCACGTGTGGCGGCGTCGAGAACTTGAGGACAACTTATGGTGACAGGCATGCAATCCAGCTCCTGACTCCCGGTTCCTGCCGTTATGAATCCGGATACCGTACCGCCGTCCACCCCTGCGCTGCAAGCTTAGCGGTATCGCGCGCCTTGCGCGCACGGCGGTCTCTCAGCGCCAACGCGGTAAGCTCGAAGGGAATGCGTCGCAATTACGGCTGGTTGGTGCTGATTGTAGCCGCCGCGTCAATGGTGGGCTCGCTGCCCGGACGCACGCAGGGGCTCGGTCTCGTCACCGAGCCGCTCCTCGCCGATCTGGGCATCGATCGCGTCAGCTACGCGACGGTGAACTTCTGGGCCACGATCATCGGATCGAGCGGTGCGCTCGGCGTCGGCTACGCCATCGATCGCGTCGGGAGCCGCGCCGTGCTGACGGGCGTTCTCGTCGCGCTCGGGTCCGTCGTCTGCTTCATGAGCATGGCGCGCTCGTATCTGGAGCTCGCGCTGTGGATCACGCTCACGCGCGCCCTCGGCCAGAGCGCGCTCTCCGTCGTATCGCTGGCGATCGTCGGGCACTGGTTCGTGCGCCGAATCGATCGCGCGATGGCGATCTACAGCGTTCTGATCAGCATCGGGTTCATGGCGGCCTTTCCGCTGGTCGGCGCGTCGGTGCAGAGGTGGGGCTGGCGCATCGCGTGGATGGCCATCGGGTTCTCGACGCTCGCGCTCCTCGCGCCGCTCGCGTTTCTCGTCGTGAGACGAAGCCCGGAATCGATCGGGCTGTTGCCGGACGGTGAAACGCCGGTCCGGACGGCGGAGGATCCCGGAGAGGATCACGCGGCGCTCGCCGGCTATACGTGGACGGCCGCGATCGCCATGCCGTCATTCTGGGTTTTTGCGATCGGCACGGCGCTCTATGGTCTCGTTGCTTCCGGCATCGGCCTCTTCAACGAGTCGATCCTCGCGGAGCGCGGCTTCGGCGCGAACGTCTACTACCGGACGCTTGCCGTTACGGCAATGACCGCGCTCGCCGGCAATTTTCTTGGCGGGTGGCTGTCGGCGCGCGTCGCTCTCGGTCGGCTGATGGCGGTCTCGCTCTTCATCCTTGCGGCTGGCGTCTTTGCGCTACCCTACGTCCGCGCTCTGACGCATGTCGTCGTGTGGGCGACTGCCATGGGATTGGGCGGCGGCCTCGTCATGGTGCTCTTCTTCAGCGTGTGGGGACGCGTGTTCGGACGCCTGCACCTGGGCCGGATCCAGGGAGCGGCCCAGGCACTCACCGTCGTGGCATCGGCCGTCGGCCCGCTCCTGCTCGCCTGGTGTCTCGAGTGGACCGGGAGCTACACGGCCATGTTCCAGATCCTTTCCGCGCTGATCCTCGCGGTGGCCGTCGCGGCACTGCTCGTCTCCTTGCCCGACGCGCCTCCCATCCTCGACCGCATGCCCTCGACAGGCTGATCCGGCGGATGATTGCGCTCTATCTGACGATCTGGATCGCCCTCGCGCTGTTTGCGGTCGGCGAGTCGCGCCGGTCGCTCTCACTTCCGGGAGCCAGGCCTGCCCACTGGGCGTGGTGGGTGTTCATCTCCGGGCTCGCGCTCGCGATCGTCCACACGCTCATCGCATTCGATGTGGTGCACCACTGGACCCATGCCGATGCGGAAAACTCCACCGCCATGCAGACACAGGCCGTCTTCGGCGTGGCAGCCGGCTGGGGCGTCTACGTGAACTACGTGTTTCTTGGCGTTTGGCTGGCTGACGCGTGCTGGTGGCGCGCTGCGCCGCAACAGGTCCGCTCCCGCGCGGTCACGTGGAGCCTGCGCGCCTTTTACGCAATCATCATCGTCAACGCCGCGGTGGTCTTCGCCGCCGGTATCCGCAGGGTCATCGGTATCCTGCTCGTGAGCTGGCTGGCGCGAGTGTGGAGCGCGTCGGACCGCCTCGTCAGTTCAGTGCCTTCTTCACCGCGTCGGTGATCAGCTGCAGATCGTATGGTTTGCCGATGATCTCGTGGACCGGCTGGTCAGGTTTCGCGACCTGCTGCACGCGGGCGGGGTTCGTGCTGGTGAGCACGAACTCCCGTCCCTTCATCGTCGGTAAGCCTTTCAGATGCTCGAAGAACAACCAGCTGCGATCGTACGGCGGCGGGATGTCGTAGATGACCACCCTGGGGTCGTGCTCGGAGAGGAAGCCGGAGAAATCGAACTGGCCGCGCCGCAGGTCCGATACGTGGGCGCTCACGACAACGATTCCTTCCAACTCGAGCACCGTGCGGAGCAACTCCACGGTGTCATCGTTGGAATTGAGGATCGCGACGACGGGCGGGGTTGACGTGCTCATGCCCTCGGTATTGCAAATCTGGGCTCACGTTGACTAGCTCTGCGGTATGCGGGATCGTTCTTTGCTAAATACGCCTTCGTGGAACCGCGCACCTCTGACAAAGAGGTAACGACAAACGAGATCGAGCACAAGGCGCTCGGCGATAGAGGACGTCCGGCCAGGCCGGAGTTCATCGGCCTCTTCGTCTACCTGGCGAGCATGGCGGGTTTTCTGTTCTGGCTGCTGCGCTACGGCGTCAACGTCTGACATCACATGAAGAGCAAGGCGATTCTGCTCGGGCACCCGGTGCATCCGATGCTGATCCCGTTCCCGGTCGCCTTCCTGACCGGTGCATTCATTTTTGACGCAGCGGGTATGCTCATCGACAAACCGTCGTGGTGGACGACGGGCGGTCACCTCGCGGTGCTCGGGATTGCGAGTGCGCTGCTCGCGGCAGTTCCGGGGTTCATCGATTACCTCTACACCGTTCCGCCGAAGAGCTCGGGGAAGGAGCGCGCCACCAGGCATCTGCTCGTGAATCTCACTGCCGTCGCGCTGTTTGCCATCGCGTGGGCCCTGCGTGCGGAGTCGTCTTCGCCTCCAGGATTCGTCACGGTGGCCCTCGAGGGCGCGGGACTGACTGCGCTTCTGTTCGGCGCGTACATGGGAGGTACCCTCGTCACCCGCAATCTGATCAGCGTCGATCATCGCTACGCGCAGGCTGGCAAATGGCATGACGAGACCATAGAGGCGTCCGTCAAAGGTCCAATCGCCGTGGCGAAGCGCGACGAGCTCAAAGTGGATCAGATGAAGCTGCTGCGGGTCGGCGATCGTCGGATCGTGCTCGCGCGCACGGAACGCAAGTACGTCGCCTTCGACGATCGCTGCACACATCGAGGCGGTTCGCTCGCCGGCGGCGTCATGGTGTGCGGCACGGTGCAGTGCCTGTGGCACGGCTCACAATTCGACGTCTACACCGGCAAGGTCAGCGCCGGGCCCGCGAAGGAACCCATTGCGACCTACGAGGTCCGCGAAGAGGGGGACGATGTGAAGCTGGTGCTCTGAGGTCGTGTCACGACCAGGAACACGACGAGCCCGGCAAGACACACGATGCCGGCCGCCTCGAGCGGCAGCGTGTGATCCTGCTGCCACAAGAGCCCACCTGCGAGGCCGGCGGGTACAACGAGCGCGTTTCGAACCGCGTAGTAGACGCCGACGGTCGAACCGCGTCGGTCCACCGGCGCCAGGTCGAGGATCAGCGACTTCCGCGCTGGCTCGCCGATTTCCTTCAGCCCTCCGATCACGAATGCAAGCACCAGCTGCGCGTCACCTGCAGCCGTGCGAACCGCGAGTGGAAACGCGGCGAAGAAAAGAAACGTCATCGCGATGACCCAGCGCCGTCCTGCCAGGTCGGCCAGCCTGCCTCCAGGCAGATAGAACGCAATCGCGACCGCCTGCTGGATCGCGTACAGCACTCCGAAGAATTCGATGGACGCGCGGCTCACCTCGGTCACGTAGAGCACGATGAACGACGCGGCCAGGCCTTCGCCAATTCTCACCACACAATCCGCGGCGAGCAGCCGGCGCAGCGGAAGCGGCACTTTGTCCGGTCGCAGCGAACGAACGGTGGATGGACGTTCGACGACGGCTCGCTCGTGAAGCGAGCGATATTGCACGCACCAGACGGCGAGGGCGATCGCTGCAGTGATTGCGCAGGTCGTGCGCACCCCCGCAAGCAGACCCATCGAGGCGATCGCGATACCTCCAATCGGCGCCGCCACTACGCGCGGCACCCGCACCAGTACGGATTGAACCGCGAATGCCGTCGCGCGGCGCGCGGCCGGCAATGCCTCGCCGATCACTGCGAACGTCGTGGGAAACGCGCCCGCTTTCCACGCCATGACCGCGATGAGCCCGACGATTACGATCGGCCACGAGGGTGCGGCGGCGTAGATGACGTAGCCAGCGCCGGCAACGGCGGTGAACGTCAGGAGTGCGCGTCGATGCCCGAGCCGGTCGGTCAACCATCCGCCGGGCAGTTGATAAGCGCTGTCGAGAAGATCCTTCGATGATCCGAAGAGGCCAACGGCGATACCGCTCGCGCCAAGCGCGGTGAGGTATGCTGGCATATAGGCCTGCCAGAGCTCCTCACCCATCGCGAGCGCGAAAAGGCTGACCGCGAGTATCTTCGTGTTCGCATCCACGCGCGGGGCAGGAGGACGAGCAGTAATGTTCATGCGTGCCTCGCGGGCCGTTGGCCACGTGGCTCAGGATGGCGATAGTACACGCGGCAGCCGGTCGTGCGGGAGGCACGTCGGCAGCCGCGCGCGCGTTTGATACGATCAACGCGCGAATTCTCCCGTGGTCCGTTACCGGTTCGATCACTTCGTCCTCTCACCCAGACGCCGTCTTCTCACCCACGACGGGCGCGAGCTGCCGCTCATCCCGCGCTACTTCGATCTGCTCGTCCTGCTCATCGAGCGCCGGCGCGAAGCCGTGCACAAACGGGACATCTTCGACCGCGTCTGGGCTGACGTCGTCGTCTCCGACAGCGCATTGAGCCAGGCGATCCGCACGATCCGGCGGACGCTTGGCGACGACTCGCGCGAGCCGCGGTTCATTCGTACCGTGTCACGTCACGGGTACCAGTTCGTCTTCACTGAGGTCCTCGAGGAGGACGACGAGAGAGAGCCGATGCCGGAATCGGCGCCTCAACCCGCCGCGATCGAACAATCCACGGGGACTGCGAGCCAGGCGATCGATCCCTATGAGCCCCTCCTGGAGCGGCTCACGCGCGGCGGGAGCGACCCGGCGCTCGATGAAGATCGACGTGAGGCGGCTGAGTTGCTGCACGCACTGGGCACATCGGAAGCGCTGAAACGGCTCGGTACACGTCCGGGCTTTGCAATGGGACGCGCGCTGCTGCGTGACACGCGCTGGGACGCGCCGTCCGAAGGGCGCGTGCCAATACTGGGAGGGCCCGCGGCGATTCTGGTCGCACGCGAGCTCGTCGCGTTGCGCCTGCGCCGCGCTGCGCGAATGCTTGCACGACGGTGGGCTGGGGCGTCGCTCGGCGCGGGCGTTGCGGGATTGGCGGGCGGCACCGGCGGGGCGTTGATCCTCGCGGCGATTCCGGAGAGTCACGCGTCGCTCGACCTCGTCCCGGTACTTGCTGTCATCGGCGGCGCATGCGCGGCGCTCGGTGGCGCGGGTGTCGCGGCGGGCCTGACGGTCGCCGAAGCGAGCGCACGATCCTGGAAGGGTGGCGCGCTCCTCTGTGGCGGTGCGCTCGGCGGTGGATGCATCGGCACCATCGTGCAGTGGCTGGGCCGCTGGAGCCTGGAGGCGTTGGTGGGCGTCAAGGTCCCGGTCGGAGGCGGATTCGAAGGCGTCGTCATCGGAGCGGCCGCCGGGCTCGGCTATGCGGTCGCGACGCGGCGCCTGGAGGGAGGTATGGCCGCACCGCGCGGCCGTCAACGCCTGTACGCCGCGTTGCTCACTGCGCTGCTCTGCGGTGTGGGCGGCCTGGCACTCACGATCTCCGGAAGACCCCTGGTCGGCGGCACCATTCACGTGATCGCGCAGGCCGCGCGCGGATCGAAGATCACGCTCGCCCCACTGGGACAGTTGATCGGCGAGGCCGATTTCGGTCCACTCAGCCAGGCCATCGTCGGCTTCTGTGAAGCGGCGCTCTTCGGCTTCGGCCTCGCCCTCGGGCAAACGCGCCGTCCGCGCGCCTGAGCTCTGGCCAGACCATCGTCTGACCCGTTTTTCCGCGCAGCGGGCACAGAAGCGGGTGGACTGTGTTCACGACGTGAGACTCTCGTGAGAAGGGCTCACATCACCCCCATCTCAGCGCATCCTCATCCCACGCTGAGGACTTCAAGGTGCGTGCGCGACGATGCTTTCGCCCACCATGAAGGTGAAACTGATCCTCCCCGCGCTCACCGAAGCCACCAGCCCGTTCTGGCGACCCATCAAATATTCGCTCTTCCCACCGCTTGGTCTCGCGACGCTGGCCGCCTATCTCGACTCTGATGACGATGCCGAGATACAGGACGAACACGTCCAGCGACTGACACTGGACGACGAGCCGGATCTCGTCATCATCCAGGTCTACATCACGTCCGCCTACAGGGCGTATCGAGTCGCGGATCACTACCGCAGGCGCGGCGCGCATGTCGCTCTCGGCGGACTGCACGTGACGTCGTCGCCTGACGAGGCGGCGGCGCATGCAGACACGATTTTCGTCGGTCCGGGGGAGGACACCTTTCCCCGGTTCCTTCGCGACTTCAAGGACGGACGTCCAGGACGGATCTACCGATCGACGGTCCGAACGCTCGAAGGGCTCCCTCTCGTTCGCCGTGACCTCATCAAGCGAGACCTCTATCTCGTGCCGAATTCGATCGTCGTCTCCCGAGGATGCCCGCACGTGTGCGACTTCTGTTACAAGGAGGCATTCTTCCAGGGCGGTCGCTCCTTCTACACGCAGACGGTCGATGCAGCGCTCGGCGAGATCGATCGACTCCCGGGACGGCATCTTTATTTCCTCGACGACCATCTGTTTGGAAATCGACGCTTCGCGCTTGCATTGTTCGAGGGGATGCGCGGCATGGGACGGCTGTGGCAGGCCGCGGGCACCGTGAATGCCGTTCTCGCGCCGGACCTGCTCGAGCGCGCAGTCGATGCTGGATTGCGAAGCCTGTTCGTCGGCTTCGAAACGCTGACCGAAGCGAATCTCGTCGAGCAGCGGAAATACCAGAACCTGCGACAGGACTATCAGGCTGCGATCCGCCGGCTGCACCAGCTCGGAGTCATGATCAACGGGAGCTTCGTCTTCGGCATGGATGGCGATGATGCGTCCGTGTTTCAGCGGACTGTCGATTGGGCCGTCGAACAGGGGATCGAAACCGCGACGTTCCACATCCTCACGCCGTATCCGGGCACGGCGCTCTACAACCGCATCGCCGCGCAGGGGCGGCTGACGACCGATAACTGGGAACGGTATGACACGCGCCATGCCGTCTTCCGGCCCGCCCGGATGACCGGCGAAGAGCTGGAGCGCGGCTACTGGCGCGCATACCACGATTTCTATCGCTGGGAATCGCTCCTGCAGTCCGCTGCCGCGCACGACACGCTTACCGGGAGCCTGCGACACCTCGCCTACGCCGCGGGCTGGAAAAAGTTCGAACCGCTGTGGGATCTCGTGATCCGCGCCAGGCGCGCGGGGATGATGCTGCCGATCCTCGAGACCGTCCTCAGCGAATTCGGCCGGCGTCGCGCTCACCCAGGACCGAGCACCAAACGGCTTGCGGCTCGAGGCTTGCGCCTTGAGGCTTGAGGCTTGCGGCTTGCGGCTTGCGGCTTGAGGCTTGAGGCTTGAGGCCGGAGCTGGGAACCCAACGCGCAGGCGCTGCTCAGCATCGAGCACGTAGCACCGAGCACTCAGCACCGAGCACCGAGCACTCAGCACCGAGCACTTATTTGTCCCGAAGCTTGCTTCCCCCGAGAAGCCGCTCGAGGCGATCGGGATCGGGTGGCTTGGTGAGGTGCTCGTCGAACCCGGATTCGAGCGCGGCGTGGATGTCAGAGTCCTGACCGTAGCCGCTGAGCGCGACGAGCCGCGTGCGCGCGTTTGCCGGGTTCCCGCGGACGCGGCGCGCGAGATCGAATCCGCTCATCACCGGCAGACCGAGATCGACGAGCGCGAGATCGGGGCGCACCCGCTCGATCAGCTTCGCGCCTTCAAGGCCATCGGCGGCGGTGAACACATGCACGCCCTGCGCTTCGAGCAGGAACTGCATCATGCGTCGCGCATCGGGCTGGTCCTCGACGACCGCGACCGTCCGGACGGGGTCGTGGCTGCGCGTGGCTTGCGGGGCTGACCGATCTTCGACGTCGAGCGGCAGCCAGACCGTGAACGTGCTGCCCGCGCCGGGACCATCGCTCCGGGCCTCGACGCGTCCGTCATGAAGCTCGACGAGGCTGCGCAGCAGCGTCAACCCGATGCCGAGGCCACCCTCCGACCGCGCGATCGTCTGCTCACCCTGGACGAACAGGTCGAAGACCCGCGGCAGCACCTCGGGAGCGATTCCGCGACCGTTGTCGGTGACGCGGATCATCGCCTCGTCGTCGACGCGGCGCAGCTCGAAGCGCACCGTTGCTCCCCGCGGCGAGTATTTCGACGCGTTGCTCAACAGATTCGCCTGGATCTGCTGAAGGCGCGCCGGATCACCGAAGACGGGCACGCGCTCATCACAGATATCCGCTGTGAGATTCGTCTCCCGTTCCGCCATGAGCGGACCGAGCGCTTCGATCGCGGATCTCGCGGAGTCGCGCAGGTCGAGGTGCTCGGTTCGCAGCGTGATCCGCCCGCGCGAGATCCTGGCCACGTCGAGGAGATCGTCGAGCAGCCGTGCCATGTGATTGGCCTGGCGCGCGACGACATGACCCGCTTCGTGGCACGCGTCGTTCGCCCAGCTCGCGGTGTCGAGCACGCGCGTCGCGCTCAGGATCGCCGCCAGCGGATTGCGCAGCTCGTGCGACAGCATCGCCAGGAAGCGCTCGCGCCGGTGAACGGCCTCCTGCATCTCGTGCTCGGCGAGCCGGCGCTCGGTGATGTCGATGAATGTCACGACTGCACCGATCACCTCGTTGTGGTGGAGGATCGGGTGGCTCCAGTACTCCACGGGGAACGACGTGCCATCGGCGCGCCACAGCACCTCATCGTCCACGTGCGTCCCGCCCCTGTGGCGCATCGCCTCGTAGATCGGCGACTGCTCCGGCGGATACGCGGAACCGTCCGGACGCGTATGGTGGATCAGCGAGTGCATCTGCTTGCCGAGCAATTCAGATGACGACCGATAGCCGAGCAGGCGCGCGCACGCCGTGTTGCAGAACGTGCAGACTCCGCTCAGATCGATGCCGTAGATCGCCTCCGCGGTCGAATCGAGCAGCAGGCGGATGCGCTCCTCGCGCTCGGCTATCTCCTGCTGTGCTGCGACGAGCTCGGTGATGTCCCGGGCGATCGCGGAGATTCCAGCAATCGTGTTCGCGGAGTCACGGATGGGCGAGTAGGCCACCGACACCGCGATGGTCGTACCGTCCTTGCGAAGCCTTGTTGTTTTCAGCCGTTCGACGGAACGGCCCGAACGCAGGTGCGCGAGGATCTCGTCGAGCTCCTCTTTCTGCCCCGCCGGGTAGAGGAAGCTCGCGTGACGTCCGACGGCCTCTTCACTCGTGTAGCCATACAACCGGAGCGCACCTTTGTTCCACGTGCTGATCACTCCGTCCAGGGTGGTCGCAATGATCGCGTCGTCGGATGATTCGACGATCGCCGACAGCTGGGCGAGGCGCGAGCGCGCCTGTTCGAGCGGAGAGATGTCGGTGAGCGTGAGCACGACTCCATCCGGCCCGTGATACGGCTGCGGTAACGCGAGCGGTCCTGCGTCGGCCGGCTCCCGCCTGCGCGCGCGATACGGAATGATGCGGAGAAAGTAGCAGCGCTGCCGCTTGTCCCAGGTCTGCGCCTCGATCGTCGCGCCATCCTGCAGCACACGCTCGATGTCCGACACCAGCGTCGGGTATGCGAGGTCGTGCGCGAACGTCTTCACCGGACGGCCGACGTCATGCGGGATCAGGCGGAAGATCTCGGCGATCCGCGGGGTGAACTTGCGGATGCACAGCTGCCGATCGAGGAACATGGTCGCGACCTCGGTGCCGTTCAGCAGGTGCTCGATGTCGTCGTTCAGTTCCTGCAGCTCGAGATTCTTCTTCTGATACTCCGCGTTGACGGTGTACAGCTCCTCGTTGACCGAGTGCAGCTCTTCGTTCGTGCTCTGCAGCTCCTCGTTCGCGGCAATCAATTCCTCATTGGTGGCCTGCAGCTCCTCGTTGGCCGCCTCGTGTTCCTGAACGACAGCCTGCAGGTGCTGCTTCGTATAGGCGAGCTCGTCCTCCAATGCCTCGACCTGGTCGTGGCTGAGCGCAGAGAGATGCTGCGAATTGCCCGGCGCATCGTCGGCGGTGCCGGGCACGTCGACGAAGGGCGGCACCAGCGCCGCAGCCTGCGACGCGTTCGCCTCGACGAGCGAGATCAGCACGTGCAGGAGAGAACCGTGGCTGTCGAGGAGCGGTTCGGCGATCACGGCGAAACGGCGTCCGTCGCCCGCTGGCGCCGGTTCGTATCGCACGCTCTCGACATCGCGTCGCACGCGGTGGAGAACGGCCGACACCACGGGCCGAAGCTCGTCGTCCAGCATGTCGAGGACGTTCTGCGACTGACGACGGCCCTTGACCTTCAATAGCGTCTCGATACCGCCGAAGGCGTCGACGAGCTGCCCCTGGTCGTTGACGAGGAAACTCGGCGGCATGAACC